>Ga0325414_1004520_pt1 | contig 14582 bp, 16 predicted proteins | sample PopdelMetagenome_8_FD_206183 | JGI IMG/M metagenome (GOLD analysis project Ga0325414, IMG submission 206183) | Populus deltoides microbial communities from Bellville, Georgia, United States - Leaf-PdKOR-R3 | ecosystem: Host-associated > Plants > Phyllosphere > Phylloplane/Leaf | place: USA...
AATCCTAAAAGGGTTGTTAAAAAAAAAAACACAACATCTCAACTTCAAAAATAAGAATTCCTAAGAGTAAAATTTGATAAAAAGAAACGGTTGAAAAAGTACCTTTTTATAAGAAAACGTTACATAATTTCTATTCAATTGAGATTATTATCATGAAAAAGGATATATATTAAAACTATTTTCTATTTATTAAAAGTTAAATACATGTTTGTCGAGGAACCCTAAAATGAAAGTCTTAAAAAAGTAAGGTGGAGCGGGGGATTAGTGTTTTGTCATAAAATTTTAAAATTTTGAATTTCAATTCTCAATACTTTAAAAATTGATACCATATACAATATCAAAGAACATAAATTAAAAGGATGATGAGAGAAGCACACATTTTTATAATCGTTCGAACAATCAACTACTCCATTATTCCTTAAACATTCATTTAAGTATTTACTATCAACTTATAGTTTTCTTAATGAGTGAAACCATGCTGATTATACTAATCTTTTTGCAGGATCAAGTTTAAAAAACTTTATACAATATTTTTCAAGGATTAAGATTATACATTTGACAATTGTTTTTCAAAGATCAAGATCTAAACCTCTCGATTGACTCACAACCAAAGATTACCAAAGCAGTTCAAGTGCTACTTACATTTTCACAATAGATAAAACTCTCACAAGAGTTATCAAACTTCACAAGAGTTATCAAACTTCACAAGAAAAGATTAGAAAGGATTACGCTAAAATCTTTATAGAATTGTTTACAAGCATAGATCAACAACTATTTAACATTTGAAAAAATGCCTAACTTATTAAGATTAACTTTACACCCATGAACAAGCTTTCTCTTATAAAACATTTAAACATAATATCTTTCATAGGAGTTATGATTCACAGAGAAAGATCTTAGATAATGAAAAATATCCTCAAAAGGTATTTCAAAAACATTGGATGAAATGTTATTTATAGGTGAGATAGAAAAGTGAGAGGATTCACCTAGTGATAAAAGAGTAATTTATGAAAAAGAAATTACCTCATAATTTGAAAAGGTAAAGCTGTGTTTTTTTCTAGGAGAAATTGTCGAAGGATTTGGAGGGACAAAAGCAAGATGTTTAGAAATGAGTTTGGTGAGAGGAGGAGAGCTTTGTGAATGAGAAGAGAAAAATAGAGAAAAAAGAGATTTCTTAAGCTTTTGATATAACAAATGTTCTTTGAAAAGGGATTTGGTCTTGAGCTTTGGGTGCAAGTTTTTATTTTAAAAATATAACATTACACATAGGAAAAAGAAAAGAGTGTCATGTATGATATAATAAATAAATGTAGGTTTACTTGTTAGAAGAGGAAATGTAAGAAAAAGACAATAAAAAATAAATTTTGTGTAAGAAAAAAGTAATTTGACAACATCATTTAATGCAACTCTAAACATTTTAGAGGTAAGCCTATTTCTTACACAAGTATTTTCACTTTAAATGAAAGACCATTTAAGATCTAATATTTAATGTACACCAAATTTTTCTTTGCTTAAAAAGTCTTTTTTATATCAAACAATCTTCTCTCATGTTCGGCCGAAGAGTAAGAACAACAAGTCTAATAGTTTATTCTTTTATAGCCAACTAGTCTCTTTTTAATTGGTCAAAACTTAATGATCCATACATTTCTCTTTTCCAAAAGACCAAAATAAAATTTTTCTTCCAACTAAGCTCATTTTCATTAACTTGTGCATGCATGTACAAGTTATTAAATGCTTTTCATATAAGCATAAAAGAAAATTTATGTAACCATGTAAACAAAGAATATTCTCACATATACATGTTAAATATACATCACACTAAGTATAAAACAAGAACGATAAGATTGAGTTAAAAGAGGATTACCAATACCTATTTCAAGACAAAGAGCACATAATTTATCTTCATTTAACAACTTCGAGAATATATCCATAATTTTATTTTTTGTGATCACAAACTCAAGAGTAATATCATTCTTTTAATAAATATCCTAGAGTTTTAGATGAGATTTTTGGTCAAGTTAATTGCACAAGTGTTTTTATAATAAATTAGAATATGGTCTAACTTAAGACTAAAGTCCATTAAGGCTTGTTCATCCATATTATTTAGGCATAATATGATTTAACAATAATATACTTAGCTTCTGTAGTGGATGTTGCCACTGAATTATGCTTTTTGATAGACCATGAAATTAAGACATGTCCTAGGATTTGGCAAGTCTCACTAGTGCTTTTCCTATCAACTATGCAACTAACAAAGTTAGAGTTCAAATAACTAGTTAAATCAAAATTGTATATTTGAGGGTGCTAAAGATTCAAATTGGTTGTGACTTTTAGATATCTAAAAATTACTTAATGACACGAAAGTGAGACACTTTAGGATTAGTGTAAAATGTAGCACCTAGATAAACATTAAACATAATATCAGGTCTCCTAGCCATTAAATAAAGCAAGCTAACAATCATAACATGTTATTTCTTGATGTCCACCAATTTTCCATACTTATCTTTGTCTAGTTTGGTGGTCATGCTCACTAGGGTAGGACATAAACTTACAAACTCCAAATCAAATTTTTTAATTAGCTCCTTAGTATACTTGGCTTGATTTATAAATATACCATTTGAAAGTTCATTTTCCTGTTTATCATCTGTTAAGAGATGATCTGATAACAATACAAGTACTGATTAGTAATCAAATAAATAAAGAACGCAAAAAACTTAAATTCACAAAGTATTTGGTTATGAAGAGAAAACCTTTTGAAGAACTCTTTAAAAGATAAAAAAACCATCTAGGACAGCCAAATCCAGGATAGACAATTTATTCACTAGTTTGAATGATTACAAGAGAAGTATCTTTGAACATAACCTTTTGTGTCTATACTACCTTACTTAATGAGACAGTGAACCATGTTATGTCTCCTACCGTAGTAACTTGCCAGTACATTTAATGATCTTCAAAGTATTGTCATCCTAACTGGAACCTTCAATTGCTAACAATTCACACAGAAACTCCTCTTAGAAGTCTATAGGCTCTCAAACTCTTTAAGGACCAATTCTCCTTGAGAATTTCCTACACACTCTTTGTGTGTCAAGAGTATGTGCTGCAAAACTCTATGTAAACTCCTTAGTTAATTGGTATACTTGGTTTAATGTAATTGATGCTTTTACATTTTGAAACTCTCCTCTAAAGCACACGACACACACCTTTCTTCAGACTTAACCTTCTGTATATATATGTCTTATGTGATAAGGATAAATATAAGGATGATCTTCTAGTTTCCAAGTATGTCACGTTGGTAACATATTGCTAACATGTTTTAAAAAAACATAGAAAAGTTATTTTCGGATAACTTTTTCTACTTTATCTGAATTTATTTATTAAATAATCTAAACTAATCAGATAATTATAAAGAAGATAACGCTAACTAATCTTGATAAACTTCTATCTTAGCCAAATGATCTTTTTACCAATCGTAAAAGATTTTCACTAATCTAAGCCAACAAAATGACATTTACACCATCTTTATCTTGCTTGATTTTTGAGGAAAAAGGTCAATTCTCCCATCATGCTTATCTCAAATTCTATATGCATATAACTTTCAAAGTCCTTGCACAAAGATTCATTAGTTGCACCAAATAAAATATCATTAACATAAATTTTCACAATGATTAAATCATGTTCTTTGGATTTCATAAAGAACACTAAATCAATTTTTCCATGTTAAAGCCTTTTCAAGTAAAAATATTTTTTTAATCTCGCATATCAAGCTCTAGAAGCTTGCTTAAACCATACAAAATCCTTTTGAGTTTAAGAACATGATTTGAAAAATTATGGCTTTCAAAACTGGGAAATTGCTCAACATAAACTTCGTTTTGAATATAACCATTTAAACATGCACTTTTTACATTCATTTGAGAAATTTTAATATTTTTAAAATATGTAAATGCAAGCAATATACAAATTGATTCCATTATAGCTACGAGGGAATAAGTCTCATCAAAGTCTATTTCTTCTTCTTGGTTGTATCCTTGGGCAACCAAACGAGCTTTGTTTTGGACCACTTCTCCAAATTCTTAAAGTTTATTGTGAAAGATTCATTTGGTTCCAATAATGGAATGACATTCGGGCTTACAGACAAATTCCAATACTTGATATTTTTCAAATTGACCAAGCTCTTCTTGTATTGAGAGTATCAAATACTCATCACGCAAAGCTTCATCCCTGTTCTTAAGTTCAAGTTTATAAATAAAAGCAATATTACTAACTTGATTAATCATAGAGGATCTTATTCTTACTCCACTTTATAGGTTAGTAATTATAATATCTTATGAAAGTCATATTGGTTGTCGAATTGCTTTGGAAAGACTTTATGAAAATTCCTCTTGCTCATGATTATTATGTTCTTTAATCATCACTAGAGGATCTTCTCTTTGATCATCCTTTATCATGGTGTCATTTTGATTTTTATTTTGAATCAACCCATCAAAGATAACATCTATACCATTTTCTTTTTTATTTTTAAGATAAAAAGGGCTAGACTCATCAAATACAACATGCATGGATTCTTTAACTACTAGAGTTTTAAAGTTATATACTCTGTAAGATCTATTAGTAGAAGAATAACAAATAAAAATAACTTCATCAGATTTGGAATCAAAATTTGCAAAATTATCTTTGGTATTTAAAATAAGATATTTTAATCCAAATACATGTAAAATAAAATATTGGGTTTTTACTTAAACCAAATCTTGTATGGAGTTTTATATAAAATCAGTCCAAGAAAAATCATTTCGAAACATAGAAAAAAGTATTTATAGCTTCCACCTAAAAATACTAAGGAACCTATACTCATTTAACATAGTTTTTTTTCATTTCTTAAAGTGGGCTCCTTTCTTCTCAACAACTCTATTTTTTTTTTATGGAGTTTTAGGAGTTGAAAATTTATGCTTAAAGCCATTTTCTTTACAAAAATTTTTGATTGCAAGATTTTAAAGTCTACACTATATCACTTCTAATTCTGGAAATCAGGCATCCTTTTTCATTTGAAATTCTTTTGCAAAATTTTAAAAATCTTGAAGTTTCTTATCTTTATGTGCAAGAAATAAAACCTATGGAAACCTAGTATAATAATCTACTATGACAAATACAAATTTTTTACCACCAAGACTTGAAACACATATAGGATCAAGTAGATCCATATAAAGAAATTATAGTGATCGATTTGTGGAGACTTGATTCCTAATTTTAAAGGAGCCTTTGACTTGCTTTTTATATTGAGAAACATCATAAATCACTTCTTTTTTGTACTCTAGATATGGAAGTCCTTTCACAAGCTCTTCTTTTGAAAACTCTTGAATTAATTCCATGTTGATATGTCCAAGCTATATCTGAACTTATGGTGCACTGTGATTTAAAACAATAGTCTTTTTTTTTGTTTGTTTTATAATCTTGACTTCTCAAATTAATAACTTAAGGGATCTTATCTCATAAAGACGCAAAAATCTTATTTTTAAAAACCAATGGCCAATGGCCAATATACAATTATATTATGTACAACAAGAGTCCTAATTAATAAATTTATTCAACATTAGAAATAAAATTATAAGTTTTAAAGGTATATGAAGAAAAATGTAATGTTATTCAAAACCTACGGGCTACTGTCCTCCCCATTACCTTCAAGGATCCGACACTGCAACTAGTGTATACGGTAGTTTTGTTCCACTCGGTAAGTGTGGTTTTTGTTTGTGTAAAGGTTTTCTTCTGGACTACTTTTGAGGTCTAGTGACTTAATTCATAGGATTGGTATTTTTTTTTTTTGTAGTCTATATGTATATTTGTTCAGAAAGGAAAAGACTAACACAGTAAAATTAAAATGAATACTTTATGATTCACACACGAAAAGTTATAATAAAAGTCATTAATTGAATATTGTAAAAAGAAGAAGAAGAAGAAGAAGCACACAATTCACAGGTATTCTCTTAGAAAAAAGAGTTGCATATATATAGTACACAATTGAAATGTGATAATCACATGATTCACCACACTATACAGGAGTTTAATTTCTCACAAGAAGATGGAAACCCTGCCTTATTTAACAACACATTGCTTGAAAAATAATCAAAGAAAAATTTCTATATTATGCAACCCTATTAAAGAACAAACATTTCAGTTGACCTTCCTGCAATTCAAACGAATTTGTCCTCGCTTTCCGGTCAATGGATTTATATTCCCCATCTTCACCATAGAATTTGCAAAATCTGTCCAGAAAGCCTTGGCATTTGAGCTATAAGCCTTCACCAAGCTATCAGTTGAGCCTCCATTGAAGAGTGCTTGATCAGAGTGAAATAACCCTCTTTTCTTCAACAAATCGTTATAGTATCTAGCATCAAAGTATGAAGGAGTTGGGTTTAGAGGAGCAAGGTTTGAGTCACCTCCAGTGCGTGGACATGTTAATTTGCGTTCTCGTGCAAATTTAGGGTCAATGTTAGTTTCATTGTAGATTCTGTCTTTGAAGGTAAAACACTGTGCAAACCCTATAGTGTGGGCTCCAGAGAGAACTACAAGGTCTTTCTTATTTAAACCATGTTTTTTAAAATTGTTGATTAGGTCTGGGAGGTCCATAGACGGTGCTGGGATGTCATTGTTCGCGGTGGTTTTGCTAGCTGTGATCGAGTCTCTTCTCCCTAGCTGCACCGCCCATGTTGGCCCTCCTAGCTGCACAATATAACATAGCTGTTAAGATCCCATAGACAGAAGGGGAGAAAATCACGTGAAACAAAAAAGAAAAAATCACAAACAAATACAATGTTTAATATGGCGAATGAATTCACTGTAATCGGAATAATTTGGAGAATTCTCAACCCTAAACCAAAGTACTTCAATGTGAATGACAATTCTATATTTTTAGAAATGAACGACATCAAATATATAATATAACCCTAATGGATACTGAACCGAATCATGATATACAGTAGGAAAAAAGCCTTATGTCTTTGAATGTAGAATACGGGCCGGTACGAGACATGCTCATCAAAACAATATTAGTTGACTACGTATGACAATTTGTCTAAATTAATTACATGGAAGACTAGAAATGATAAATTAAGTACATACCGCAACCACGGAATCACGAGCTGCTACTGCTAAGATATCTGCGCAAGAGACCACCGGACGTCCACAGGCTCTGTCCACTTCCAACTTGATTCGGTCAATAACTTCAAATCCTCTAATTGAGTTCATGTTAGGGTTCGCATTCTTTTCACTATCAAAGGCGGATGTTGAATCCAAAAGAATTGATGCATCACAACCCTGTATGATCATAAGTACAGAAACAAAATCAATCATAAGAACATGTAATTGAGACTTATCATGGGATAATTAATTAGAATATGGGTTAGTGCAATACATTGACAAAACAATCATGGAAGTGTAGACGTAGTAGAGAAGCACCCATGCGTCTTTCGTTGTAAACTGCAGCCTCAACAACTCGTTTGATAGTTGGTAAAGCTTTGGGACACACATAATCATAGTAATTTGGAGATAGTACTTTTGAAGGAGAAGCTGTGGTAGCAAGAGCCAACACAAGGAACAAGGTGGAAATTAGGCTGAAGATGCCAAGTGAAGCCATGTTTTAGTCACTAGATTGAACCCCAATGTTTTAGGCTGACTGGGAGAGGGTATTTATAGACAGGGAGAGGGAAATTAAGTCATGCATGTTGTTAATATTATTCTAGGACTTGGCCAATCTTGTGACTTCTGAGAAGCTTCAAATTGTCAAAACCGCCATTGTCATGGCCATGGATATAAATGAGGTAAATAGCGTGTTCTCAAAAATGGTATGATTTGGTCATTACAAGTTATCTAATGACTGCTTCCTTTATTGTTTTAACTACTCCCATTTTTTATTCAGATAATTCTTCTTCATGTGATGATGAAATTTTCAACGCACCTAATTTAATTTCCTAGCTTTTGCTAGACTTAATTAATACAAATGTGATCATATAACCCAAAGTAACAACACAAAGTAACTGATCATTATGCAATAATTTTTTTTTAAAAAAAAAAAACCTTAGGTGACAACACAGGCTTCCACTCTTGTGACATATGCAATGCTTGGGGGGCAAGAAAAAAAATAATTAATTTTTTAATAATTTTTAAATGACTAAAGAAACTGAAATGCTAAAACCCCAGGTCCCAGTATATGCTTGTTTTTTCGGAAGGTATATACCTGCTAATTAAGATATCTTGTAATGAAAATAATGATATTAATTGCTGTGCCTTTGGAAAATTTTCTTTTCGAGAATTACTTCGTCAAAAGAATCCTGTTGATTTAAACGACTCACCTAATCAATAATCTAATTGGTTTTTTTTTTTTTTTGAGAAGATTGTCGAAAATAGGAACTATAAGATTCACCTAATATCAAGTTTCTGAGGTTTCGTGTTCCGTATGCCATTTGGCACGTGAATCAAGATTATCAATATTCATCATCATCACGTGTTGAACGTTTACAAAATCAAATATTTCACGATAAATTATTTCAAACTTCTTTGTTTGTACAGTTGAAAAGCATTTTTATAAAAATTTCAAAAAATAATTTTTATTTTAAAATAAATTTTTAGTGTTTTTAGATAATTTTGATATGTTGATATAAAAAATAATTTTTAAAAAATAAAAAAAATATTATTTCAATATATTTTTAAACTAAAAACAGTTTAAAAAACAAATATTGATATGAAATAAGCTCTTAGACAATTAGTATAAATAATATTACATTTCTAAGTTTCAAACTCATAATCTACCATATGCCCTAATGAATAGTTTGGATGGCAAGAAAAAACTAGTTTAATTAAAAAATTTGTGTTTAAGTCTCATAATTGGTTTTTTAAAGAGTAATATGTTCATATCCTATTAGTTTTATTTATAGAGAAAGGTGTTTAAGTTTTAATAATCTATCTAGATATAGATTTTGTAAATTCTCTTCAAATATATATGTGTAAAAGATGCTTTGTTTAATATATACACCAATTTTCTATTAAAAGAAACAACTTAAAAACTTTAAGGTTCCTTTTACTTAAAACTTGGAGATAAAATATTAGAGAGTTGAATTTAATAGTGAATTTTTAAGAAATTTAAGTTGTTAGAGATACCAAGTAGAAGTTTACTATATATAAAATGGTCATCTAAGAGATTTTGATAAAATAAACAGCCTTATGATAATAATCATAAATTTTGCTAGTAAATTTTTAAGCCATGTTGTATAAAGGGGTTAAATTTTTATAGCTATATGATGTTGGTAAACTTCTAAATTAGGTACAAAAGTTACTGTTTAGAAATGATTATTTTTTATATTTAGTTAGAACTCTTTTATTAGTTTATTTTTTTTTGTTCTATTTAGGACCTTTCGTTTTGTTTTATTTAACTAGTAAATGAAAGTTGGAATTTTTAGTTTTGATTATCAAAAGTAAAATTAAGAGTATCTTCTCCTATATAAGATCAATTATACACGACTAGGTTTTTTCAAGACTTTTTGTATAATCCTTTTTATTAATCTATTGACCTTAATCTATTGTTTTATTTTTCTGTGTTAATTGATATTAGAGCTCAATAATTCTTGATAATTTATTTTATGTGTTGTTGAATAACCTTGGAAGAAAGAGGTTGTATGATAAAGTATGTTAATATAGGTTATAAGGAGGTTCCACCTCAGTAATGAGATGTCCAAGAGTGTTAACTAACTAAGAGCTAAAAATCTATGAAAGTAGATTGCAAAATTAACCCATTAACTATTATAGAGAGACTTGTAGAGATAAGTTACAAAATTAAATAGTTAACTGATGGAGAGAGTTGTAAACTTGAGGAAGAACCACATAATGTTATTAAGTTTAAGGGTTGTAAAAATCCTAAAATTTATGTGAATTCAATAAGAATTCTCTCATGAAAAGTGAAGAATTCTATGATCCTTTAAAAGAGTTTTTTTAGAGCCGACTTTCAAGATTTTAAAATTGTAAAAATTTCCAGCCACAAAAAAAGTCATGGACCGACCAATAACCAAGTGTTCAAAGTTGATGCTTGAAGAATTCCATGGTAATTATGGTGTGCTCATGCTGGATTTTAAATTCAATGCTTGGTTATTAGATTTTAATTTAGCATGTGCTTTGAAAAATGAAAAAAAAAAAACAGATCATTTGAAGAGTTAGATGGAGTCCATGTTTTAAGACCTAGAGGGACTTCTACGCCAAATTTCTTTGTACTAATGGTTTAGTCAAGGCAGCTTCCTAGTTGTTGATGAATAGGTATTGGCCATCGAACCTAATAATTATTTTCACTAATGCAATAATAACTATTAGTGATGAATGGCTAAATGGTTGTTAGCAAACCTATATATGTTACATTTGCACCATGAAAAAAAGATAAAGGATTCATGTTATAAAATTGATTTTCAATTCGATTGTTGGATTGTACTAAAATCTTTCTAAGAGATTCTAGAAACCTTATTTTCTATAGGGTTAAATTCTTATATGCATCGTAGATCGGTAAGATCCCAAAATTAGGCTCAAAATTTATTGTTCTATATTGGTTATATTTTCCTAGCTAATTTAGGGTTTTTTTCTATTTAGTTTAGAATTCTTTTATTATTTTTGTTTGGTTCTATTTAAGATGCTTATTACATTATTTTCCTAGCTAATCCGAGAGTTGTTATATTCAATTTTGATTCTTAAAAATAAAATTAAAAGTATTTTTTCTTTTATTGTGAGAAATATACACGACTAGGATTTCTCAAACTTTTTTTTTATATAGCCCTTTCAATTAACCTATCAACCTTAATTTAATTTGTTGTTGTTGTTTTCACCAGAAAAAAAAAGAGGGGATGCCACCACCATTGGACCAAAATGAATTCCACATCAAGTTCCTTAATAAGTGGCATTCTATTAACTCTTGCTATGTGTAAGTTTTGAATAGACACATTTCATATATCACTTGCTTGACTAGTGTTCTTGTTCTTTGTCCTCTCCAAAATTACCTTTCCTCTCCCAATTTCTTTAGCCATACTGAGGTAGAAATATCAAATCAATTACTCTATTTGCCTAAATGGCTGCATAGTAACTTTTATCTCTTCCCTTTCCCAAAGGTGTTCTTCAAGCCAACTAATTATAATATAGGGGGTGTTTGTTATTGTAGCGTTGCCACTCTTTTCAAAAAATAATAATATTTTTTTTTGAATTATTTTCGTTGCACGTGTGTTATGTTGCAGCGATCATCCTTCTAGGTCAGAATAGTCAAGAATTATATAGGTGGAAAAGACAAGGAATTCTTGTCCTTTCTTAGTAGAAAATAAGGAATGAGAGTTGCAACATAATATTTTAGTGATTAGAAACTCTAACTAGTCTCAAAGCTTAGGAAATGGTATTAATTGCCTAAAAGAAATGTATTAGTATCCCTAATATGTCTTACCTTAGATAAGCTGTGTCATAACCTAAATTTTGACCCTTTTATTTTAATTATTATTATTATTTTATTTACTGAAAAAGATAAAAAAAATGATGATGATGAAAAAATAATATTGATGAAAAACAAGAAAAATAAAATAAATGAAGAAGGAGTTAAAATTTGGGTTAAGGACGTTAAAATTTGGGTTAAGGACAACATGATTGAAAGTTTTGGGGTTTAATTAAACTTTGAAATTAATCTAATTAATCCAATCAAGGGTTTAATTGGAGAATTGATAAGTTTTGAGACTTAATTAAGCTTGGAATTAATTTAATTAATCCAATCAAGGGTTTAATTGGAGAATTGACAAGTTTTAGACTGAATTGAGCTTAGAATTAATTTATTCATGGACTTAATTGAAATAATTATTAAGGTATAAGGCTGATTCTGGTCAAATTTATAAAAAATTAAAACCCAAGGACCAATGTGTAAATGGCGCTGAGATGCAGGGGTTCAATTATAATTTACCCAAGGACTAGACAGCAAAAATTCAAAATGTCGAGGATCAAAACGCAAATGACCGGGAAGGAGTCACAGAGCCGGGGTGAAAGGGCAGAACCGAGGGGACTAAAAGGGGAGGAGACAAAAAAGAGCCACGAGAAGGAGTCACAGAGCCGGGGGGGAAGACAAAAACAAAACTAGGGGAGCCGAGAGAGAGAAGACTGGAGAGACAAAAACAGTGAGGCGCATTGGCTAGCCAACACAGGAGAGCCAACCTCGTCTCCGGTTGCGCCAGCCCCTTCCCCCTCCGGACAGACATAAGACAGAGGAGGGAGACAAAAAAAAAAAGTCACGAAGAGGGGGGAAAACTGGAGGAAAAGGGGCAGAACCGAGGAACTGAAAAAAAAAAGAGGGGACGAAGAGAGACAAAACCCATGGAAACTTTTGGTCACTCATCCAGCAACAAATCCTCGTGCTTTTACCACCATTTGTCTTCATCTTGAACGGAGAAGACTGGGCAAAGACACAAACAAAGAAGAAAAACTGGGGGAATTGGACTGAAAAGGAGAAGAAAAAAACGGGAGCTGAACCCAGACGAGAAACCAGAAACCAGAGAAAAGAACAGAGGAGAAAAAACCAAGAACCAGCAAGAAAAAACCCGAAACAGAGGAAGAACAAGAGGATAACGCAGGAGCATACAATGGAACCGAAGCAGAGCTTTGGCCGGTCATCCATCACGCCCCCGTCTCCTGAATCAGACAGCAAGCCAGGCGAACAAAAACGAAGACGAGCCAGAGAACAAGAAAGCTTCGCCTCCAGCAGACCAGGTAAGCTCTTCCTCTTCCACACTTTTCATTTTAATTCACCAACTACTGTTCACTTTGAATTTTAATTCACACATTCTAACTCATTTCCTCTATTATGCTCATGCACGCATGAAATCACTTCACGCGTGCTTTCTTTGATTTTTGCCTAGCCGGGTCACTGGCTTGGGCCAGTGACCGAGCTGGGCTGGCTGGGTCTAACCTAGCCCATGTGGGCTGCGCTGGGCCTAGCCCAAAAAATAAAAAAAATAAAAAAATAAAAAAACAGAAAAAATAAAAAATATGTATGCATGAATAAAAATAATGTAAATTTATTGGTTTATTCACTAACACCAGAGTCAGGAATAAAAATACCGGTTTAAATTTATATTATTTTTATTCGTTGTATTTTATTTTATTTAGCTAGAAAAATAAAAAAATATGTGCATGCGTAAAAATAAATTTATTTTTATTTATTTATTCACTGGCGCTAGAGTATGGAATAAAAAATATTAATCTAATTTTTTTTCGTAGCTACGAATTTTTACCAACGCCAGAGTTGGAATTATTCGAGTTTGAATATTCACTGGCGCGAGAGTCAGGAATATTGTAAACAAATCATCATAGCATAAACTAATAAATATTTAGCAATTTAAGACAAAACTAGCAATGCAGTCTGCCTCAGGTAGAACGTTTAATGGGTGATAATATCTTCCCTTTTACGTGACCAATCCCGAGCCATAGAATCTTTGTTGATCAGTTAGGGTTCCTAGTGACCATAATACTAGGTGGCGACTCCTCAAACAAGACCTTTTCCCCTAAAAGAACAAGATGCCAGAAATCCATTTTTTTTCATAATTCAAGGATTATTTTTAGGGCCGCCGCGATGTCGGGTGCGACAAAATGGCGAGTCCGCTGGGGATCTTAGGATTAAGCTTTGTCTTTTGTCTTATTATTACTATTTTTTTATTGTGTTTATTTGTTATTTTTCTTGCATTTACTGCTTTAGCATGCATCCTTATTTATGTTGTCATGCATCACCTTACGAGCACACACTTTACAACCTAGGATAAGTGGTTGTAAATTTATTGGTTTATTTACTGATGCCAGAGTCAGAAATAAAAATACTGGTTTAAATTTATATTATTTTTATTCATTGTATTGTATTGTATTTTATTTAGCTAGAAAATAAAAAAATATGTGCATGCGTAAAAAATAATTTTTTTTATGTGAATATTCAATGACGCCAGAGTTCGGAATATTATAAGCAAATTATCATAGCATAAACTAATAAACATTTAGCATTTTAAGACAAAACCAGCAATGCAGTCTGCCTCAGGTAGAACGTTTAAGGGGTGATAATATCTTCCCTTTTACGTAACCAATCCCGAGCAATAGAATCTCTGATGACCAGTTAGGGTTCCTAGTGACCGTAATACTAGGTGGTGACTCCTTAGACAAGATATTTTCCCCTAAAAGAACAAGAGGCCAGAAATCTATTCTTTTTCCATAATCAAGATTATATTTTTGGGGTCGCCGTGATGTCGAGTGCAACAAGCTGCATTGTTTATCTATTTGATATAAATTAAGAAAAAATTATGTTTTCTAACTATTGGTCTATTTATGGCTGAAGAAAAGTCCTCCTTAGTAAGGAGATCTTTATCTTATCATGTTAAAACAACTTAACCATTATAATGTTGATATATATATATATATATATATATAAAGAAACTATCTTTTTATTTAATATAAAAAATACATCTTATATATAAGTTCATAATCTCGGATACTAACAGAAAACAAAATAATTTTTTTAGTGTTTTTGAATTTAATATAAGAAATATGTCTTACGT
>Ga0325414_1004521_pt1 | contig 14580 bp, 13 predicted proteins | sample PopdelMetagenome_8_FD_206183 | JGI IMG/M metagenome (GOLD analysis project Ga0325414, IMG submission 206183) | Populus deltoides microbial communities from Bellville, Georgia, United States - Leaf-PdKOR-R3 | ecosystem: Host-associated > Plants > Phyllosphere > Phylloplane/Leaf | place: USA...
AGATATGGGGACAATCCGTCGACCCATCCAGATTTCGATCCAGATTTGTGGATGGAGGCGGGATCGTCTGGTGGACCCGATAAAAACAGGGTCTACGGGCTCTCCAACACTACGGCTGACAACTTGCGTTCGACTTGTAGTGTCTCAACTGTTGGAAGCTCTCCATCAGTATCGAACACCCAGTCTGAGGAGTTCATTGCGTTGAAACAACAATATCAACAACTCTCGACGAATTATGATGAGCTCCATCAAATAGTCATGGAGATGAGATCAAAGATGGGTGACGATACTTGTGCAGCTTCTTTTTGGCCGTTTGGTCCCGGGAACAACCAGCCTCCTCCTCCTCCGCCTCCTCCTCCAGCTCCGCCGCTATTCTAGTTTAATTTTGTTTTTTAAACACATTAAATTTGTAATGAATATTATTACTTTTACATTTTTAATGTTTAATGCATTTTTATTTGTTTATTAAGGTTTTTTACAATTAATAAATTATTTTTTTATATATATTTCAAATACATACCGACGGATATACCGACGGATAATATCCATCGGTATTTAACAGAGAGTTGCCAAACAATTACCATCCATGCCATCTTTACCGACGGCATCACCGACGGATAATATCCGTCGGTGATTAACTTCCGACGGCATTACCGACGGATATTATCCGTCGGTATTACACAGAGAGTTGCAACAAAATTACAAGCCATGCCATAATTACCGACGGAAAATCCGTCGGTGATGCCGTCGGTAATTACCCTTAAAATTACCGATGGATTGCCCGTCTGTAATGTTCCCGCGGGGAATTTTTTTGGCGCGCGTATCCGTCTGTATTACCGTCGGTGGTTCCGTCGGTGGGTGGTTTTTTTTATTTGCGACAGACTTAGCGACGGAAATGGGATTTACCGACGACTGTTGTACTGACGGACGTGTTCCGTCGATGAGTCCGTCGGTATTATTTTCACCGACGGATTTCATTGCTGTCACCAACGGAATGAGTCCGTCGGTAACACTGGATAATGTTGTAGTGTAAGTGACTTTTTTTTGTCTGTTGGCTTCAGCGCTTCAAAGGTTGATACTTCCTTATTCATTCTGAAAGTGAATCATAATATCTATTATTTGCTTGTCTATGTGGATGATATTCTGCTCACTAGTAGTAACTCCACTTTGATTCAACGCCTTATTACCCTATTGAGTTCAGAATTCAAACTCCGAGATCTGGGTTCTGCTCACTATTTCTTGGGGATTGAGGTTACTCCCACCAGTATGGGTCTCATGCTTAATGAACACAAATATGCTTTTGACATCTCGAGTCATGTTGGTATGTCAACCTACAAGCCTGTTGATATACCGATTTCTGCCTCCAAGAGTGGCGTCCTGACTAGTGAGCCATTCTCGAATCCCACTTATTTTCGATAAATTGTTGGTGCCCTTCAGTATCTCACATTTATCAAACCTGATATATGTTATGCTGTCAATAAGGTCTATTAGTTTGTGCATGCTTCTACTGAGAGTCACTGGGCGGCTGTCAAACGTATACTACGATACTTAAAAAGGTATGTCTTCCTTCGATCTTCACCTTACTCGTGATTCCTCATTATCCCTTCATGGTTTTACTGATGTTGATTGGGCGGGAAGCATCGATAATCAGAAGTCTACGAGTGGCTACATTGTCTTTCTCAGCACTACTCCAATTCATGGAAATCTGGCAAGCAACGCACTGTTGCTCGCTCCTCCACTGAAGCCGAATATAAGGCATTAGTTGATGGTACTGCTGAGGTTCCTTGGCTTCGTTATCTTCTAACAGATTTGTGCTTTTCTCCCAGTTCTGTTACCACCATTTCGTGTGACAATTTAGGTGCTACATATTTGTCTGCTAATCCTATTTTTCATGCACGCACAAAATATGTTGAGGTTGATTATTACTTTGTTCGTGATCGAATGGCTAAAAAGGAGATACAGATTCGCTTTATACCTTCCAAAGACCAATTAGCTGATGTTCTTACTGAACTGCTTCCCTCCTCTGCTTTTGCTTCTTTACAGTCCAAGCTTCATGTGGTTCCCCCACCTTCATCTTGAGGGGGTGTATTATGGAATGTGTTGTAATATATGAAATATTGTATTTTCCTGTATATATTTATCCTGCGTAGTACGCTACACAATAACTATTGTATGTTGCCCTAGTCATATATATAGAAGATATGGCTACTGATTATGTATGTCCTTCAATCAATTACAGCTTATGCTTCAACTAATACACTTTTTACCCATAAAATAGCATAGACGAAGACTCCAAGAGAAAAAAATCCATTATTTCTTCCAGCATTCCTCACAATTGCAGCACTATTAATTACCTGCTTCAACTTTAATGTGTTTAATATCTTGCTGAAGCTTGATATTTATCTCCGAGGCCGAACGTGTCCATAAAAACTCACAAGGAGGAAGAGATCCAACCATCGGCGGCATCACCCTCTTTGGGATCTTGATTTTCATCGGATTAGCACACAACACATCAAGTTGGTTGGAAAGGACTGCCAACGTGTGATTCTGAGCAACTATTTTGCTATGCATCGAATAATTGTGGTTGCAGCTGATAATCCACCTGTTTTGACATCAAATGATAATTCACATCGTTTTTTGATTATAATTGTGCTGCAAGTGGTTGCCGACTTGGTTAACCAATAATTGTATTACTCTCTTGCGAACTCATAGATGAATGTGAAACTACTTCCTTGAGTTCTTTTTCATTCAAAGTATACTAATAAATCATCTACTAATAAATTGTGGTTGCATCTTCTAATCAGTTTGCTGTCCTCTTTTGCGGCACGACCTCTATAGAAAACCAAGGTCTTTTTAACTCCAACATTTCGAGAATTGCACACTCTCCTTTTTGTTAAACGATCTCTTTAGCTTAGAAGAAGGTTTTTCACGTCTTGCTCCTTTTTTTAATGTCCAGAGGCTCCCTCGCCAGAAAGTTTTAGTTTTCACATCAACCAGAAGAAAGAAAAACACTTTGGTTAGAAAGATTACCTTCATTGGAGGAAGTGAAGCAAGCTGTATGGGATTGTGACGGTTCAAAAGCCCCCGGTCCTGACGGGTTCACCTTCTCCTTCTATAAAAAGGCATGGAATCTTATCAGCTCCGACATCTTTGTGATGGTCAAAGAATTTTTCAGAACAGGTAAATTACCAAAGGGGATTGGCTCATCCTTTGTAACTTTGATCCCGAAGACTAAGGGGTCGTGCAGATTCTCCCAATTTCGGCCAATTAGTTTGATTTATGGGTTATATAAAATAGTGGCAAAACTATTGTCCACTAGGCTCAGAAGCATCCTGCCAGATGTGATCAGTGTAAACCAGTCTGCTTTCATTGCTGGGCGTCAGATTCGAGACGGGTTCATGATAGCAAACGAGGTTGTCCATGCTATTCGCAGCAAGAAGGACCACGGGTTTTTGCTAAAGGTAGATTTTCATAAAGGCTTCGACTCGATTTTATGGGAGCATATCGATTCTACCATGGGCTATATGGGTTTCGGCTCTCATTGGAGGAATCTGATTTTTGAATGTTTGTCCACATCTAAATTGGCCATCCTAATAAACGGCTCTCCTAGCAGAGAATTCAGTGTGGAGAGGGGTCTCAGGCAAGGGGACCCCCTCTCTCCTTTTCTTTTTGACATAGCAGTTCAGGGGCTAACAATTTTATTCAACAGGGCATCTGATTCGGGTTACTTCAAAGGCTTGCAGACTTTTCTAGGGCATCACATAACCCATTTGCAATATGCAGATGACACTTTGATTTTCCTGCCAAATGATTATTCCTCTCTTCTGCATGCCAAGAGGATCCTTCGCTGGTTTGAGATCATTTCCGGACTGAAAGTTAATTTCTATAAAAGTTCACTTATAGGAATTAATTTGGACAACGAATACACTTCAGGTCTGGCTAACGCAATTTTCTGTCGTAGTGACACCTTCCCAGTCACATACCTTGGGCTGCCTCTTGGTGCTAACCCAACTAGGCTCTCCACTTGGAAACCAGTATTGTCATCAATCAGAGCAAAGTTAAGCAAATGGAAAGGGAAGTTTCTGAGCATGGCTGGGAGAATATGTCTTATTAAATCTGTCTTAAACTCTCTACCTCTATACTACATGTCTGTTTTTATTATGCCAAAGGGCATTACAAAGGCTATATCCTCCATCAATCGTTGTTTTCTCTGGAAGGGCACCTCAAATTCACATGGTATTTGTAAGGTTGCTTGGCACAAGGTAATTAAGAGTAAGCCCCTTGGAGGCCTCGGGTTGGGTTCTATTCATAACAAAAATCTGGCTCTGATGTTTAAATGGCTCTGGAACCTTGATAAAAGAGTGGTAGGAGGTTGGCAAGAACTTATCCTACGAAAGTACCGGCCATACTTCGTAAATGGCCTTCCTGTGTTTGCAGGCTCTTTATCTCCAACTTGGCGTGGCATGGAATCTGCAATTTCCTTAAATCACAGCATAGCCGCTCCCCTCCAATACAATGTCGGGTTCAAGGTGGGCGATGGGAGAAACATCAGGTTCTGGTTTGATTCCTGGCTAGGCCACGCAGCCCCTCTCCAATTCATGTTTCCTAGGCTTTACAACCTCTCCCTGCAGCAATCTTTAAGCATTGCAGAAGTTCATAACCCAAGTGATAACTCAATCAAACTTTCTTGGAGAAGACCTCTTCGATCCCGCGAGCTCTACATGCGGGAAAGCTTGATAGCAGAAGTGGAACGTGGTCTAGTCTTCTCTGATGGTGAAGATAGCAAGATTTGGAAATCCCACAGCTACAACGTTTACACAGTCTCCTCAGGGTGCCATCTTCGTGATGGTTTAATTGTTTCAACAAACCTTCACTCCCCTGCTATGCTTTGGAAAGGGTTTGTGCCTCCGAAAATAGATGTGTTCATATGGCTTCTTCTAAAAGGCAGTGTTTGCACAAAAGATTTCTTAGCTAAGAGGAGAATCATCAATTATGAGGAAGCTCTTTGCCCTTTCTGCTGCAAGGAGATTGAGACTATACATCATCTCTTCCATCTCTGTCCTACATAATGGTCTCTCTGGGGTAGGCTCTTTAATTGGTTTGGGTGTGTAGGCTGTCTGCCAAAAGACCCAAGTCATAACCTTCAGGAATGGTCCCGCCTGTTAAAAGGAAAATTTCAGCGTCAAGCAATTACCCTTCTCTGTAAAGGATTATACTGGTCAATTTGGATAGCGCGCAACAATATGATCTTTGACTCCAAAACTCCAGACTGGGATGTGATTTTTGACCTCACCTTTCATCGGTTGGCCTTTTGGTTAGTCCTCTGTTAAAAATTTCAGTTACACAGGCTCCGATCTTTATAGAAATCCTGAATGTATCATGAACTGGACTAACTAGCCGGGGTTGTAAATTCCTCGCTCTCTTTATGTTTTAATTCCCCCCTGTAATCTTCCTTATTGCAGCCCTCATCTTCTTAATGGGGTCGCCTTATTTATAATATTCTCGATTACTATCAAAAAAAAATAAGAAGAAAGAAAAACACTAAGAATGAAAAGTAGTTTTTTTTTTTTTCAAGAGCATTTGATGCGCAGCGTTATATTTAACTCCCACTCTTATCACGTTTAGTATTTAAATTAAAATAAATATAGAAGCTCTTATGATTGATGCTGCTATCCACTAAGTGATAACTATGAAAAGAAAAGAAATTAAACCTCGTCATTTTTTTTGGATAATCATCCAGAGTATATTGAAAAGGTCATAAAATCAATAGTCAAAACAAAATACAGGGACATGACAAAAAAGAAAAATAGAAAAAAAAAACATACTTAAGGAAAAAAAAACAGATTTGCTACAACAAAAAATAAAGAGACTACCTAAGATTTCTTATTACACCACAATTTGATGCCATCGGAAGATCTTAAGAGGTCATTTTCTGTATAAGTGAAGTTTGAATCTAGAGTATGCAACTAAATAGCAACTCAATAAAGGATGGTGAAGAAACAATCAAATAAATTTGTAGTTCCCTCCTTAAAAATAATTTTATTCATCAACAACCAAATACCCCAAGTAGTACTACTGCAAATTAGCCTTAAAACTAATTTTTGGAATTTGCCTTGCACCATTCCTGACACTGCAGAAGCAGCGAGTCTAGTGTGCTCGGTAAACAATATTGGATACCCCACCAATCCAAAACTTTCATCCAAATACTCCTAGAAAATTTCCAGTGTATAAAAAGATGCTCTGAAGTTTTCAAGTCTAAGTTGCAAAAGACACACAAAGCTTGTGTGGCAGGCAAAACATTCTGGTGATAGATAAAAGCTCTTGTACTAATTTTTTCCTAGATTGCCAACCAGAGAAAAACCTGAACTTTCAGAGGGGCCCCTTTAATCCAAACATTGGATCCAAAAACTCTATCATTAGCAAAAGAGGTACTATCAATTAGGGTGCAACAGGACTTCACTGAGAAGTTTCCATCAAAATTACATGACCATACGAGTTTGTCATCTTTTCCTAACCGAATTATCACTGGCTCCAGCAATGAGAGCAATTGATGATATTGCTACTCTTCATAAGATAAGAAGTTCCTGCACCCAAATTCCATCACCAATGATCATTCACCCATTGACCCATCTCATGAACCAAACCATTATAAATAGTAGAAACTTTGTAAAGCCTGGGAAAATGCTACGCAAAGCATTTAATTCTATCCGCAGATCAGACCAAAAGAGAATGGAGGACCCATCACTAATCATGAATTTAATGTTTTGACGTAATACTAAGCCAATAACACTATTTTGATCCAAGATTGACAAAATATCTTTCCAAAATGGTGAAATATGATCATGCAATTTTGGAATTCCATTCTCGAAAGTTGAGGAGTAAAAATAAGTTGTTACCTATTTCCATAAGGCATGGCCTAGCGAGCTTAGCCTCCATATCCATTTAAAAAGCGTTGATATATTTTTAGACATTAAAGAACCCAACCCAAAGCCTCCTTCTTTTCTAGCTTTAACCACAATATGTCATTGCATCTTGCAAATTTTCTTTTGCTTCGCCACCCCAGACCACAACAATCTTCATTAAATAGATGTTAGGATATTACAGACACCCTTTGGCATAAGAAAAGAAGACCTATAATACATTGGCAACAAGCTTAGGACACTTATGATTAGGCAAATACGCCCTGTCATACTAAGCATACGACCTCTCCGCATGCTCAACTTTCTTTTGAAATTCTCAATAACAAGCTTCCATGTAAACAACCTTTTAGGATTAGATCCCAAAAGCATGCCCAAATAAGAGCAAGGCAAGGAATCAAATCTGCAAAAGACTAAAGATGTCATACTAGCACAAGAATCTTCCCCAACATTTATGCTAATTAAAGAGCTTTTATGGAAGTTAATGTGCAAACCTGAACAAATAGCGAACCACAACATAATCCTTTTAACTATTTTGACCATGTGAAGATTAGCAGGTATGAAGATCAAAGTGTCGTCTGCATATTGCAGATGGCTGAGGCAAAAGTTGTCTCCAAAAGGGATACCTTTAAAAAGATCGGTTGTAGCTGCTCTCTGAAACAAAACAAATAACCCTTCTGTTGCAATTAGAATAAGAAACGGAGTAAAGGGGTCACCTTGGCGAATCCCACGACCCATCAAGAATTCCTTAGAAGGAGATCCATTAATCAACACTTATAATTTTGCGGTGGAGATGCAAGTGTTGATCAAATTAATCCATTTTCCACCAAAACCCATATGCCTCATAACCTGCTCTAAATAATCCCACTGCATACTGTCGAAAGCTTTGTGAAAATCCACCTTAAAGATAAGGCTCGGCACCCTGCATCTTTTCAAGGAATGAACTGCTTCATTAGCAACCAAAAACCCATCAATTATTTTCCTCCCTGCCAAGAAAGTTGTTTCATTCTCACTGATAAGGTCATGCATAACCTCTTTTAGACGGCTAGAAAGAACCTTAGCCATTATCTTGTAAATGTCGTGAATCAAACTAATAGGCCTGAACTCTTTGAAGCCAAGATGGGAAGTTGTCTTCAGAATTAGATGGATATAAGGCCATGATTGACTCCTTTTGGAAGCCTACCTGTTTTGAAAAAATTCTTGGCTAGATCTAGCAAATCATCTACAATGAAATCCTAAACAAGCTTGTAAAATTTGAAATTGAAACTATCTAGACCAAGACTCTTGCTCCCATCACAGTCTCAAACACTCTGCTTTAATTCTTCCGAAGTGATATCTCGCTCCAAACTAGCTGAAGAAGAAGTCATGAGTGTTTTAAAACCAACAGACCTTAAACCAATTTGGAATCTATCAAGGGTTGGAAAAGAAGCTAACTGCTGCATCTTTTATGACCGGTAAACCTTCAACAACAAAACCGTTACAAACCACTTTCAGGATATGGTTTTTAGCCCTCTTAAAGTTAGCAACTAGTTGGAAGAAACGCGTGTTGCGATCACCTAGGCGACACCAAACTTGGCGAGACTTTTGCTGCCACATGCTTTCTATACTCAAGTTACATTGCCATTACTCATTAGACCCTTCTCTTCTAAAGAAAACTCAACAGGCAACTATAGGGTTGAAAAACCAAGGCTCAATAACTTAAGATCTTTTCCTATTGCAGCACCTCTCCTTGTCATAACTTTATGCATCATGCAGTTCACATCCATTGAATTTGGGGTTCCTAAAGGCATGATTAACTATTTTCCCAATAGATGATCCCTACAGCAGTCAAAATCTGTTAACACAAGGGGAGTCGCCACAGAAGGATTCTAATTTAAACATGTTATTTAATTTTCTCTCCAACTGTGCCCGAATATACTGAATATCCACTAGAACTGACTGGAACTCATATCACCATCTTTTGAATACTACCACAATTTGGAAGTCAATTGACAGTAGAGAGCTGCATTTACTATAGGCATTCCATGCGATAACAAAATTTCATTACTCAATCAAGCTGCAATTATGAACAGAAAACATCTTGAAATATATTATAATCGCACAAATAAGATTCCAAGATATGATTTATATTATTTTTTAACACACCTCTTTAAATAAAAGCCTTTTTAATTTGAAACTTGCACAGGTTCACGTGACATTGTATTTAATTTTTATCAAATAAATAGGGGTGGTAAGATTCAAACTCGTGACCACTTGGTCATCAAGACTCTGATATCATGTCAAATGACAATCTCAACCTAAAAAATTAAGTTGTTAGGTAAGGTTCTAAGATATGGTTTATATTATTCTGTAACAACGAATGCAACGCCATGTGCCTGGTGTGATTGCAATTTTGAGGTAGTTGTTTGGTTGAAGTTAGAGCTAAGATGATTATTAGGGGTGTTCATTGTCGAAATTGGTCCAATTTACATCCAAAAAATCTTACAAGGAAACAATATTTTCTTGTGAAAATGATCTAGAATGAACTGTAAACAAGTTCAAATCCAACCGGTTCATTTTGGTTGTTTCAAAATCGGTACACCAAATAACTTGATAAGACCTGCAAAAAGTAAAGGGACAATTTAATATTAACAGTAAGGATAATCAAAGAAAAAAAAAGATTAAAGCCTGCAAAACAAAATAGAAAAAAAAACTATTTAATTAAAGGAAGTTTACTTTCCAAAAAAAAAGAAAAGAGATGAAACAATTATAAACATCTAATCTAATTTCAATTCACACAGGAGCAAAAAAAGTCATCTCAGTGGGACAACATAAAAAGCAAAAGAAAAATTTGGTCAAAAGTGCATGAAATGATCAATGTTAATTTTTCATTTCAAAAGCTTCAATGTAGAAAAATCTATAGAATATGAAATAATAATGGGAATACAATAATAATGACTAGTCTAGTTCAATCAGTTTTAGAGCCTTAAAACCGAAATGGATCTAAAGTTTTTCTATGACCAAATTTTTGTTTATTTTCTAATCGGTTGATTTGGTTTTTTTTTTGTTTTGGTTTAATTTTTCCAGTTGATTTTTTTAGGTTTAATCAGTTTTTTAATTTTATTGAATATCCCTAATGCTTATTATACTGAAATATGATACCTGGAACATTACCTGTTTTATTCTTATAAAGCTTGTAAAGCGCATAGCAATCCTGCACATTTGTGCATCCCTCGAGTTCCTTTTCATTCAAAGTATACTCTTGCATCTCCCAATCAGTTAGCTGTCCTGTTCGTGCACGGCCTCTATAGAAAACCGCGGTCTTTATAACTCCAACTTTTCGAGAATTGCACACAATATTGTGAACTATCCCTTTAGCTTTCCAATACCCCTGTTTGGTTGCCCTATTTAACCTTGCTCCAGTGGGATATCTCCTATCCCTTGGACCGAAGAAGTACCATTGCCGACTCTCCGATGGGGATAGCTTAGGTAACTCCTCAGGATCCCACTTGTAAACATCAACATCACGAATACTATCAAACTTAAAACTATTCTCGCATATCTTCCTCTTCAAGAAGTAAAGCACAAGTTCCGCATCAGTCAGGTGAAACCTAATTTCAAGAGCCAAACCTTGTCAGCAACACCAAAACAATGTCCACCAGACATTAATATGAATTCAAGACCTAGAATGCTTCCAACATGATGTATTATATTAAGTAGTGATTTGAGAAGAGCAAATCCAAATAATATGTACTTTCTTTAACAAGTGACATGTAGTAGCGGAGCTAATCTTTTTTCATCATTTTATTTTAAATTTTATTTCTTTTCCTAACAGGAGAAATTATTTTTCTAACTTTGTCAACATTCAGTTCTTATATTTCAGTATTCCCAGTTTCATTTACTTGAAGTGGTTGATAAGTCGAGGTATAAAACAAAAGTAATGATTACCTTTCCAATGATCCTGATCCCGATCCCGATCCCGATCCCGATGAAATCGCAACTTCCGTGAGAATATACGTCCACCTTTGTACCTTCTCGTTTTCCCTGAAATTTTCTCGACCCTTGTCAAAGACAATTATGTAACTCTCAGTTTGATCATCTATCTTTGATTGTTTGACATCATAAGAAACTGGAAAAACAGTGTCCGATCTCATCTTATCCATGAATCCGACAATCTTGAAAAGTTCGTCAAAGCACCAAGGTAAAGAAGCACAATCTCTTGCAAATATAATAATTGACAGCCCTGATTCTTCAATGGCCTCAAAGAGTCTTGATCTAATTGCCATTACTTTCTCTAGTTCCTTGTCGTCTGGGATAATGACTCTCAGGGCTAGAGCTGTATTTAAATGGGTGAAATCATGTCTATTGTCTGCGCCTATGAAGCCAAGGAAAAAATCTTGCATCCATTGACGATAAGATGAAGAAACTGATAAAGAAGATGCTTCTTTGCTTGCAACAATAAAATGGGCAGAAGATTGAGATGATGGAGAATATAACAAACAGACACCACAATTCTTCACCTTTACTCCTGGCTGGGAAGAATAAAATGACAAATCAATGTTGCTAAAGGATTCAAGCTGCCATTCTTTAAGCTCTTTAAGGTAATCAAAAGATAGATAGAATAGCCAAATATGATCTGACAGAACTTGGATAGAGTTACAACTAATACACATCGGCGAATGATAATTCTCTCTTCCATTGGCTTTGAAATGACAAAAAAGAGAAGGACTTTCTCCATTTGCACTGAATGCAACACACGCAACAAACCCCATGCTCCAACTAGGCACTTGCACACTAATTGAAGATCCCTTACTTTGATGGTTAAACCAGCCTGGAATTTCATTTCCTGGAACAGCGATACCAAATCCAGTTCTTGGATTAGACAAACCCTGTACCATAAAGAACCAAAATGTTAGATAGATAGAGGGAGAGTGAGAAAGATAGAAAAAGGTTAGGGTTTGATTAAAAGAAGACCTGGAGGTATCTTTCAAGCATGGTCAACCCCATGCTATCTTGGCCATTATGATTGTACAATTCCCAGCAGTTAAGACATATGAACTCTGATCTTTTGGAACTGCTTAGCTTTATCGGATCTGGAATTGTTTTTAGGCTTATACAACCATTCAAATTTACTGTTTGAACTTTAGATGGAACCTCAGGCAATGATTCAAGCATCCTACAATCCTCCAAGGCAAGCATTTCAAGTCCAGAAAGCTGATTTATGCTCCTAGGCAGGCTAACAAAGTTATTCCGGCTCAGATCTAAGGACTTTAATGAAGATAAGCAGCCAATATCTTCAGGAAGTCCCCCTTCTCTTAGATTGCAAGCGCATAAATCCAGTACTTCTAAAGAACACAAACCCGATAAAGAAGGCAACCTTTGATCCGTGGGATTCACAGCTATTCTTTTGCATCCATCAAAAGATAATACTTTAAGACTCTTTAAAAGAAAAATGGATGCTGGCGGTTGTCTTATTGAAGTTCCACTTACATCAAACTCCAAACTTTCAACTTTTCCCAAATTCTGTGGTATATTTTGAAGTTCAGAGCAGTCAGACAGATCGAGTTTTTTAAGGGATTTCAAGCAACCTATGCTACTCGGAATGCTTTCAAGGTTCCTGCAGTTGTTCATGCTCAATACTTCTAAGCCAATCAAATGACGAATTGATGAAGATAGTTTTGTAATACCAGTCTCATCCAAATGAAGCACCGTCAATTGGTTCATGTTTCCTACTATATCTGGAAACTTCTCAAGCTTTGAGCAGCCATCAAGAGTGAAAAATTTAAGCGATTCCATTTCAAGGTTGCTTGGGAGAATCCTAATACTTCGGCAATTCACAAGATTCACATATTGAAGCTTCTTGTGACGTCCAAGTGATGGATGGACCTCAGACAAACTTGTACAACCTTCAAGAATCAGACTCTCGAGATTAGGAATTCCAGTAAGATCTGGAGTCTTAGATAGGTATAGTGAGTTGCTGAGATTGATGATTTTCAACTTAACTGCACTCTGCAATCAGGCAGGGGAGAAGAAATATGGATGCTACTATCATACATATATAGGAAAACGATAAAAAGAAATACAAAGGCCCTTAAATTAGTTGATCTCACCTTACACCCATACCATAATTGCTCAAGATTACTGTTAGCCATGTGAAGTTCAACTAGCTCATCCACCTGTAAACCAGCTGGCAATGATTTTGAAGGGTAAGAATGCCATTCAAGAAATCGCAAATTATTGGAAAGATCTTCTGGTCCTTCAGAAAGCTGCATGTTGTCGATTTTGAGCAATCTTAGTCTGCTCATTTTAGAGAAGGCTTTCATGTTCCATTGTGCCTCTTTTATTCCAGGCATGTCCAAGAAAATGGCTTCTATTTTTTCTTTTCCCTGTCAACCAAAACGGAATATAAGTAAAAAAAACAAATACAAAGTAGAGATGGAGCATAAATTAAAATAAACTTTATGAAATCTTATGAATAATGTTCTCTATCAGCTACTCACTGTGTTGTCCATCAGTGCAAGGCAGACATCCTCGTATGTCCACAATCTACTGCGCCTTCCAGGCTCTTCAGGGGATTCACAACGAACAATTTCCTTACCCATTATCTGTAATAAATTATGCATCCAGACTTGATCCCGAGAGACACTTATGAGAGATTTCTCAATAAGAACTTGTGTTCCAATATGTGCATGGAATCCACAGCTGTCAAGTATCCTTATTATTCGATCTTTTTTAAACCCCTTCAGGAAACAGGCAATGTCTAAAAATATTTTCTTCTCTAATTCATGGAGGCCATCAAAACTAATGCGAAGCACGTCAATAATTTCACGGTCAGGAATATCATTTAGTCTATTGATCGCACTTCCCCATTCAAGGATACTTCTTCCATGCATAAACGAACCTATAACTTCAAGAGCCAGTGGAAGGCCATTAGCATAACCCACAACTTGCTTGGATAGCTCCACGAAATCTTCAGCAGGTTGGTCATTTTTGAAAGCTTTCTGGCTAAACAACATGAGAGCATCATCATCATTCAATTTCTCAGCCTCATAAATTATAGCAACACCATTTCTAGTCAACACTTGTTTATCTCTGCTTGTTATGATAATTCTGCTCCCTGGACCAAACCATTTACTCTCCGCAGCCAGGGATTCTAGTTGTGTATGGTCATCCACATCATCAAGAACAACAAGAATCTTTTTACGTTGTAACCTCCGCTTTATCATTTCAATTCCTCTATAAGAATCCCATACAGAAGCACGTTCCATTAAGATTTCAGAAAGAAGTTGTTCCTGTAAACGGCGCGGTCCATCTTTCTCAGCAAAAGCTTCTTTGACATTTGCTAAGAAGCAGCTACCTTCAAATTGCCAACGAATCCTATCATATACTACCCTTGCAACAGTCGTCTTACCTATGCCACCCATTCCACAAATCCCTATGAAGATTGCTTCGCCAGTTTCTTCACCTATATAACCATTTAATACCTCCAGACGAGAATCTATTCCAACTAATTTTTTACTAATTGTTGGCAGAGTGATGCTTAGTTTGTAGAATATCTATTCAACAATTATTTTAATTGATTCCGACTCATTCCTGCATATGATGGGGGAAAACATTAATCATGCTGTGTGCAAATCAAATCAGATAAAATAAAAATTAGCTCAATGTATGGCTATTTGCCAGA
>Ga0325414_1004523_pt1 | contig 14579 bp, 5 predicted proteins | sample PopdelMetagenome_8_FD_206183 | JGI IMG/M metagenome (GOLD analysis project Ga0325414, IMG submission 206183) | Populus deltoides microbial communities from Bellville, Georgia, United States - Leaf-PdKOR-R3 | ecosystem: Host-associated > Plants > Phyllosphere > Phylloplane/Leaf | place: USA...
TGCTCATTTTGGATTCCTATGTTTGGTGTAAGAGGAGTTGTTTTAGGTGTAGGGTTCCTCTAATAAAGTTTGTTTATTTCAAAAATTTCTTCTTAAAAGGCTTTTTCTTCAACAAAATTTTTGTTTTTATCATGTTGTATGGTGTTTATATGGCTTGTAGAGGTTTGAGGGTGGTTACTAATTTAAGGTGTGTTAGGAGCAATTAAGGTAGAAGAGGAAGCTTCATGGTGGTTGAGATGGTTTTTGATAGCTTTACAAAAATCATTTTTGTTATTTTGAATTTGAGTTTAGCTAGCTTTAATGACTTGGTATGGTTTGAAAACTAGGTTTTTTAGCTTTTGAACAACAATTTTTGTAGTTTCAACAGGAGAAAATAAAGACTTCTTAATATGTTTTTATATTTTGGTTAATTGTTTTCCTATGGTGTTGAGGTTTGTGATGGTGAAATTGTTTTGTTGTATAATATGTTTGGTATTGGTGGCAACATCTTCATTTAGGCATTTGTAAGGAGCAAATTCTATTGTTTGGTCTTTTTTAGGAATTTTGATTTTTTTTTAAAGAGGGATGTTCAGATTCAATAAGAGGACCATGTGCTAGTTTCTAAACATGAGTTTTGTTCCTGGTTGTAATGAGACATGCACCTTTGGTAAAAAGAGTATGTAATATGATTTTCAGATGCATAATATAATTCAAACCAATCAAAAAACAAGATTTGAATTTTATGTAATGTAACAAAATCATAAAAACATTTTTGTATTTCTTGTCTTTGTTTTAGAAATTTTTTGAAAAACCAAGATCTCTTTTCAGAGTCATGATCACTACAGAAATCATCAACAAAATAGTTTTTATTAATGATAAATTCTTTTTCCTAAAATATTTAGTTCATTTTGGATATTCTCTATTACAACATAAAAAGTTGGAGAGGTTGGTGAAGAGAGTTGATCATTTTCTAGGTTTGTATATAAAGGCTTGGGTAGATTTGTGGTAAAATCTGCATTTTAGAAACTAGTATTAGGAATACTAGATGTTGATTTTTCTAGATGGGTTTTGTATGGTATGGTATATTTATGATAGAGATGATCTCAAATGTTCTTTCTAAATTAAGAGTATTAGATGAAGAGGATTCATCTAAGAATCTAGAATGGGTTGAATGTTTATGGAAGGTTAGCTCAACTTTTCTATCATTATATTCAGTTATTTGTTTAAGGAGGACATTTAGTTGTAGGGATTGTTGAGGTTCAAGTTGGGATGCTCTTTCAAGAACCCAGTCTTTTGGTAAGGTTACATCTTTTCGTTGGATAGCTCTAAGTACAATTATGTTTGATTTTGAAAGATTTGTTTGTAAGAGTAAGGTTTCACCTTTCTGAGTTTGAAACTTATGTTTGTTGGCAAAGAAAAAAACATAGCTTTGTAGTGGATTTTGAAGATCAAAACTATTGAAATTAATCCTTCAAGTATATTGTAATTATAGATTTTTATTTGTAGGATTATAGTTTGTAGTATGTTTTGGTCTTTGAGAGAGATGATAAGATTTAGGTAACAGTCAAAAGAGACAGGACCACTATATAAACTAGATTATATAGAGCTTATTATGGAATCTAGCATCTTTAAGGATTGTAAGTATAAAAGTGTTGAGCTTTTCTTTGATAAGGGACTTTATTCCTACTTGTATAAGACCAATATAAATATATTTGTAGTTTATATCCTTGTGTTTTTGTAAGGATTTTTGAGAAAAAAATTGGATGGTTTCAAAAGGTTTTGTAAGTTGTATATCTCTTTCTTCAGTTTTAATTGTAAAATCAGTTTTGAAAAGACTGAACAAAGAAGTTTGATAAATTTGATTATTGTGAACTTTTAGTATTTTCCAATCATTAATATTTTTTGTAAAATCTTTAATAGTGTTTTATTCACTATTAATATTTATTTTGTTTTCAAAGGAATTAGTTGTAGAGGAGACTAAAAGAGAAATAGTTCTATAAAAAAAAAGAATCCATGAAAATAAAATATTACTTAGAAAATCAGCTCTAAATTATATGAGTTTATAGCCCTACTCAACTCTTTTTCGGGATTTAAATCACTTTATAGATTGACCTAAGATTTAAGGTGTTTTATTTCTCGTAAGGTTTTTAAAGGTCTATATAACAACACTATTTTGGATCCTAATAGGCTCTGATACCACTGACATTTATGAGTAGAGGAAACTGAAAGAGAAGCAGTTCTACAAAAAAACATAATCCATGAAAATAAAAGATTGCTTAGAAAATCCACTCCCAATTATATGGGTTTATAGCCATACTCAACTCTTATTCAGGACTTATACCATTTAGTAGAATTGACCTAAGATTCTAAGGTGCTTTTTTTCTCATAAGATTTTTAAAGGTCTATATAACAACACTATTTCGGATCTTATTATGCTTTAATACCAATGACAAATTTATGAATATATAATTTCTGATATGAAAGCAGAGGCAAGTCTATATGTATATATAGACTTGCCTCTGTATATATATGTTTGATTTTGACATTTCTAAAAAGTTAGCACATATACTAGTTGTTAACCATAATGGAAAAAAAATCCTTAACAACTGAAGAAAGAACAAATAGAAACCAAAATTAAGTTTGATTGGTGAGTTTAGTTTCTTTTACACAATTACAATTAATGAACATGATCATTATGATGTTAGAAAATCAAAATTAATGATCTTACTACATGCAACAAGATTTGTTACATGATCAAGTGCACTTTAATTTGTGAATAGAGTTACTATTATAATATCAATATTTATAGCAAACTTCCCATATCTAAGTACGATGACTCTAGCAAAGATGAAATTGACATGCTTCTAATTTAGGGGAGGCAAGGAAAATTAAGACAAGGATCGATGCTTGCTTATAAGCTCCCACGGGTAGATATAGACATTAGCACAAATGACATATGTAATGCATTGCCCTATAAGAATTGTAAGGAGTGTTAATCAACTAAATTACAGATGTAACAATATTTGCCATTAATTGAAAGAGAGAGGAAAAAAAAACTTGTTGAAGGCAATATTTCTTAAATTATATGTTGGTCTTAATCACAAGTCTAGCTACAAAATGGATTGAATACCAGTTTATCATAAAAGCTTATGAAAGATAACAAACTAAAGAAAAGTGATATTAAGAACACAAACATGTTGGGTTTCCCAAATATCATACACGTAGCAGAAACTATGAAACAAAATTATTCGGGAGTCCCTAGGATCCCGTTAGAAAGATTTAAAGTTGTTTAGAGATTTGTTATTTAAAGATCTGAAATTCTTTAGCTTTAAACAATTCCTTAAAGGCTAGGTTGTTGCAAATCACAAGTCGTCCAATTGTCTGACCTCTAGCAATAATCCACACAAACCAACCATGAGAAATCTCTTAAATCTCTATTTAAAATAGAAGGATTGCTATGTCTTGAGTGTTAGCTCTAATATTGTGTTTACATAGTTTTTGTCTAACTGACAACCACTCATCTTTTTTCGTTTGCAAAATAATAGGCTTAGCTTTATATTTATAATGAATCCTAAAAACCCTATAAATGAAAAAAATATTTATTTGCCCTTTAAATAATATTCATATATTATTTAAGGATAATTTTAGAAATTTAATCAATCAAGTCTTTACTTTGATTTTTTTAGGTTGAGAAATATAATCCTTGTATTAATTATATTCTATTCTATAATTTTTAAAATATATTTTAATCAAGTCATACTTAATTAAATCATCTAAGTTTAATGTTTGATTAATGATTCTTAATGTATGTGACCCATTAGGTTCCTAATATGTTAACCCAATATAAAATATAATTCTAATTAAATAGAATTAAATAAATTAAATAATTTAATTATTATCAATCCATCCATTGATTAAATTATATTTGAAGATCAAGTGCATCGTCTACCAACATGTCATGATCCCTCAAATATTAGAAAAGTCATTAATAGTTTAACTTAATATTTTAGTGACTGGTTTCTTAGTGTAATTAATATCCTTTCATCAATAATGTTTTGATTTAACATTAAAGCATGAAGTATTTTTTTATGTTAAATCATGTTTGTTCTCTACATAACAGTCATTGATCGTTTGAATAAGATTTGAAACTCTTTTCAAATCTTATTCCACTCTGGCCAATGATTTCTCAGTCAATACTATTTGAAAACATATGAAACATTTTTTCTAATTCACCTAGGGTGATGAATGCTTTCTTGATCACTTAAGTACTTTCATATAGTTCATGTTATATCCAATGTCTACCCTTTCGTTACCTCAATTAAGATAACATGTAACAAAATCAAAATAAAATATTTTTTTTATATAAGATGACTTAGTAATCTCAAGTCTGAGGATTACATACACAATCGTCATGTGATCCTTTCATAGACATAAGTGATCTCTCTATATAGAATTCTCATGCAAGTCGGTTCAATGTACATGTTTTATGACAAGCATCTACATATTAGTTTTAAGTATCCCTTATACCTCAGCTTATGAGAACAAGTGATTCCTTAAAAAAAATATAATATGTATCAGTCTTTACGACTCGAATGAATGTCCAGTTTTTAAGAGAGCATCGACCAAGAACATTTTAGGAACAATGTTTTTATGCAATAGAAATCCTATAATTATAACAACTTTATAATTTTCTTTGCAAAATATTTTTATTTCGTAGACTTTTATCTTTACTTTAGATTCATTAATTTAATATTATATGAATATTAAAGATAAAGTAAGTCTTTATTAATAATAAATATATATTTACATGAATATAATAATACCACGTTTAACCAACCGATGGACTACAAGACATATTAAACTAATAATTTATCACTTGCAATAAAGTCAATCGCAGATGTATCTAATACCATATTGCTCCATGTAGCATTAATGTTTCGACATGAATAATGACTTTTTCAAATGATCTTTTAGATTCTCTTCGGTGGGTACTCATTCTATCTTTATATCTTTCATTTCATTGATTTATCAAATCAAATGGAATTTTTTCAGTACTTGTTTGGATCATTGATGAGACCTTGATTCCTTTGCTTATGCAATGGCTCCATTGTTATCACAGTAAAGGGTAACTAGATCAACAATACTAGAAACCAACCTAGTTCATTGATGAACTTTTTGATCCAAACAACCTTTTTATTCCTTAAAAGTGGAGGTGTACTCTTATTCAGTTGTAGAATCAGTTGTGCTCTCTTGTTTGGAACTCTTCCAACTCAAGAGTATTACCATTTAGAGTAAAACATATATTGATTGATATTTACTATTTTTCGAACATTTCATTAAAAAAATCTTAATTAAAATAATTTTGAACTTCTAGTTTATCTTCTCCATTGATGGATCCTATAGCCATGTATAGGATACCATTTCTATCATATCTCTCTTAATCTGTGTCTTAGAATACATGTCTTTAAAGGAAGGTGTTCCATGAGAAACAAATAAGAATCCAATCTTAGATTCTTCCATACCTTAAGCATGGATTGAGATAATTTAAGCAACCTTTTAAATCTATCTCTATAAATCTCTATATCCAATATATAGGTTGCTTCTCCTAATTTCTTTATGGAGAAATTCTTGGACAACCAAAACTTTAATGATTAAAGAAAAGATATGTCGTTTTTAAATATGTCATCCAAATATAATATTAGAAAAACGACATAAGGCTTATCCATATTTTTGATGAAATCAAATTTATTGATTATACCATCAAAATTGGATATTCGTACTCCTTAGAGCTTGCATAGTATCTTTGTACATTGCCTTTCATATTAGTCTTTATCTTAAAGACTCACTTAGATCCAGGTTTTATCCTTGTGATGGATCAACCAAGTTTCAAACTTAGTTAGTACATCAAGTCCATAGTTTCAAGTCATTTATTGGAATAAATATCATATATTACTTCTAAGTCATTGATAGGCTCATCAATTATGAGCAACATATCATTCACAACTTCTATGAGAGGTCATTATCTCATTGACGCATGACATGTCCTACCAAATTTATAGAGATTTTGTGTTTTTTAACGTTCAGGTTAAACATCCAATATTTTAGCATTGAAAATATATTTTATCTAGATGTAGTGTTCTAAGAGATGTAGAGAATCTCATTCTCTTTTAGATAATCATTGAAATATTTGGTCACATATTAATCACCTCGGTCCAATTGAAATTTCTTAATACTTATTTCAATTTTATTACAGTTTATATTAAACTTAGGCATTTTAAAATCATGCATATACAAACCATTTGTATAATTACTGAATCTATAAAACATCATTATTATAAAAAAACAACATTTGTCTTTAATAATAAATTTATATCCATTTAATACTAAATAAAATGGAAACAATGTCTTAAAATACTTAAACAAAATAAAAATTATAATGTTTTGATATTAGCCCATCAAGCAAAACAAAATAAATAATTCTTATAGCTAATGCAATAACTCTTGCTTCATTACTGAGTTATAAGTCCACTTTGCCTTCAACTAATTTTATAATTTTTTTTAGTTCATGAAGCAAAAGCTTCATTAAGCTTCTTTGCCTTCACTCCTCCTCCAATGTTTTTCCTTGTCACAATGATCACAGATGTCATTGTCTTTTTTAACGCTCCTAATAAGTTTGTTTACTTTAGAGACAACACTCTTATTCTTATTATCCTTCTTCTTAGACATTCTAGAAGACTGAACTAGAAAAACTAGACATTTTTTCTTCTTAAAAGCCTTTCAGCAGTCTTAAATATATTGTCCAACTTGTTAAATTTCAACTCAAAAACATATTTCCTTCAGTAGATGAAACTTGCCGGCCACTGATCATTGCTTCTTGATCGATATTCAAGACCCCATTAAGGTTGGCGCCTTTATGCATGACAAATTTATCAAGAACCCTCACATATACAAGCTGTAGACTAATAATTTCATCCATCTATGAGTACTTCCTTCCTTCCTTCCTTCCTTCCTGGGCTTGAATGTCGTGTGGAGGATTTGAATCACGGGTCATAGTACACTTGTCGAATCCATATTAAAGCATGGCAAGGGAAGGTTCTATACCTTATCTTAAAGCAAAGGATAAGATTTTAATAAGCATACGGATCTATGCGGACCTATGTGATTGGTGTATTGATTTGCCAGCTCTTAGGAGGACTAATCTGATGGAAAGGACATGCTTTGGTCCCTTTGAGTTGAGGCCAATGGGGATAGCACACATGGACTTTGTGTTCTCAGCAACCAATTATTTATTTATTTTTTATTTTTTTCAGTGAAGCACAAAGACATTAATGTCAAGAGTCATCTTTTTATGAATAGGAAATTATTCAAATTGGAAAACGAAAAACATGTTCAATCCAAGCTTTAATTCGGTGGAATATTAAAGCATTAAATTAAGTATTTTATTCCAGCATAGCCTACTTGAGACCACTTTTAATTAGTAACGTCAACGGCAATTCTATAATTTTACATATTGTTGGAAAATTTAGTAATGGACTAGTCTTTAATATATTTCTATTTTGTCAATTAATATTATGTTTCTATGTATTATCTAGCTCTTCAATATATCATTTTGTCAAGCTTTTCTAATCCGAGTCTACAAAATTATATATATTTTTAATTGTACTTGAGGTATATAAGTATATAGTAGAAACATTTTTAAAAAACAATTTCAAAATTACACGACCATTATAATTTCTAAAAATTAAAAATATAATTCCATCTATTTAGATGGAAAAATTTAACCGAAAAATACTTTTAAGAATTAGATACCATATAATAATATAATTGACACAATAAAAAAATATATAAATATATTATAGACTTGATCAAATATATAAAGTCAATTTGTGATATTTATAACACCTCTCAAGATATCAAGATATGTTAAATTCATTTTTAAATGGTTTGTAACTAAGCCAGCAAGAATCTGTCTTGAAGAACTAAAGTTATACGCAATAATCACTCTTACTTTACACCTATATAGAGATACAAATTAGTAGTATAAAATCAAAACGAAGTTGATTAAATTTTTAAAAAGTTTACAAGTTCAATAAAAATAATTAGTAAGAGAATCACTCAGCTACACAAAAATAGTAAAAATGTTGATTTTTTTAATTAAAAATAATCTTTAAAAAAAAGCGTTACAAAAAATATTTATACTAAAAATAATCTTAAATCTCATAGGATACCTTTATTGAATATGAATAAATCTAAATAATAATAATAATCCAATGAATTGAAATTTAAATAAAAATCATAATATCTCTAAAATGCCTAATAATAACTAATAAATAAATAAATAGTCCAATTAATTTAAATAAAACTAAAGTCATTTTGTAATCTGCTGGCAGGATCAAATCAAATCACATAGCCACATAAAACACATAAAGCCTAGTCCAACACTGTAAAAAAAAAAAAAAAAAGGTCTCCAATGAAGTCATCATTTTGTCATAGGCGCACACATGACTTTACAGTGTCAGGATCAAAAAGTCGTCATTTAGTTGTTTGGTTCAGAGTTACTATTTGAAATTTCAAGGTAAAGGACTGGTTGTGGCTAAAAAAGGTATGAGCACCCTTAGTGCACCTTACCTAAAGTAACCTACATTGTATGGTTTGGATATGGTTCAAAGGTGTTGGTGGGTTTCTAACCGGTAGTCCGTCTATGGCTCAGAATGAAAATTTACGCTTATGAATAAATATGGCATTTTGAATTTATTATGTGCTAGTATGCCTAGGTAAATTCTTATAGGAAGAATCTATGTAGGTGCCTTGATAATGTTCACCTATCCTAAAAGACGAAAATGTTTTCCACAACTTGTATATTGTGGTGAAAAATACTCCAATTAAAATTGATAAATATCCAAAATGATTATGAGAATTTTCCAGTCGACTTATGATATTTAAATATCAGCCTACTAGTAAGGTCTAATATTTATACCAGAATGTTGACTATTAATTTTCAAGAATTAAAATTTTTAGAATTATTGAAATATTAGTCAGATCATTAAGGAATTTTACAAACTTATTACAAATTTCAAAAAAATACATATAAATTTTCTAAATCAATGCTGAAAAAAAACATTTTCCCCTCTTTTTTAAAAATGCATTTTTTTGTAAGGATTGAGCCTTATGCAACAAACAAAAATTAATTTTTTTTATTATTTATTTTTGTAATGCCATGTTTGGCAAAAACCCATTTGTTTTTTAAAACCAAGATTGTCAAAATAGATCTAAGGGGTGTTTGTCAAACACACTCTTGAACAAAAAAAAAACCCTTAGCAAAAACATTGTCAATTAAACAGAGTCTTAACCTTTGACTTAATTTTGACCCAACCGGGTTGACCCAAAATCTTTGGTCTGACTATAAGCCAAATCAAAGACATGGTTTGACCAAAAAACTAAATCAAATATAAAACCAAAACTTCAAACCAATCAAACTTAAAACAACAAAAAAAAAACTCAATTTTTTAACTAAAAATGGATCAAATGTAAAAAAAATAAAGAACACAAAGAACATTCATATCAATTCCAACAACATGACTCTCCAACCAAACCATATACGATCAAAACATGCCATAAACATGTTGTGAATCATGCAAGAATCAATAATCTAACATCCATTTACTTCTTTTATCAAAGAATCTTCACGATTTGGTCCAAATAGGTTTCAGTTAAAAACCAAAATCCTAGGATTTAAACCTATTAAAAACTTGTTATTGATGCCAATAAACCCCAGATTATTAACTAATCAAATATCACGAAGTGTTTAGTGCATAGAAATAGACCAAAAATAGTCCAAATCATATAGTTAAGGCAACGTTCTTCCGAAGAACACGAAGAACATTGCTCAATAACCCAGAAAAACCAAGCACATTGCTAAACCCTAGAAATAGCCTTCTAGGCGTCTAAACATGCTATTTTTAGTCCTCATAAATCACATTACCAATACCAAACATAATTGAATCAAAAGAACTAATAAAAAAAATCAAATCATCAAAATCATGTATTAAATTTCACCTTCATAACTGCAACCCCAATGGTAACCAACAATAACATCAATTTTCAATTCAAAACTGACCCTCTAAACAACTTGGGACCCAAATCAAGCTCAAGAACCAAAAAATATATATTAATAAAAAAATACGCATCAAACACATATTGCCATATTTGGAAAAATACAAAAACCATTTTATTTTAGAAAAATAAACATCAAAACATTTACTAAACATCTAGTAATAGTAACAAACAACTCAAATTAAAATTAAACAAAGAAAAATAACATTTCATGCATTAATCAAAATACAAGATCAATACAATGTTTCACCAAAAACAAGTTCAAAACACCATTGAAACATGTAATGAATAGTTAAAGATGTGCCTCATTGACATCATCTGCTAGATTAGAATAGTGTTTTTTATACCTTCTAAGCTTTGATAATAGTTGTTGCCCTTTATTTCCCAAGCTTAGTACTTTTTCTCCTAGTCGAGGAAATCTTTGTAGTAGGTTCTTGAACCTTCACACTTGAGATTATTTTATCCTATCTTCCACTCTTTTCTTTCTCTCCTTGTTGCTCTGCCTTCATTTCTCAGGGGTATTTATAGGGTTTCAAGCTAGGATTCAATCAAAGCTTGACCCTCTAATCAAAATAGGAGAGTTTTGGGTACGTTTTATAATTGTCAGCTCTGTACCTATATTGGTTTCACAATGATGGTTTTGCAACAAAGTTAGTTTTGGAGATTTTTGGTGGTTTTCCCAAACCTAGAGACTAATGAGCTTGTTTCTAGCTTTTTAATCTTGAGAGAAACGTGGTCAACCTTTGATAAGAACCTACTGAGAAGGCTTGGAGTGCGAGCACATGAAAAAGATTAGTGGTTTTATGAAATGAGTATCATATCCATTGATGACTAAGTTACCCACTTTTGAGGCTTCATCGGAGTAACTCTGACGTTATCGTCGCTGAAGACCACCTGAATTGGTAGTACACACCTTTTGTTTGGATCTAACCATGCTCGATTTGAAGGCTTGTAACTTCACATCTATTCACTTGAAGGTGCCAACTTGATCATCCCAGAATTTGCCAATGCAGTGGGGTTGATCGAGGACAAGATGTTGAGATTATTGAAGAAAATAAGATGCAAATGTTTGATGGAAGTAGCTGATCTTTGTAGAGGTAATATTCTCTTGAATGGTGGTGGTTACAACCCCTAAGGTGGTCGGAAATGCCACATTCATTTGCCTCAAACTGCCTACTCGATCAGCCAAAACCGTCAAAGAAGAAGATATATAGTGGCCGAAAGACGCGTTGTCTAGGCAAAACCCTAAAAATTAAGGTTTTTAATTTGGGATTTTGGAAAATTGCAATTTATTCTCTTTTCTTCCAATTTCTTTTAATTGCACCTGCAATTGCCTCCTAAACTCTTAATTTCATCCAACTTCATCCCTATCAAACTCAATTGTTAGCTCCAAAGTTGACCACCTATTTCATTTTAGTCCTTAGTTATGAAATTATGCATTTTGACCCTCAATTGATCAACAAACTTCAAATTTCTTCAATTTACCTCTAATTTGATCAATTTCAACCCTTGCATTCACACACCTTTTTCAGTTTAATCCCTGGTTTTGGATTCAATCAATTCTCTAATTGCTCATCAAACTTTAATATTTATGCAATTAAGCCCCTGATTTGACCAAATATCTTCCAAATAAAGCCTAAATTGACTTTAAAAATTAATTTTTCTTGTAATTAAGTCCTCAATAAAATTAATTAAGCTTTCCAAATTCTCATTAAGTCCTTACCTATCTAAATTTTTATTTCTTTAACCCAAATAAAAATATTTTCACCATTGAGGCCCTTTGTCAATTAGAATTGGGTTGCCAATTTTACCAATCTTATACATTTTGGTCCTCCAGCTTTTCCACTTGTCATTTTGATCCTTTATCACAAACTTGGACAATCTTCTAAGCTTTCTTCCAGTGTATCCTCTTGTATTTTGGATTTTTTTTCTTGATTTTTTATGGCGTTGAAAGTAGGTAACAATACCATAAATGATTGATGGCCACCACTTTGTTTGCATAACAGGTGTAGATTCTTTTGTCATATTTTTTATCAGAAGTAATTTTTCTCAAGTTTTTTGTAATGACCTGAAATTTTCATATAACTTTCATATTTCTAATCATCATATCTGAGTATAATAGGGTGATTTTGTTTTGTGCAATCTGTCTAACAATACATTCATTATTGATTATTTGGTTTACCAAATTTACAGTAGAGTTTCCCCTATAACTTACACATTTCCTCAATTCTTTTCTTATCCTCTTGGGCAACACAATATCAAATAACTCTATTACATACACACAGTAGCCTTTGGCCACCCACCAATTCAATTGTTTCTCCATTTGATTCTTTCACTTTGCTTCTCATAATTCATCTTATATTCTATCCATTTTTTATTTACTTAAAACATATGTGTGATGGACACACACACACACACACACACACACACACCAAAAAAGATGCAATAACCAAATGCTAAAAATACAAGCATACCATTTACTATATTTCAAGGTGAAGTTATTAACACAATTTTAAGTATTTGTAGTACATAAAAATAAGTACCTAACAAAATTATAAATAGTATAATGACACGATCAATGCTAACTCACTTCGTGTCATAGACCTTCAATATATATAACATCATAAGAGTTATTAGTCGTCAAGAAGACTTATACTCATGATTTGTTTTATGAGGAAAATGAATTATTATGTCAATTAGCACTTTTAATAATCCTGCTCAAAACATTCAACTCGAGTTCAATAATACCTCAACTCATATAACAATACTCGTGCTCATCATTGCAACTAAAATAACATTACAAATTTAACATCTAGCCATAAAATACATGTACGAGGTTTTTTATAAGGAAGGAGAACAATATGCTTATCCAAAATTCTTTTCGCGTCGATTTCATCATATACATATTGAATCACGCACTACTTTCTATGGTGTCTAAGTTCATATTTGTCACTTTCGACATTGCCTTTATGACGAATTACGTAATACATTTAATTTTAAGATTGCCGACTATACGTCACCACGTAGCAACTCATTTTCTTAATTTTTAATTGCCCAATCAATAATGAATATTTCATTTCCTTAATTAACGATTTTATTGGGTACAATCCTTGAAGTAACCACACGTATTAATCTTATGTTTACTCGTCACCATCATTGCTTAACATAATTTGTTGTAACATTACCATATTTCTATTTTCTAGGTATCACAATCGTTTGTTATATTATCACCCCATTAACATTTATTTTAACTTAGTAGTACATCAAACGACATTATGTCTTAAGTTGCCAATCACCCCCCTGTCATATACATTTTTTTAAGCATCAGGTAATGGTCTTACACAATGGTTTTTCATTACACAATCAAGGATAGTTTCAATGGTTTCCATTATTTGGAAATAACAACACCGTGGTTTCTACTTATTAGAAACAACAACACAATGGTTTCCATTCAAAACAAAGACAACCACATGAATCCTCTTTTTATTAGGGACTACTAAGAAGTAACTTTTGTTGCCCATAATTTAATTTAAAGGACTTGTCAACTTAAATAGAAGCATAAAGAAAGGAGAATCTACATCATCATCTTATAATTAACCAAATCATACTTGCTTCCTTGGTCATCATTCTTTTAGGCAACTAAACATCAAAAGTTGCCATATTCATAAATATTGATAATTAATTGTCAACTATCAATTTATATATTGTCCTTAATCACTAATACTGTGGTCATTAAGTATCGGTCCATTTTTATCCTTAGTCACTAACTCTGCAGCCACTAAAGTATTATCCTTATCTCATCCTTAGTCACTAATATTATAGCCAATAAGTATAATATGGTCATCCCCTCGCGGATGCCAATGATTCTGGCAAACCCATTTAATTGCCAACAAATTTGGCTATTAATATCTTCCTACCGAGCTATCTTTAATATTTTACTCCACATCTTCATACAATCTTATACCGCATTATTTTATTTGAGTTATGTTCAACAAACAACTGATGACATGTATTATGGTCTAGGAATCCTTGTACATATAGGATTCTTCCATGCATAACTATTCATTCCTAACTATGATCAATTTTATATATGGTTCTTTAAACATTAATTTCAATTATGAATAACACATCATACTTTTTATTTCATCGTATTAGTAAACGCTTTCAAATGAGATGGTTTACACCACTTATTACCAGTAATCCTAATATAAACCCTATTAATCGGAGTTAACCTTATCCTTTACTCCCGGCTATCCAACATAGATATCATTAGCCAAAGCTAATCTTCAATGCTTATTCTCGACTATCTAACATGGATTCCATTAGTCAAAGCTAATCTTATGATTCATTCTTAGCTACCCAACATGGATATCATTAGTCGAAACTAATCTCATTAATCAATCTCAATTATCCAATATGGATATCAAAGCTAATCTTGGCAATGAATCCCGGTTATTCAATATGGATACCATTAGCCGGAGCTAATC
>Ga0325414_1004524_pt1 | contig 14576 bp, 12 predicted proteins | sample PopdelMetagenome_8_FD_206183 | JGI IMG/M metagenome (GOLD analysis project Ga0325414, IMG submission 206183) | Populus deltoides microbial communities from Bellville, Georgia, United States - Leaf-PdKOR-R3 | ecosystem: Host-associated > Plants > Phyllosphere > Phylloplane/Leaf | place: USA...
ATTTAACTAAAGTAGTATTTGAAATGAGTATATTGTATCAAGGGTTTTTATGTGTATAATTTTATCAACTTAATGTGCATGAGAACTCCACGATGAATACTGGGATTGGGATTGGGATTGGGATTGGGATTGGGATTGGTCCGAATCGTCTGATTGCTGTTACTGCTGGTTACTTCAAGATTCGTCATATTTCTCTCATTTGTTTTTCATTTTTATGTTTCTGGAGCTGGAAATTGAATGCGCGCTATGGATGTAGAAATTTCTGCGCCCCAAATTTTCATTCTGAATAGTTAATTCTATGATAAGATCAAGCATGCAACAAGTTCAAATCTTTTGATAATTCCCGAATATTCTCTTGCAGTTTCCTTGGAATTCCTTCTCTGAGTAAAACAAAATTTTCAAATCTCTTAGTTTATATAAGTTAAAAGGGATTGTTTGTTTCTGTTTCAAAAGTGTTTATGATAAATTTTAAAAAAATTTTATTTTTTTATTAATTTCAAATTAATATGTTTTTAGTGTTTTCAAATCATTTTGATGTGTTGATATTATAAATAATTTTTAAAAAATAAAAAAATATCATTAGTATATATTTTGACATGAAAAGTTATTTGAAAAACAATTGCAACTATACTGGAAGAATGGATCAAAAAACATCTGGAATCTTATTGATGGTCAACCAGAAATCATAAATTCCTAGGAAAAACTATGTAAAACAATAAGACGATAGCTCATCGTGAAGGTGTCCATCTAGCAGAGGATGTAAGTTGAGAGCAGCAAGCTGTGATCCCATGCTAGATGAGCTCATAACCTACCATAAAACTTAGTTGGGTGATATGCTGGATTTTATTTTTAGTGCAAAGAAATGAAAAGACGTTTTGTGTTTTTTTTTCACTGTTATCAATCATTGCTTTGAGGTAAAATATCATGGACAAAAAGCACCTTAGCTTGGAAAAAACTGACAATTGCTTTCAAAAGATTTGACCAATTATAACAAGCAAATTTATTCATATATTCCGTTAGAAACCAGGAGTCTTTTTGAATGGGCCATCCCATCATTATGGAATTGAGAGATTTAGCTATGATATCACCCTTTTGTTATAGATATGTTTTATTTTTATTTTTGTGTTTGTCTCATTTCTAAGTTAACTAGTTTAAATTTTGAATTTAATTTTAGATCTACTCAAGTAATTTTAAATTTGTATTAAAAAATTACACGAGTATCAATATGATTAAATCCAAACGGCAATTCAATTAAAGAAGTAACCAAATAATTATAACAATTCGAATATAAAATAAACTTAATAACTTAGAAAAATGAATACTTACATTCATAGAATAATATTTCATACTCTGATTACATCCACAAATTGAAACTCTTGGATAAAGAAACATATTTTTTGTATTTCTGGTTTATAGAATTGAAATTGCAAGCTTACTGATTACAAAGGAAATGAGCTTACTTGTCTATCACCTATTATTCTATTGTCTATAGGGTTATTGCCTACAAAATTACCACCTACAAACTATCGCCTATTGGTTTCGAGTTTGAAAGGTCCTAAGAACTTGATAAAATTGCAATACATTGATTTTAGTTTGAGTTGTTGATTTTCTTGTTGTCTTTAATCTTTCTTGCAATACGTATTATATAGTCAGTTGTGTGACATTTTCATTAATTGTCTGTCAATTGTCGATAACTTCCTATCTTTCAGGGCTCTTTTCATGATCTCACGTTCATAAGAGTTGTATATTTAAATTACATAGCTTGTTATATGTGCTTATAGAGTTAATCATGTGTGCATGTTTCTTCTTTTATATATGATAGTAACCCTTATCTTTTAAGTTTATTTTAATTAATCTTAGTTATCATGTAACTCTCTTTTGCTCTTTTATTTTTATAGTGTAACACTTATCCCGTAAAAAACAAAAGTGTCCATTAATGAATGCAAACTCATGGGTAATCTTAATTAATGGGTATGTTGAGAATCAAATTTTAAAGTTTACATTAATATATCTCAACAATCATTTTTGTTTAACATATATGAATGACAGAGTAATGATGAACACTTTTTTCAAAATGAATTTGGATTTGAATTATTTTGTATTTTAATTCTGATTGACTTCTTTTTTTCCATATAAATACTTTATTCATGTATTTGTTTTCTCATCTGATTTATTATCCTTTTTTTTGTTTTTTTGTTTTTACCTTTTATCTTCCTAGTCATAGCAATCAACCAAGAGCAAACCTTAAATCAAGCAATAGCTCTCACCATGGACCATGTTCGTACCCTTTTGTCTTCACGGATGGATTCTACCCCCCACAGACTTTAAAGAATTCTTACTTAATTCCTTACAAAAGGTATTTTTACCTTGAACTTATTAACTTTTCTACCAAAAAAATTATTTTTCCATCCTATGACGGACCCAAATGATCAACCACACCATATATTGGGTCCAGTTGTTCAGGTGGTTCTAGACATGACAAGAAATTATCCTACCATCAAGTAATTTTAAACTTTTCTAGCAACACCACCCTATTTTTTTCCATCTAATTGACTCTTCCTAAATTAATTGAGGATTTTTCTCCAGATACACAGCTAACCAAACCAAATCATGGCTTTCTCTAATTACCATTATAAATGACCTTTATATTACTTTATTGAAGCACATATCTATTAAAGCAAAGTGGATAAAACAACGAATATATATATTTCTTGATCTTACTTTAAATCATTTCCCTTTTATGAAATCTACTCTTCTATCTACAATGTTAACCTTGTAGGATTCCAGATTTAATTGTCTTCACACCAGGTCTGGTCCTCTGACCATCACCTTACAAGATATTGTATCCTTGATCGGATACTCTCCTATTGGGTTTGATTTGATATCAGTTGTTTCTATCATCAATTACAAACAGATTAATGAAATGAAAGAGGAATACAAGCTACCAGTATATGTGAAGTCTGAAGAGTCTTTTGAGAGGTTTTCTTTAGAGCTTATTTGAGGTAATGATATTAAAGCTATGGAATTTGGGTTTTATCTCATTTGGATTTGTAGATATTTGGTAGTTTATAAAAGTGCAGTAATCAATAACAATTACCTTGATCTAGTTATGCTTTTCTTTGATAGCAATGAACCTTTAACTCTAGCTCCTATATTTTTTGGTGTGGTGTTTAATAGTTTGCACTATGCTATCAAGGAAATTATCTCATGGTTAGTTAGTAGTGGCCATTTTATGGTTTGTTGTGCTCTGGGTTACTACTTATTTTCCTCAGTGTTACTCTAAAGTTGCTACTTTAAACACTAGTAAGCTTCTTTTTTATGGTCATTTCTATAGCTTTAATATGACTTTTATTAATTTGTTCTTTTTTGTAATTGTAATGTCTGCACTAGTCTTTTCTAATTGACTCCATGATGAATAAAGCCCTTTTCATGCCAAAAAGTATGGGCTTGATTGGAACAAACTTTTTCCTTGGGTACACCTCTATCTGCTAAGGACTTGAAGTATTGGACTTTTATTTTGACTAATAGACTCATTCTTGTTGTAGTCTTTAGTGTTGTTAACATAAAAAGTTATCACCTCAATCTTGTTGCCAAACAATTTAGTGTTATGCCCCCTGCCATTTTTCTTCATAACAAAATCAATTTCCCTTTACATCGTAAGGGTAATGCCAAGGTTTTGAATGTTCTTGAAATCTTGGAAAAACATGGTAAGATTATTTCTGAATCTTCTCATTTGTCATGTCCAAAGTTTTTTCCTGTATTAACTATTATTTTTTAGCTTTGGTGGGCTACCATTTAAGAATAAAGTTCCATTAAGAAAGGTATTGAAAAGGTTATTTTCAACTTTGGGGTTTTCTTTAACCCTCCTAAAAAGATCACACTTAGAGTTGATAACAAAGAGCATAAAGCCTCTGTTATTCTATCTTCTAGCTCACGCCTTCGAGATCTCAAGAAGGTGAAAAAAGCTATGACCAAACCTACTATAAAATCTATTTAAAGCCAGCCTTTTCTCAAGTTTATGCCACCTGTGAAAGCTTCCTCTCCTTTAAATAAAGGAAAAAAAATTAAATCTATCACCTGAAAATCAATTGTTCCTCTTACTAATTTATCACTTTTTATTTCAAGTCTTTTCTGAAAAACTCCCTCTTCGTTGTGTAATTAGGACATTAATCGTGTTTGCTTCTTTTAAACCTAGTCCAGCTAAAGAGCTTGTTACTGTAAAGCTGACAATTCCAAAGTTTTCTTCAGAGTTTACCACCAGTATGAAACCTCAACCTTTTCGAGAAACTCCTGTTATTGAAAAATTTATTATATCAATCCCTAATTCCTTGAGTTTAAAGGAAGATAATGAACTAACTAGTCATGGAAATTATGTAATAATTTTTTTTAACTAATTATGGTCTCTCTTAGCATATATAGAGGAAACATTCTTATTAACTCTTTTTATGGATCTGTTAAAATCTTCCACCCAACCTTTGTGACAAAAACCAAGTGTCTTTATTACTATGATCAATAATTCCATAGTTGGTGGTACATCCTAACCTGTCTGTATTAGCAGTAATTAAAACACACCTCATATGCCTTTAAGATGTGCTTTTTATTTATATTAATGCCCTTAACCTATCTAACATGAATTATAACCTTTCAGTGCTTATAAAGTCCAAATAGTATACCCAACTGAAGCTTAAGCAACTTGAAGATATAACGTCTTCTCTAGAATCTAAGTTGGCTACTGTTAGGCAATGAGCAAGAAAAGAAGGCCTTAAGTGGGTTTTTCAAAGAGCTAACCAATAGAGGGAGTTGTCCCTGCGACCCAATAGACTGAGAATCAAATTTCTACTCTATAATGTGGCTTTGATATTTATAAGTCTTTTTTGAACTTGATTATCTCTAAACTTAACTATCTTATATCCTGTGAACAATGAGTTTATGGTGGGTTCATATGATATATATATATATATATATATATATATATATTATTTTTATATTTCTGCTAGAATATTGGAGAAATTGCTCCTATATTTCAAGATATTTATATTTTAATACCTCTTTATTGGCCTTCCATATGGATGATGTGTAGCTTTTGAGATACTTTTCATTAATTGCTTTTGCATGTATTTCTCTATCTATGCTTTCTAACAAATATGCATTTTCAAAATAGGTCTATTTGTTCTGAAAGGTCCTTTCCAGGTTGGGGACCATTTTCTAAATTGTTTATACTTCAATATAGGGGAAAAAAAATACTTTCTTGATCAGGTCCTCTTGCATGAATTCTCGTTTCTTCACTTTTCATTGTATATTTTTTGAATATGTAACTTTTTGTGTCTGTAACTTTTCAGAACATCAATTTTTTCTTCATCTAGATCCGTTAACTCTTGCATCATTGTGTTTTGGTATTGAATTCTTGTTAATTAATTCTGGTATTCTACTTTTAAAGACTTAATATTCACTTCTTAAGGTAATACCACCTCATGGCCAAATGTTGTTACTCTTGTTGCAGTCCAACATGAAGTTTTATAAGCCCAAAGTACATCCAACAATGATTTATGGCACTCCTTAAAATTGTTAGTAATAATCTTTTGTAAATTTAATTTTAAATTTTATTCATTGACTTTGCTTGTCCATTAGCTTGAGCATAGTAAAAGGTTGAATTGACTAGAGTAATACCAAATTCTTAGGTGAATTGCCTCATTTCTGCCCCTTTAAATACCATAACATTATCCATGGTTATAGACTTTGGAATTCCAAACCTTGCTATAATATTTTATTTGATAAATTTTATCACCTTGACCTAGGTTACCTTCTCTAAAGGTATGACTTCCACCCATTTTGTGAAATAATCCATGACTACTAATATATATGCATGATTTTTGCTAGAATGAGAAAAAACTTCCCCAATTAAATCCATTCCCCAACCTCTAAATGGTTGAGGTTTTATTACAAAGTGTAAATCTATAGCTGATACCCTAGGTAAATATTTGTGCTTCTAATATGGTTTACATCATTTCATATAGGCATGTGAAACCTAGTATAAGATCATAATTTAGATATAACCAAATTATAATATGTATATACATTATGAAAGAGTAAATACATTGTTTGTGAAAGGATTGAAATAAAAAAATTAAAATGATAAATGGACTTGGATTTTTAAAAAAAGGAAAGACTGCACAAAATATGGAAAAGGTTAAGAAGGAGGGGTCAATTTATAAATGCATGAAACTTAGAGGAGCATTGTATGATAAGAGAAAATATGAAAATACAAATAGTAGTAGCAGTAGCAGTAGCAGTAGTAATACTCTCTCATTTTTCCTTCTTCCATAATCCATTGCAAGCATAAAGAAGGAGAAAAAGAAGCTGAAAAATGGTGAGAAAACCTTGCCTAAACACATTCTAAAAAGTAGGAAAAATCAAAACTTTAAGAAACTAAGAAGAGAATTGAAGGAAGAAGGTGAACAATCTCACGTGTTCTCTCTTGTACAGGTGACAAGTTGGATGAGTGAAGAAGAAAACTTAATTCCTTACCTTTCTACTTTTAAATTCTTGCATTCTAGTGGTAAGAATCTAGTTTTTAGGTGATTTATGTCTATTGTGAACTGATTTTTGTAAGGTATATGAAGAACCCTAAATTATATAAATTTTCAATGGTGTTTAATTGAAAAATTAATGATAGGAATGTGTTTATAGTATAGAAATAATGATGAGTTATGGATTTAGGTTAAGAATTATTAAGAAAACTTACTCCTTATGATTATGGGTTTCGACTAAGGAGAGAAAGGAAAGTGGAAAATAATTTACTAAAATGTTAGCCCAATATAGATAGGAATATTTTGTAAAATGATTATTATACATGGTTCAGAAAAAATTGTATGAGAGATGTTTGATTAATTGTTAAGTCCACAAGTTCAAGTCTGGACAATTTTGGTAATTGGGATTTCAATTGATATTAGACATGGGAAATGATAGAAATTGTTGTACCTTTTTTTATAAAAGTTGTAGAAAAATGAATTAGCTAACAATTGAGATTGGTTTTGCATCAATTGAAGTTATGGAACTCTTGGTTTTGCATCAATTGAAGTTATGGAACTCCAGATATGGATGAAATACTATTGAGAGGTCAAGTTATTTGTAACAAGACAAATTTCACTATCTAGCTTATAACAAATTTTAGGATCAGTGAATGATAGGATTTTGAGCAGCTATATCATGAAAGTTATGCTTGAGGATGTTAACTTTAATTAGAAACTAACTTCACCTGAATTGAATCTTTAAAACTCCAATTAAAAACTAAAAACCATAGACTAGTCATGTTGTAAATTGATGGACAAATTGTATATATGTATAAAATGAGTAACTTTGGGTATGCTTATGGTTTATTTTGAATTAGTTTCTTCTTAATAATTGGAGATGTATATCTTAACATCCAAAAGGACCATATATAAAGGTTTGAGTGTATGTGGAACTTGAAATATTTATTTTGTTGGCTAAATGTAAAAATTGAGTTGAATGAATTTTCTAGAATGAAATTTTGACATGAACTCAAGTATTGATTGTGGAATTGAATCTTAATTAGTACAAGATAAGGTGATGAGATATACCAATGCGCAGGTGTAGATATTCAATAGACCACAGGTAAGTGAACTAACCCTTAAGTTAGAAGTAATTTCATTTTATCATTTGAATGGTAGTCGATCTTCGAATTGTTAAGAGTTATAGACAAATTAGAAAATAATAATGAGGAAGTTGAGTTGACTAATTTCTGAAATAACAAAAATTAGTGGCGTCAATTCGTTGGACGACCATAAAATAAAATGGACTAAATTTTGAGAAAGAAATTTAGTGGTGTCAGCTCGATTAACGACCAGGTGTTTTGTTTGACTAATTTCAAAAAGGAAATTAGTGGTTTCAAATTATCAATAACTGGGATATTGGTATGACTAATTCAGAAGCTAGAATTAGTGACATCAATATGTCGATAACTAGAACATTGATGTTATTAATTTGAAAGCTAGAATTAATGGCATCAATTTGTCAATGAACAAGATGTAAGTCTGACTAATCCAAAGGATGGAATTAATGGTGTCAAATTTTCTGACAACCAAGAATTGAACTTGACTAGACTCCTAATAGGGTAATTAGTGGTATCATAAAATTAATGATTAAAGATAAAAAGGCTATAGAGTAATTTAATTTACATATCAATGTAAAGTGTAGTGTTAGAAGAAGTTGTGCTTATATATAAATTATCATATAAGTAGAGGCATGATTAAAACAATTAGTTTTCTTTTTGATTATTTAACTTGTAGTTCTTATTAATATAAGTGCATTTATATTACAAGTGCATCTCATCATCATATAGAGTAAACTTGCCATTAGCCACCTTTTGTTATGTAATATAAATCTATCTTAATATAGTAGGATAATATGTATGAAGAACTAGTTTTTTTTTATTGTAAATTTATGTTATATTTAGAACTTGAAACGTATGATAATAGAAACTATAATGTAACAGAATGCTTATCCACAGTCATATTATTAGTATTATTAACTGAAAATATTTTGTCTCCTCTTTAATATATATGTGTGGTTTGAAACATTAAATTTGTATTTGATGAAATTATATGAATAAGATTGAGCTATCAAAATATATATATTAAAGTATAAAAGTAGTAAACCATAAATGTTGTGTTTGTGATGATATATTGAAATAGTTGAAGGATTAAAACTAGAACAAAGTAGATAATTTTGTACGGATTAAATACAAAGAAAACTTTATGGTAGAAAAAAAAATCTCAAGGTAATTCTTTCAAACTTCATTATTTGATTTAGGTATTAAATGTAAAACAAATTTTGAACTATTACAAATAATATCCTCTTCTCTTTATTCTTGTACCATTTTAATCTCAACTAAATAGGATCCAAATATTCTAAAGTGTATTTTTACCATAGTAGTAATAATCTCCTCAACTCCAACACACTTCAACAGTACTTCATACATGTCTTTCTTACACAATTCCCCATGGAGTAGTGTATAATTTAATGACCTTAATTTCAAAGTCTTATAGCTGGAGTATAAATATGGGTCTTCTAGGTACTTTTTTATTGGGACTCTCTAATCTTCTTTGAGCATCATATCCAATATGTGTACTTCATATATATTCTCTCTTTCTGAACTTAAAGGAAGTGGGTTTTTAACATATAAGCCATTGTCTTAAACAATTCTAGAGAATATTTATATCCTGATGCTAATTGTATCAATTCATTTACCGTATCCTTTTGCTCTCTTGAAATGTGCTTAATAATCACATCATCAAATTTATATATTAGTTCTTATACTCTTGACAAACAGATTTGTAAAGAACTATTCTGAAATATGGACTTTCTTGTTCGAATATTTCAATATCCATTGAAGGGTGGTCTGCTAGAAAATTAGTTAACCCTTTAACAAATTTCTAGGGTATATAGATTAAATCATATTCCACAAAAGCTAGACTCCATTTACTAGTCCTTCTATTCAAGATTGGCTTGTTCAACATATACTTAATAACATCAATTTGTGTTAAAACATATACAAAATGTGACATCATATAATGTTTAAGGTTAGTAACAACATAATATAAGGATAAACATTACTTTTCAATTGGAAAATATATGCACTCTTCATCTATCAAGACCCTACTAAAGTAAAATGTAGCTTGCACTTGACCCCTTTCATTATCTTCGGCTACTAAACTTCCAATTGAATTTTTTTTTTGCAGTAATGTATAACTTTTAAGGTTTCCCATACTCTAGAGGAACTATCATTAATGGATTAATTAGATACTCTTTGATCTTGTTAATTGCATCTTGATGTTCTTCTTTCTATTTAAAATCTCTTTCTGACTTGAGCTTAAATAAAGGTATGAATACTTTGATTTTTCCTATAAGGTTAGCTATAAATCTCCCTAAATAACCTAATGACCTATAAAAGTTCAAGAATTCTTTCTTATTTGTAAGAGGTTTTGCTTTTAAAATTGTTTGTACTATATTTCTCTCAACTTTTATTCCTTTATTATGAATCAAGAATCTTTAAAAATTCCATGTTAAAACTCCAAAAACACATTTTAATGGATTCATCTTTAAATTAAAAGCTTCTTATAAGTCATCTATATGTTCTTTAAACTTATTTGACTTCATCACCACATCATTGATGTAGACTTCAAATTATTTACCAATCAAATCATGAAACGTCATATTCATAACCCTTTGATATATATACCCCTTGTGTTTTTCAACCTAAAAGTCATCATTACCCCTTCATAAGCTCTAACCAAGCCTGGACATCTAAAGGTAGTTTTATGAATATCCTTTTTCACATGGGAATCTGGTTAAATCCGGAGTATCCATCCATTACGAAAAATACTTTAGATTTATCTACGACATCCATTAAAACATCTATGATATGCATAAGATACTTGTCTTTTTGTGTAGCTTTATTTAGGTCTCTAAAATCTATACAGATCCTAGTTTACCATTTTTATAACACTAGAACTATATTAGAAAGCTATTCTACATACCTGGTAACTTTAATGAACTTAGCTTTGAGCAACCTCAGTATTTCCTCCTTAATAATAGGCTTAAACTTTGGAGAAATCCTCATTTGATTCTGGATTACATTTTCTGGCGCCTATATATGTTGGGATCTTAAGTTCTACCAACTCTCTATTTAGTCCTGACATATCTTTATAGTCCCATTCAAAACACTATATTTTTTTAGCGCATAAGTTCAAGCTTCTTTTTCCCCTAGTCTTAATTAGACATTAATGCGAATTATCTTCTTCTCTTATTCTTCTTTAATTTTTACTTCTTCCAGTTAGCTAGACTTTCTACATTTCCTTTCATTTTCTTGAACACTTGAATTTCCTTAAGACTCATGTCCTACATTGTCCTCTTTTAATTATCTGTATACATTCACAAGCCCTAATTGTTGTACTATAGCCACTTGTTCTTGTATCTCTCTTTTTGTTTCTATTTTTTATTCTCTTAATTCTTATTTTTCTGTCTAATATGTCAACAATCTCTGGATAATCACCTGGATTTCCACTTTTCTAGAATTGTTTTCTACTGTTGATTCACTCATTAGGAGAGATTTTCATCTTCATTCCTAGCTCTTTAGTTAATAAAGGCCTTATCAAGATTTCACAAATCTCATCCTCTATTTCTTCAATTCTTACTAATGATGATGGCTGTGTAATAATAAATGTACTTTATTATCTTCAATAAAATTGTGTTTCTAAATAATTTGCACATGTTACAAATGGCTTGTTATCTGCACATGTTACAAATTATGTTTCTAATTCTATTTGACCTGAAAATATATCAAAATATATTTCCATATGTCTAGTAGCTTCCTGTAAAATTTCAGCTTGTTTCGATGTATGGTTTGAGATATATACTCAATCTTACAAAACTGGTCAACAAATATTTTAAGATCAAATTCAGACCTCACTTGGTTCGTATCATCACACCTAAGAACATTTAACTATGAGGTTACCAAGTGTTATCATCTACAACAAAAGCTTAAGCTAATGGTGAAGGCTTAATTTTATTTCCTTATACAACGCTAAAAAGCCTTGCAATAAGGTAGTGTTTTATATTGTGATAACAGTTGTTTTTTAAAATGCTTTTTACTTGGAAATATATTAAAATATTTTTTATTTTTTAAAATTTATTTTTGATATCAGCTCTTCAAAATAATCCAAAAACACCAAAAAAATATTTTTTTTAAAGCGCGACTGGAAATAAACAAGACCTAAATGATATGTGTCTATAAGGTGTTGCACCATAAAACTTTGACTTTTAATTATGATTGTAGCTTCTGAAAATGACTCTAAAATCATATGTGGAAGGGGTTGTGATAGAAGTTTTTAAATATTACCAAACACTTTGGAATTTTGGTTTTGATTAAAAAGCCATAGAAGCAAAAAAAAAAAAAAAAGTTAAAAGTTGGTTGGTTCCTAAACAAGCATTTAGTAAAGAATAAATGTTGACACATATAAGATCAATAGCCACCCCCTAGCTTTAACCTAGATAACTCCAAGCTACGACCTTGTGTAATCTTATATATAATAAAACTAATGAGGAAATATTGTTTAGTTTAACAAAATAAAAACCATAATAATCAAATTAGATGTCCAAGACATAATTAAAGAACATGCAATTTTAGATTATAAGCTTGCAAACATATACAATATGGCAAACATGTTTTTCATCACAAATATAGTAGAATTCTAGCATGCATACTAAACATATATTCAAACTTGCAATTGATTTCAAATTAAAGTTCTAATATGTATACTAGTAAACAAAATATCCATGTTACAATTTGTTTTTAAAAGATGGGTACTTGTTGAAGCACTTTAAAAAATAAAAACTTTTGTTATTATCAATGATGATTTTTTTTTCCATAAAACTTTTATTACTCCTCACTTTGTGCAAAAAAAATAACTTTAATAAGCCTCACGAGATTCCAACCACTCCTCCTTGTGTGCACTTTTAAATAAGATCCAATGAACTCAAATGAATAATACTCAATATCTATTTACAAAGTTCCAATTGTAGTTAAAAGACAACTTTATTTCCTCATACAATAAATAGCCTTGCACTAAGTGGCAAGCTCCCATAAAATGTTTCATCATGATAATGTCATAGGTTGGATGGTTAGTCTCGACTAATTATGTTATTTCGAGTAAAGGTTGAGGCTTTATTTGACATTGTGGTCTATCCGTATTTTTAAAAATATATATATTTTTTTAGCTTCAAATTATTTGTTTTTTGGTGTTTTTGGATCGTTTTGATATGTTGATGTCAAAATAAATTTTTAAAAATGAAAAAAAATATTATTTTGATGTATTTCCAAGCAAAAAGTATTTTGAAAAGCAACCTCTATTACACTCTCAAACACTTCCAGGGTTAAAGATCGTACACTGACTTATCAAAGATTAATTGGCTTCGTGGTATCATTCGTATACTTAGGATTCTTATATATAAGGTTATCTCTGAGCCCAAGTTTTTTTTCCAATACCTTTGATTTTTAGATACAGGATTACCTTTATGTCAAGTTTTATCAAACCTGATTTTCAGGACTGCATGATCAAGAGGTTCAAATCAGTTGGTATTAGAGCTAGGCTCCAAAAATCAACTCTGCAAGAGTCAAAGAAAGGTGAGATAAAAAGAAAAAGGTGCAACGAGCATATTTGAGTGAAAAGCCTAAATCTAAGTGAAACATAAAAAGAATGTAAACACATGAGGGAGTGGGTAAGGAATATATATTTCTTGTCAACTAATTATCTCTCAAATTCAAAGATGTTAGAGCCAAGCAACAGCATGATACCACAAAAAAAGATAATTAATTGTAATTCGGTTATGCATTATGAATCAACAAATAAATCAAATGGCCAATGAATTTGAAGATAGGTTGGATAGGTTGGAGAGACAGCATGTTAATTATAATGGTAGGGTTCAAATTAAGCCTGTGCAAAGAGAATGTAATGTTAATAGGGTTGTTAGGCAAGTTAACACTAATATAGATGCATTTGTGGCTGATAATACGGACATGAGTGATGTTGATTTTGAAGATGTTTCCATAAGACATGGGGAAAGTTTTGGACAACAACAAAATTATCATTTAAGTTGAAAATACCAGCTTTTTAGAGGAAGAATGATCCAAAAGTTTATTTATAATGAGAGAAGAATATGGAATGGACTTTTAAGTGTCACAGTTATTCGAAGCCCAAAAAAGTCAAGTTTATTGTAATTGCTTTTACTAACTATGTCATTGTGTGATGGGATCAGTTAGTGACAAACCGTGTGAGGAATTATGAGAGGTAAGTTGATACCTAGGATAAGATGAAATCCCTTATAAGAAGAAGATTTATGCCTAGCCACGTTTTATAGAGAATTGTATTAAAGGTTGCAAAGTTTGAGTCAAGGTACAAAGAGTGTTGATGAGTATTTAAAAGAGATGAAACTTAATATGATTCAAACTAATGTTGAGGAGGATGAGGAGGCTACTATGTCTAGATTTATGAATGGCTTTAATCATGATATAACTCATATTATGGAGTTGCATCATTATGTGGTGTTAGAGGAGATGGTGTATATAGCCATAAAGGTGGAGAAACAACTTAAACAAAAGGGTACCATTCAATAAAGTCAATCATTAGGCTCTTAAAAACCTTGGAAACCCAATTAAAAGGCAAACACTAGGGGTGATCCATCATATAAGAATAAGAAAGGCAAAGCCAGATACCCTAACGAGAAGAAAAACACCTCGATCATTATTAAAGGTAATAATGTTACTCCTACTTCTTGTAACCATGACATTAAATGCTTTTGTTCTCTAGGTTTTGGTCATGTTTCTTCATATTATCCAAACAAAAGAGTTATGGTTATGAAAACTAATAATGAGTGTCGCACGTCAAAAAAATCCGCGCGGCATCGGCTGGCGATTTTTTCATCTTCTCGTTTGCTTACGATTCGTTCGTTGGAGTCGCCACCTAGTAATTTATTGAGGGCTACTAGGAAACCTGATGTAC
>Ga0325414_1004527_pt1 | contig 14572 bp, 9 predicted proteins | sample PopdelMetagenome_8_FD_206183 | JGI IMG/M metagenome (GOLD analysis project Ga0325414, IMG submission 206183) | Populus deltoides microbial communities from Bellville, Georgia, United States - Leaf-PdKOR-R3 | ecosystem: Host-associated > Plants > Phyllosphere > Phylloplane/Leaf | place: USA...
AATGCAATCACAACATAAGAATCAACACATTAGATCTCGTCAATCGAAAACTTAGTGTCCCTCCCTGTATATCACCTGCCTCCTTCACGTTTTTTTGCCACGAAGTGCAGCAAGATAAAATAAAATTAGCATGCTTAATGTGTTTTACTTTTCTTTTCTTTTCTTTTTTAATGAAACTGGGATTCTTTTGTTACTCAATCCATTTTAAGGATGCATGAACTTATCCATTAATTATTAGAGAATAATATAAATTATATCCTGAACTTAAATTTTTAGTTTGAGATAGTTTTTTAACATGGTATCATAGTTTTGATGATCAAGTGGTCACGGGTTCGAATCTCACCACTCCTATTTATTTGATAAAAATTAAGCACAAGATAATGTGGAATTGTGCAAGCTTCAAGTTTAAAAAACTTTCACTCGATGAGATGTGTTAAAAAATAATATAAATCATATCTTATAACTTCATCTAACAGTTTAAACTTTTAGATTGAGATAATTTTTTTTTATAACTATCAAGGTAGGGTGATTCAATAATAGATGTTTGTTTATATTCCGGCCTTTCATATGTATAAAAAAGAAATTATTGTCTAAATTTTAAATGAATTTGGCTTTGTGTTTAATGATTTAATTTGTCTATCACAATATTTTAAAAATCTTGATTGAATTTTTTTTTGTGCTTTTTAAATTATTAGACAAGGTTTGGATTGATTCTACTACAAGAGATCTTCCTTGTCGAGGAGAAAAGAAGAAGAAAAACCTTAGAGCAAGCCTCCTTGGAAAATCTAGAGATTAAATGTTTCTGAATACAAATGTATAATGCTAACATGGCCTGTCGAAATTAGTGGAGGATGCAAAACAACACTGTACAGAAAGTGTGATGGATGCTGCCATTTCTTGGTCATATGCTCAATGCACAGTACAGAACACCGATAGTTAGCTTAATTATTCTTATATTTTATATCTAGTTTTTAATCTATTTTTATATAAGTTTAATGGTTTTTAACTTGTTCTTACATATTGGATTGTTTTCAATCTATCTTAACGTCATCTATTCTTCTTTAAAATGATAAAAATACTCTCATGTGAGAAACTCAAACATGATCTAGTTTTTTTTAAAAAAAAATAGCCATGAAAAAGTAATTTTTAACATAATATGAGAATTCTTTTCTTTTTCAAATTTTCTTTTATATATATATATATATATAATAATAAATTAGGTGGGTTTGTGATTAAGAAGTTTCTTTTGGGAAAATAAATATTATCCTTTGTTAATTTAATTTTTTTTAGTTTTTTTTCCTTATTTGAAGGGAACATGGTTTTTTTTTCCTTATCAGTATTAGTATTATTACTACTTAGATAGTCGTCGCTACGCCGCATACTCACCTTCTATTTTCATAAAAAATTTGGGTCTTGATGCTGACATGATCCATGGCTAGTTTGGGTCATGCATAATCAATGACCCAAGGCTATTTTGGGTTCTGCAGCCGCAAGACCCAAGAATAGTTGGGTATTAGCGCAGTCCAAGCATCACATGTACACTGGGGTCTGCCCAGCACACAGCAGGCAGCCCAAGTGCCACCTGTGCCATTGGTCTACTGACACACAGGTAGGCAGCCTAAGCACCACGTGTCACCACTTGGTTTTTCTTCGATAGTGATAACAATTTTTTAAAATTTATTAATGATGATAATAATAATAATAATTTTTAATCTTACCTTTCAAATCAAATCTATAGTTGTTTTTCAATATTAATAATAATTTTTTTCTAATTTAGTAATTATTTTATTAATATTAATGCTTTTGATTATATTAAAAATAATAATATTCATAACACAAATAATACTATTTTTAATTCCAAGAATATTTAGAACACAAATAATAATATTTTTTATATTAAAACTTTGAATTATTATAAAAATAATAATATTATAACACAAATAATAATATTTTTGATATTAATACGTTGAATTATTTAAAAAAAACAATAATATTTAGAATCTTAGGACCTAGGAACCTTGGGTCTTTACGCAAGACCCATTAATCTTGAGTCCTAACGTTGGACCCATTCCCCTTAGGTTTAGTGCCATGACCCAAGCGCTAGGTGTCCCAAACTGGGGTGCAAGCGCCACGTGCTCTGGGGTATGCCCAGCACACAGGTAGCAGCCCAAGGCCAGGCAAATCGAGCACTAGGTGGCTGCAGCCTTGGGCGTGGCCTGGCCAACGCTCAGGCATGGCAGCCAAGCGTCAGGTGTCTGCAGCCCCAACGGATGCACCTCCAGCCTGGCACTTGGGACCTGCTGGCTGCAGCCTCACACATGCCCCCACCAAACAGTGCAATCCATAGTGAAAGTACTCACATGGTCACTACAGTGCAAAACAGTGCATTCCACAATGAAAGCACTCATAGTGCATAGTAGTCCGCGCTACAGTGAAACCAAACAGTGCAGTCCATAGTGAAAGCACTCGCAGTCCACAGTAAAAGCACTCACAAGGTTACTACAGTGCAAAACAGTGCAATTCACAGTGAATGCGCACTCACAGTGCACAATAGTCAGCGCTACAGTTAAACATTGATAAGTTTTAGCTATTGTTAATAATTTTCAAGTTTTTTTATATAAAAAGTTATAATAGGTTTTTCGCAAATGAAAACTTGACTTAATAAAAACATATTAAAAACTAGACATAAATATAAGAATAAGTTTAACTAATTCACATATTTAATTTGCCTTATTTTCCCATTTTAAAAAATATATATGTTCTAGATGAAATGAAATATGCCTTAACAAAATCTGATCTGAAACAAGATTTGGATCATGAATTAGAACGATCAATCCAATTTTTTTTAGAAAAACTAAAATGATGGTGTTTTGATAAAAAAATATTCAAGAAAAAAAGTCAACGAGTTGATAATCAAGTTTTGACTTGAAATCAACTTGAACCGGTCTAGATCCCAGATAAGTTGGATACCGATTCTACCTATAGAGAGGTTTTGAAATAATGCAACAAAGTGAATGTATGGGTACTAATATTTATACATTAACCAATAAAATAGATTTTAAATTATGTTCACTAAATGGCCTGCAAACTACACAGTACTTAACGAGGATATGGCGACCATAGTGAAAGAGACAGAGAAAGTGGTGTAGGGGTAGGTAATTAGGCTACAAATCCTCTAGCTAATTAGTGATTAAGAATTATGGAACTTTGAATTAATTTTGCATGGTGCAACATACTGTTGATGATACTAATTATTTTATTATAGTATGAATGTTGGAGGGAGCAGAAAAAAGGGAAACCAAGTCAAAAAGGTTGTCTGTTCTAATGAGCAACAAAAGGAAATGGTTTTGAACTTTTTGACATGAGATGCTCAAATTAATTTATGTTTTCATTGGATTGATCAAGTCTTTTCTTTCTACAGTTGGGTTTGAATCTAATGCGTTTTAACCTTTTTTTTTTAAGTATTTTTTATCTTGAAAAAATATTAAATTAATATTTTTAAGTATTTGTTATGATTTTAACGTCCTGATATATAAAAATTAAAAATTTATTTTAATATATTTTTAATTAAAAATATTTTCACAAAAATATTTTACCGCGTTACCAAGCATACGTTCATGCAAGCAAAATACATTATAATTAATGCATCATCTATTAGAAAATGAAAATAATATTATACAATATCTCCTTCATGGTTTGTATATGTGTTCTCCAAAAACCTAGACAAATATGGCATTATGCAAGTTAAAGGTGGAGGGACCAGGTGGGAGGATGAGAAGGAGAAAGAAGGGCACATTACTCTCTCAGTACTCTCATGTATATTGGCCACTTGCATCTTGATTTTTTATTTGTGGGATTTGAGTTACTTTTCTAAATATTTTTTTATTTAAAATTATATTAAATTGATATTTTTTTATAATTTTAATAAGCTAATATAAAAATATAAAAGAAATTATTTTAATTTATTTTTAATTAAAAATTACTTTTAAAAAACATTATTATACCAAAGTATCAAACACACACCGTGCATGGTTGTAAACAAATCATAGTTATTACATCAAACGTTGACTCGGTACAGGGTCCAGACTATAAATTAAATAGATTAGTTTTAAAAAATTAAAATAATATTATTTTAAAAAAAAATCAATACCCACTTGGACAAGGGGTTAGGTGAACTTGCAAGGCTAGGTTGACTTTTGGAATCCAATCACAAAATTCAAGCATGAAAAATATAATACGATAACATTTGAAATGGAAATTTGCATACAATAACAAATAAATTTATATTATTACCAATTAAAAAATCATGATCATATGTTTTGTAGTTTTCAACACACGGCGGCTACCAATTGGTTGGTCAGCAAAAGAAGTCAACATATGCAAAGAGCAAAGCAACCTAAACAAGGAACACGATCTTTGTTGTGTACATGCATAGTTTTGAGAAGACGAAGAGGGAGACAAAGTGGAGACAAGGCATTTGAATCCTAAGTGGATCCCATAAACATAAAACTTGCGTATTTGTGACTAAATTCTGGATTCAACAACAAAAATCTCTCACAGAACAACCCCATTGTTCACCTTTTCTTCGATCTTCTATGCCCGGGAGGAAGAACATGTACCCTCGAAACACTGTTATCTTATGACACAAGTCAACCTGAAACACAAGTCAACACTGTTACTTAAATAACCTTTTATTATTAAAAAAAAACAAACAATCGACATTTGAATCTGACAAGAATCTTTCATTAGGGTACTAATTAGAAGGTGGAGCTGATCATGTACGTAATCTTCAATTAATGGTGGCAGATCCTTTGGCAATGAGTATGTATGGGTTTGTGTGATAAAATTAAATATATAGCCGGCCGATATATAACTATATATACATAGCTTGCCAAGAGCATAAATTAAAGCTTGGAATTGAAATAAACTAGCAGATGTCATCTTTCACTTGAAACAAATTGTGGTGAACGAGAGATCCTTTCCATTTTCCATCATTAGTGTCGAGATCCTATCGATCCAAACATTAACAAGATTCCATAGCTGAGCATATGATATTTCTAACGTCATAATTAAGCCCATTAATTAAGATAGTGAAAGCTCCTACCTCATCGATCCATCACCGAGTGTGGGCGAAGAACACATTGTGCCATATGTTGTCCAATATTTGAGGTCTTTAGCCTTTATAGTTTTCATAATGTGCTGAAAATGAAGAGCACAAACTTGTCCCCGGTTGAATTTTCAGCGAGCATGTATGGGACATGTGTCATGTCGGACCTTTAATACTTGGTTTATGTACGAGGAATATATATATGTCTCTATGTATGTATTTCATGTGTCGAAGAAAAAATAAATTTATTTTATATTCTCGTATCTATATCCTTAATTGGATATATTTCTGATTTTTCTGTATTTGTTTTTTTATATTACAAGACACCGATAAAATATATAATGATGGCACTACAACATGTGCACACACAATCTAACCCACATATCAAAATGCCAATTCTGAACCAGTGAGTCTCATTCGAAGAACCAACCAAAAACAATGCTCAAAAGGCTCTTTTTAGTACTGTATACTGAGATAGATAGTCAAAAAAGGGTTCAAGTTAATATAAGGTGGTAGGTGGGCACTCACTTCTTAATTTAGGGTTTCTACACCATTCCTGTATTTGTGGGGGTCCTATATATTTCCACTCACTAGCTTTCCCACTTCTTTTTTTGTCAAATTCATTCAAGCATTTCCGCAACCAAATATAAAAACTAGTCTAGCTTTGTGGACTAAATATACGTTGTCTTTGTACTACAAGTATCTGCTGCTCCAACAACATCATTGTAACTACATGAAGAAAGATCTTAAACTTCTTTCGATACAAGTATAGTTGCATGGGGACGCAATATTTTCTATCAGAGAGCTTATTTCTACCTTTCCATTTCCTTGTACAAACACATGGAGACTCGGTATTTTCTATGCTACTAGCTCGAAGTAGCTAGTAAGATATGGCATGGGAAGAAATCACCACAGTGCATGCTTGTTGGGCCAGCAAGTCGTAAACGGATACGTGAAGTGCACTTGTGTTCTGTATAAAACGCCATGCATCTTTGACTTGTTTCCATTAAAAATATAAAGCGTATTGAGTCATGAATGTAAGCTTTGACATTGGACCTAGCTAATTAAGTCGATATCCTATCTCACGGTGTCCAGAGGTAATTTAATTAAATAAAAAGATAAAAAGTTCAATTCAGGTTAATTTATCAAACCCATAACTTGAATTATGAGATCAGAATAACCACGTAGAAAACAAATCAAAAAAAAAATTGAAGCTTAATTTTCAACCAACTCAATGTTAAAGAATGAAATAGAAAAAGAAAATCAATTATAAAATATATGCAATCCAAAAACAAAATGACTCGAGTCTATCCGTGTAACATCTTAATTTTTAACACATGTTTTGTGTCTGAATAATATACTTATATGCAATTTTATGGTCAATTTTTTATATATATAATTCATTTATATAAATGGTTAAGCAAAATCTTACAGTATTAAAGATCCTGCCAAGATTTCAGTAGAGTTTTCCATATACTTGGAGGATAACAAGTTATCAATATCTTCAATCACAATCCAAATAACACGACATTCATGGTACAACCATTCTAGACGTTACCCCACATCAACGCAACTCAAGGTTGGCATATAATTAATTTTCTTCCATAAAATATGAATAATAAAGCTTAAAAATCAAAGACAAACATATAAAAATTGTAACAAGAAAAGTAAATACATAGTACTACATCTAAAGAGTTTATAAAATGATTAATTTACAGAATAAAGTTAAGGATTCTACTAATTATACATAAAAAGTGCGTGAGTACAAAGTATACCTAACACAACAAAATATAACCCTTATATATCAACCCTACCCTGCAATGTGCGAGAATCCTGCAAATGACAACAACAAAATAATAAACAATTTATTAATGAAATTAACAAGTGCACACAAGTACTTAAATAAATTTTGATAATTATTGACACACTAATTATCATTTCCTTAATATAACACATTTTTGCTTTCAATCCAAAATTTTCATTGCTTTACAATCATAACCTCATTTTCATCCTAAAAGTCATATTCATTATTCACAACACTTCATCTTATTTGTTTTCTTTTAACAATGAAAATGATATATTATTGACTTTCATTTAACCATGAAAGCAGCAGGCAGTGGCTTCCACTCAACGATGAAAACTATAGACATTGGCTTTCATCCAGTTATGAAAGCAACATAACAATGACTCACATTCATCAATGGAAAAAAGCAACATATCATTGGCTTTCATTCAATAATAGAAGCTACAAACATTGACTTCCATCCAACAATGAAAGCAACATAACAATGACTCTTGTTCATCAATGAAAGTAAGCAACATTTCACTTCCATTCAATGATGGAACCTACAAACATTGGCTTACATCTAATGATAAAAGCAACATAACAATAACTTCTTCTTCTTTTTTTCCAAGAAAACAACCACACATTGGCTTTATTCAATATGAAAGCAACATAATCATTGGCGTCCCTTCAATAATAGAAGCAACAAACATTGGCTTCCATTCAATAATGAAAGCAACATAACCATTGGTTTTCCATAAACCTTTTTTTCAATATACTTTTGTCACATTTACCAAGGTTTATCAAGTGTAAGAAATTGCCAGAGTAATGTATAAAATTGCAATATACTTTTTTCTTTTGATTCAGTCTCTCTTCTCTTATTTGCAATTGTTTTATTTACATTGATTATTTCTAATTGGATTTTATTTTTGATTTCATCCCTGATCATTTGACTTTTTAATTTATTTTCAAATTTGGTCCTCATTCTTTTAATTTCTATTTGATTTGTTTTGAATTATTTTCTTGATTGATTTTTTTTTTCAATTCCACTCCTAGGCATTTATTTTCATTTGATTTTTAAGTCAAATTTAGTCCTAATCCTTTTAATTGCTATTTTTTAATCATTTTCTTAATGGATTTTTATACAATTTCATCACTGAACATTTAATTCATTTGATTTTTTCCTAGACATTTAAATTCATTTAATTTTTATGTCAGATTTAGTACTAATTCTTTTAATTGCTATTTTTTTTCTTGCATTGTTTTTTTTCTCTCTCAATTGCATCCCTAAATGTTTGTTTGATTAAGAATCTTGCTTCTTTGTTTTTTCAAGTTTGCATTTAATGGGGTCACCACAATCTCATAACCTGGTTAATAAATCTGAAAGATTAGCCTGAGTCGACTATTGTCTGTTTTTAAAGTATTTTTTAATATTGTTTTTGCCAATGTTTTTTTTTGTTTTCCTATTTATAGGGACATCCTGATTTCACGTGTTTGATTTGTTGACCCGGGTTGGCTGCCGGGTTAGTTGTCGGGTTCACTTGAGAGTTTTTTGTTATCTTTGTTTTCTTTGACAAATTTTTAAATTAGCTTATAATAAACTTCTTAATAGGACCTAGATCCAGGATTTCCTAGGTTGCAAGCTTTTTAAGATTTGGTATTGTTTAGAATATTTGTCTGGGTTTACTTGGTTTTTACAGATATTTTCAATTTCACCCATTATGATTTTTTCAATCTTTAAAATTTTATCCTTATTCTTTTAATTGATATTTATTTTATTTGAGATTATTTTTTATTTCTTCATTAAATTGAAACCTCCTTAGGTTTTTCCTATCAAATTTTATCCTTGTTCTTTTTGTTGTTTTTGCAAGTTTTTTTATTAATATTTTTTTTCCGATTTCATCCTTGAAAATTAAATTGGTTAAGAATTATACTTCTTAATTGAATCTGGATAAAAAATTTCACAAGATACAACTTCTAGAGATTAAACAAAGTTTAAGAGGTTTACCTTTTTTTCCTCCTTTTACTAAATTGATAATGTCTTGTTTTTTATCTTTTTTTTCCTTTTGTTTTGTTATTTTTTTTGTTTTAATTCTCTTTTTGTAACTTTTTTTTCTTATTTTATTTGGTTTGATTATATTGGCTTAGCCCTCAACAATTATTTTCTATTTCACCCCACTATTTTTTAATATATAAATAATCTATTATATTACAAATAATTTTTAATTTCACCCCCTATGATTTTTTAATTCAAGTTTGGTCCCAATTATTTTAATTGTAATTAGCGATAATTGTTTTTGGATTTCATCCTTATTGGATTTTTTCCTGTCAGATTTTAGCCCTGTTTTTTTTTGTTGTTGTTCGTTTTCTTTTGCAAGTTTTTTTATTAATATTTTTTTCAATGTTTTCATCATTCAAAATTAAATTGAAAAACATTTAAACTTCTTAATTGAACTCAAGTCCATGATTTAACAAGTTATAATTTTTTAAATTGGACTAAGTTTAGAAAATTCATCTAGATTTGCTTGGTTTTTCTTTTTTTTTTCAAGCTGATGTTTTCTATTTTTTTTTTAAGTTTGGCTCTCTTTTTTTTCTTTATTTTTCTTCAATTAATTTAGCATTAGATTATTTGATAATTCTAATAGTCTTGAGCGTGGTTTTTTTTTTCATTGTTTTTTTATTGATTTGTTTACTTTATTGAATTTTTTTTTATAAATATTTAAATTATTAATTTAATTAATAACTAATTGTTTTCTTATATATTAAAAAACAATTGTTCCGCCAGCTGCAACATGCCGACAACATATTTAGGGTTGTACAAAGATTCTGCGAGGCTAGCTAGCTATTCACAACATGTGGACTTGCACTTGATAATGGTGGCTGTCATGTCGTGTTCTCTTTAGTACTCACTCACTCACTAAGCTTGGCTAGTAACGTTTCTTGCAAGAAAAGATGCCGAGGTACGTGGGTTGCCATTGCATATCGCATCTCTTTTTAGAAAGCCTTGCGCTCAAAATACATACATGCTTATTAAACTCGATTCAAAATGGCATGTTAATTTAGAAGTTGAATCCAAAATAATATTATTTTAACAAAATCTAAGTTGATTTGATAGAATTTTTAGTAAGTTTACTAAGTTAAATTTAAAAAAATTCAAAAAATAAATGATGTTCTCGTTATATTTTGATTATCGGTGTGGTTTGTAAGTGAATAAAACAAAAGATTTATATCTCATATTAGAAGGAAATATTCTCTTTAAATTATTATAAATATGGGTTTTTATTGTGTACATAGTAAATTAAATAAAAACTATGATAAATAGGTTCTCTTGATGGGTTTTATAATGCTATTATATGGATATTTATAACATCAAAAGATAAGATTTTGAACTTAATTTGTTAGTCAGATTAATTCTTTGCTTAGTTTATTTCTTTAAACTTTTATAATTAATTTTGATATTTTTTACTGTTAAAATAAAATTGAATAGCAGTTATTCAGTTTAATTTAAAATATAATTGTCCTATTAACAGTTATATAGTTTCATTAACAATCATATATTTTTATTATAATGTTTCAAGTCTATATAAACTTTTTGCTACATAAAGGAAAAAAAAAGATATACAAAAAATATTTTTTCTTTTCTTTGTCTTTTTTATCTTATTTTTTAAAAAGTTTAAAAGGTTTAGTTGTGTTCTGGAGATATTATCTTTATGTGGGACAAATAAACACTTTAGAAACATTGTCTTCATGCCTCTAAGCCAATTAATTTTATTTTTTATTTGTTTCAAAGAGTTTACTATATAATACTAATAACTATAAACAAACTGATCTTTGAAACAATATTATTAAACTTAGCTTGGTTTAGGATACAATCACAGATTTTATAGATCAATCCAAAATAATATTATTTTAAGATTTTAAAACTGGTACAGATTAAATTTTAAATCAATGAGTCATGTGTTTACATGAAAGGTTACATCAAGTTAAATAAAAATTCTATGAAGAAGGAAAGATGGAATGAACGATGGTAAGTCAAAACTCTTCAATTTCAAATACTTGGTTTGAATATCTCAGGTCATGCATCTTCTTGATGTGTGGCTTGCAATACAATGCCATGCTTTAACACTACTTAATGGCTAGCTTCTCCCTACAGAGCAAAGCTTTTCAGATGCTTGAAACTAATTATAGATCATACCAGTATTCATGGTGAATTTGCTCCACCTAGCCATGCAAGAACCTGCAAAAGTTGTCCAACCGCTCTAATGGCAGCAGCCTGTTTTTTTGTGCTCAAATCAGATCAACAAACAGTCTTTTTAGTGTCATCAAATCACTTTACCTTTTCAAATCCAAATTGAAGCCTTCCAAATGGTCGACTTCGACATTTGACACAGTGGTTTCCTTCCAATTCACAAAGCAGCATAGGCTCATAGCCATAGCCATAGCCATTGTCGAAAGCAAAGTCATCCCATCCCATCCCATCCTTCACTAACTACAAGCCACGGAAAGTTGTGAGAGGACTTTCGAGCTGGGCAAATTTAATAGATTAAAAGCTCGAGAGTTGAGAGCTTGAATTCTCTCACCACCACCACCACCACCACCACTACGAAGAAAGCGAAGATAGACTGCCCTTTAACCACGCTCCATTCGTCCTCTGCTCGTTATCCAACTTTTGCTCATGCACTAACATAAAAGTTTCAATAATTAGTCAAGACTGAGCACCATGCACTTTGGCCACACACCTTTTGCTTGTGCTTTGAAAAACACCAGCTTTACCCGTTTGCATTGCGTTTCAAATTGGTTTTTTGTTTGAAAACAGCATAGAAAATAACATTTTATTCTTATACGATGCCAAATGAGAGCGAGCAAACACTGGGAAGTAAAGAAAGCAATAGCAGGTTAAAGCTAGCGGGACCTCTCTACTTTTGATTCTATTTTTTCATCTACTTTTTTGTATTATTAATTTCATCATTTTATATTTATTTTTGTTATATTTTTGTTATATTTTTTTATTAAAATTTAAGCTTAATTTTATTTTATAAACCAAGATTTTATTAGCATATCTTCATGTTTTTATCAAAAAATATCATATCAAAAACATATACGAGTATAATTTTTCCAAGCATAAACATAGCACAATGGAGACACATTGGGTCTGGCACTAGCTAGACCCACCCAAGGTCCTGTTTGGCAGTGTGCCAGGCCCCAAGAACGTTGGGTCCGACTCTAGCAAGACTTAGCCACGGTTAGGCTTAATAATGTGCCAAGCCCCGAGAGTACTGGGTTCGATGCTAGTCAAGCTCAACCACGATTTAACTTGCAGTGTGTTAAGCCCCGAGTGCATTGGGTCTGGCCGATGTCAAACCCAAAGGTTGCTGGGTCTGGCAATGGTCATACCCAATATTTGAGTTGGTGTTATCAGACCCATGTTAGGAACTGATAGTTTCTGGCGGTCCTATATTTGCATTAGCCTAGGTCTTGCGTTAGCCAAACCCGTGCACCATCTAGGCCTAGCAGGTGTTGCAAAGCCTAGTAACTTGGCCTAATGCGTTGTCAAGCCAATAAGATGGGTCTGACACGTGTTTCTTGAAAGTATCAAGCCTGAGGAGTTTTCTCATCAGGTATGGCCGAATTCACTATACTCACGAATTCAAACATAATACCTGAATCTAACACTTTCAATTATATAAATTTTTTTTGCTAGATAAAATTAGTTAAATACAACTCATAGTACAACTTAAATATCACAAAAGTAAAATTACATTTTAGTCTCTCCTCTCCATAAAAAGACAAGACTAGTGAGCTATAAATATACAATGATACGTTCAAAACAAAAATTCACAATCTTTATTCTCAACTGCATATATATTTTCAAAGTATCTCTCTTTAGAATATTATTATATTTTCTCTCTCTAAAAAAATATTTATTTAAATATCGGAGAATCCTTACCTTCACTAAAAAAAACCTTTTACATATATTAGTCATAAGCTACCTTAGCATATGAAGCACCAAGTATAAACTATTAACCATCTTAACTACAGACAATAAATGAAATTATTATAACTAATTGATTAACTGATTATCCAACTCGGGAATCCTATACCTAAACTATTAGGATTTTAAATACTTCATCACTATTAAATCTTATTATTAAGTGTACAAGATGATTACACATGTTCTATATAATTCCTTTACAAAAAAAAATTTATAAAAGAAAAAAAAGAGAGAGAGAGAAGCCAAGAGAGAGGTAGACGAATTAGGAGAGAGCATTGGGAATTTCGGTAGCTTGTATAAAAACTATATTTTTGGCATGTACTTGGCGCCGTGTGTTATTCAATTATTTTAAAATATTTTTTTATAATATCTAATAGATTATTTTGAATTATTTATAAATAAATATTTTTTAATACTTATTAAAATTGAAATGTATGTTTTTTTCATAGTTATATATAAAGCTTGATAATTTGTAATTAATTTAGTTTGTTAGATTTTTAAGACAAATAAATGTTAATTGCATTGAAGCAAAAACTGAAGGCATGGTATAGTTAGTAGTTAGGATATATGCATCGGTTCCATACATGTGACTATTTATAATTATCTTTTAAAATAATAGTTATTAAAAACTTTGAACCAATTTGTTTAGTAGCATGCTTTGAAATTTTATCATCTATGTTGAATTTTGTTTTTTTTTTTTCATTTTTGGAAGAAATATGTGGAATTTTCTTATAACAACAAAAAACATATATATATATATATATATATAATAAAGTATAGGAATGTTATAAAGACAGTATCAAAAGTATTTTGATAGCCTATATTTTCAGTCAAAACAATTTAACACATTAACCTCCACTCAATTAGCCTATATTTCATTTCATCTCCACTTTGTGGAGTCCTCCAGCATCCATATGTGCACATGTAAATATTTGGGTATATTAAAAATATTTTTTAAAATGATTTTCATTCAAAAATGTATTAAAATAATATTTTTTATTTTAAAAAAATTATTTTTGATATCAGCGCATCAAAATAATCTAAGAACATCAAAAAAATATTAATTTGAAACAAAAAAAATAAAAATAAATAATTTTTTTCAAAAACATTTTTGAAACGCAAAAACAAACACTAGCAAATTCATCCCTTCCATAGAACCATCACAGCATTTGAGTCTATGTACTAAAAAATATGTCCTAAATATATTTCTCTACAGCATCATCACATTTTAGGGTTAGAACAGATCATCATGATAGCTGAAAAGAAATTCTCTCCAATTGAATGAGGAAAAGAGGGTACTCATGGGAGAAAAAAAAAACCACATTACAAGCATTGAATTATGCATATACTTCAAAAGGAGAATTCAGTTGCTCCCAAAAAAGATGATAAAAGGCTAATAATGAGAGACAAGTGAATAATCACAGCAGCGGTGGTGGGGGGTGTTTATTACCACTGCAGCAAGAGAACTTTAGGCCACATTGTCTCCAAAATAGAAGACTTTTCAAGACTTCAAAAATAATGTTGAATACAGTTAAATTCAAAATGCCAATAGTGACAGATATCACCCCCCCCCCCCTCCCCATTAGAGGCATAGCGTAAGACACAACTAAGCTCAAATTATAATTAGGAACCAAAGATTGTAGATTCACATTCACCCTAATGTGAATGGTGAGCTATAAGCATTTCCCTC
>Ga0325414_1004528_pt1 | contig 14571 bp, 6 predicted proteins | sample PopdelMetagenome_8_FD_206183 | JGI IMG/M metagenome (GOLD analysis project Ga0325414, IMG submission 206183) | Populus deltoides microbial communities from Bellville, Georgia, United States - Leaf-PdKOR-R3 | ecosystem: Host-associated > Plants > Phyllosphere > Phylloplane/Leaf | place: USA...
CAAGCAACTCAAAGCTAGAATTGATATGAGGAATGCATACCTGAGGGAAAAGAACATCTCTAATACCCAAAATATGCCTAAAGATTGCTTAGCCTGTTCTTCTCTGCTGAGAGAACTTATCCCCCCTATGTTATGAGATTTACAAAGCTATGGTTGTACCTTCCTATAATATTTGTTTAATGATTACGTCCACATAGTAAAGAACTATGACCACCTTGCAAATACAGTCAAATGGCTTAAAAATGTCACGTGGATCTGAATCTGCCTTTGTTGATTGTTAACACCAACTACTGGCCTGACTTTATGAGATTGTCTTGGACAGTGAAATATTGCCAGTGTTCACATAATTATATATTATATATAAAGCTAAACTCCGGATGGCAAATTTTTTTGAAGCTTTTAAATTTAGTTCATGAAATTTTTTATTTTTTTTTACAATTGAGCCCTTTTAAGTTAAAAAAAAACAAGTATATGACCCGTGTTATGAATTTTTTACAATTAAGCCCTTTTAAGTTAGAAAAAAACCCTTTTCTATTTTTTATAGATTTAGAATGAATTTTTTATACTATTTTTAATATATGCAACCTTATATATTTTATTCAATAAATTTTATATGTGTCGATTTCTATTACAAATTAACTTTAATAAAAAAAGTTATTAAATGCAACTAAGTATATGATATTAAATATCTTGATTTACATTGATCTCTTAAATGTTTTGAATTACATTTTTATTTATTGTGCATGATTGTTTTGTGAAATTTATTTACAAAATGGTTCATAATTTATTTAATCTGATCATGCATAAACTTTTCAATTTACATTTATTATTTTCTTAATATAAAAGGCGAGTTAAAAAATTCTACACATTCAAATTTCTATCGTGTATTGATATTTTCAATTTGATCCTAATTCTTAAATTTTTTTATTATTTTGCTTAACTTTTTTATAAAAAATATTTTATTTGTAATTCTATTCTTCACTCCAAGATGATAATATATTCTTTTTATAAAATCAGCTTATGTAATTGGTTCGTAGATTTTATTTTTCAAAGTATGAATCTACATTGACAATCAAACTAAATTTATTTAATATTTGTCAAGGCTGACAAAGGAAGAAGACAAAACAAGTTACACTGAAAGTCAACTTTCAGCAATAATATCTTGGACTACCTGTAGTTGTATTCATATATCAACATTATCATCAGTGTATTAATTGTCTTACAGCTGTGTATTCTTGAATTCAAAATCTTACATATATTTTAAAAACCCGTTTATTTTTTATTTATTCCAAATTATTCTTTTATATATTTTATTTTGTTGATATACCGATCTCACCAATAAAATTTAAAAAATAAAAAATATATTATTTTAATATATTAAATAAAAAAATATTTAAAAAAACATCTTTATTAAATTAGCTTACGGCGACAAAAACGCTGCCCTCCAAAAAGATCACGAATGAGGTAACCTGCTTGAAATAACTTAGCAACGTACAAATTAATCATACTATATATATATATATATATATATATATATATATATTCAACGGTCAACGAAGGGGGAGGGTTATCTGTCATGTCAGTAGCCTAATCCTTTAAGGTGCAAGGAAGAAAAAAACAATGCAGGAGCTCTTGGCTGAATGTGCACTGGTGGGAATGGAATTCAACGAAAGACCCTTTATTAATTAATTTAACTTCCTTGCGGAGGGGAGCAGCGTTCCTGTTTGTTTTTATATTTTAAATTTTTTATAATTTTTTTATTTTAAATTAATAGTTTTTAAATGTTTCATTAAAAATAATTTTTAAATAAAAAATATTTTAATAAACGACCATAATCATTCTTCCAACCAAATCCACATCAGGAATCCAGAGAATGTGGGAACGTGATCACCTTTTGAAAAGAAAATCAAGAAATAAACAGGACAAAGCCTTAGCAGCATTAATTAATGAAGAATAGCAGCGTTGTTTGTTGTAAAATCCTGCTACAGTTCGCTTGGAAAGCTGCCCAGTCAAAGGCTCGATCCACAACTTCATAGAGAGAGATGTAAATACGTGTTTACATGCATGTGGAAGTCTCAGTAGTTGACTTCCTCTAAAAAAAGATAAACTCATCCATTAATAAAAAGCAATAGATAAATTCTTGAGAGAGAATATATAGAATTGAGAAGGAGTTACTTTTCACAGAACTCGAAGCGTTTTAGATGAAACCCCAAACTTAATTATCAAATTTCTTACAATATCAGAGCTTTCGAGAAAATTACCTCACATGGAGAAGAGCAATGCAAGAACAGGATTTATTTTGTCGACAGAACACTCCACAGACCAATTTCGCATTCTTCACGTTACTCGGCCAGCACCAAATGCAATTCCATGCTAATTCAATGGATTTTAACACGCAGTCTCCTAATACTTGATGAAGTCATGAAAACACTTCACATGAAAATCAAGCTTTCCATGTGGTGAGATGCTAGGCCAAGACATGTGGACTTGAATATAAGGTTGGTGTTTTTGTCCAGTATACTATACCTGAAAAATAAGTTTTTTCTGGAATGAGAGACTCTTCAATGCTAAATTCAATATATGTAGAAAAAAAATGAGAAAAATATACAACATGAAAGCTTATGCTCATGGGTGTTACATGACACTCATAAGAGTTTGTACTTTGAGAGAATTTGCCAATAAAAGCATTAAAATAGTTTATGCTTGTGGGCATTACGCGACACCCATTTTAACTCCTTTGAACTAAAAAAAAAAAATGCATAGAGATGTGTGTGTACCAGATACAAGTTATTAAGCTGGCATTTTTTGAAGGTGTGGGCAAGACCGAGCAATATGGGTTGTTCGGACTTTTTCCATGACCGAGTAGCACACGCTGCTCTGTTAGAGAATAATATAAATCATATCCTGGGACCTTACCTAAAAGTTTAAGCTATTGGGTTGAGATGGTTCTTAACATGGTATCAAAGCCTTGATGACCAAGTGGTTACGAGTTTGAATCTCACAATCCCCATTTATTTGATAAAAATTAAGCACAAGGTAAAATGGACCTGTGCAAGTTTCAAGTCTAGAGGGCTTTCACTTGAGGGTGTGTGTTAGAGAATAATATAAATCATATCCTGGGACCTCACCTAAAAGTTTAAGCTATTGAGTTGAGATGGTTCTTAACATGCTCGACCTTTGGCTTATGACCAAGCAACATTGGCTGCTTTACCATTGGCCAATGATTGAGTAATATGTGTTGCTCGGTCCTGGGCTTTCTATTGTTTTATTTTTTTGGGAAATTTGCATCATCATTTGCCTCCCTAATCTTTTAAACATATATGTTAGAAAGATTTAACTAGCAGAAGTGACAAAAGAAAACTTATTCATTTTGTACTAGTGATGTTACCTTATGAGAGTGTTACTGTAGGTAGGTGTTTGAATGTTGGCCTTTTATTTTGTATCATGAAAGACTTTCTATAATTTTTTGTCAACGTTTCTAGAAGAGAGAGAGAAAAATTAATTGTTTTGCTTTGTTAAAAGTAGTGTAGTAGTAATAAGAAATAAGCGCTAAAGTAACTAATATGGTTTGTGTATGTGTTTAGAATGTAAGGAAGTGTTTCTTTGAGTAGTCACAAAGAATGGAGAAGAATCATTGATCCTTTAAAGAAAAGTGGTCACAAGGACCTGGAAAAGGACCCCTACCCTCTTGTACACATTGGAGACACATATGAAGATTCAATGAAGACATGTTTGGCAACTTGGAGATCTAATTGTGGAACTTTTCATGGAGACATGTTTGGTAACTTGGAGATCTAATTGTGGAACTTTTCATGGAGACAGGTTTGGAGACATGGTGATTTCGCATGTGGAGACTATTATGGAGACAAGTTTGGTGATTTTAATAGAGATTTTTTGTTGGAGACATTGAAGATATGGAGAAAAATTATTTCTTTTATTAAAAAATCCAAAAAAAGGAGATTCCTAGGACTTGTCATAACCTAATATTTACCCCCTTTAAAAACAAGAATTTCATCAAAATACTTCGCAAACAAAATTTGATAGATTTTTGCAAAAAAAAAAAAAATGGATAGTTGCTCAAAAACGATCAATTTTTTTTAAAAATACAATTAGGAATAAAATCAGACAAATAATAAAATTTAAAAGGTAAAGACTAAGGTAGAGCAAATACATAAGAGTTAGGAATAATATTTTAAGGATAATTAGAGGCGTGATTGAAGAAAAAATAAAAAGGTTGAAACTTGAAGAATTAAAAGACCAATGATCAAAATGAAAGAGATGAAAAAAATGTAGTCTTATTAAGTCAATCAGGGACTTGATGAAGGAGAAAAATTGGAATTTAAAGTCAATTTGACTAAAAATACACAAATTAGAGGACCAAGGACTACATTACAGAATACAACAAATAATAAGGGTTTAATTAAGTTTGATCAGGGGTGAAATTGAAAGAAATTCAAAGATTTAAATCTAATTTGAGTAAAAATTAAAGATTTGAAAAATAAGGACCAAAACTAAAAAGGCATGAAAATTCCTAGACTATAGTGCATTTCAACCCTGAAAAATGATGTTGTTTTCTATTAAATCCAAAATCATAATCTAAATCTAAACCGAAAACAACACCATATCATTTTAAGTGAAATGACATGTTTCACTTAAAAATAAAAAGAAATCCAAAGATTTAAATCTAATCTAAGTAAAGATTGAAGATTTGAAAACTAAGGACCAAAACTAAAAAGACATGAAAATTCCTAGACTATAGTATACTTTAACCCTGCAAAATAATGTTGTTATTTTATTAAATCCAAAATCATAATCATAATTTAAACTAAAAACAACACCGCATTATTTTAAATGAAATGACTTGTTTCATTTTAAACATTGTCCTTTTGTTAACCGAGGAACAAAAAAAAATGACATTGTTTCAAAGGCCATAAACAAAACCTTATTCCTCATGGTAAAAAATTAACCCTTGTTGGGGGACCAATTTTGACACAATTCTACCATTGATGTTCTACCTTTTATGGACAAGCAACACACCCAACACTCTCCCTAACACCCTACATGCAATCTCAATTAAAAACTTTGTATTTCTTAGCCCTTAAACCATTGTTAAACCATACTGAAACCCTTTACCCATTAGCCTTATTCCAGTATAATTGAGTTGGATATGAGTGAATCAATGGTTATGATTTGTCTAGTAGAAATGCCTTAAAATGTTTCTAAACCCTTGTAAATAGCACCTAATCTCCATCCACGAGAAAAGAGAAGGGAAAAAAAGAAAGGGGAAATGATAATAAAAAAAAATGAAGAAAAGAGATAAGAGTAAGAAAGATTGATAGAAAAAGTAAAAGTACAAGAACTTTGAAATGGTGAGGAGAGACCAAAAAAAGAAAGGTTAGAGAGAGAAAAAAAGAATAAAAAAGAAAATGATATGGATATAGTTAGAGAACAAAAAGAAGAGATGGAAAAAGAAAAAGAAAAAGAAAGCTGAAACATAAGATAGACATAAGGAAGAAGGGATAAAGTTTAGAGAAAGTGGGGGGAAAAACCTTGAGTTTTATGAGAAAAAAAACTTGTATGGTGATGTTGAACTTTATTCTCAGGGATAATGACAACAATGGTCTCTCCTATTAATAATGTTTATTCCAGTTCATTCATTGAGTTCGAGGCATACAATAGTAACAACAATAATCTCAAGTAGTAGCAACAGTAGCTCTTAATAGTAATAACAATCTTGGTTTGAGTAGAAGCAACAAAAACAAATTCTGCAGCAGCAACCACCCTTGTATAATGACCTTTTAGGCTTTATTAGATATAACAATTTCACCTGAATCTGATAGGTGCCGACCAAAACTACTCGAATGGAAAAGAAAGTTTTTGACCTAATCAAGGTCAGGTGAAACCCAAAGGTAAAAAGTTAGGTTTTTGATTGTGTATATATACTTCTCTACCCGATATAAACTCGATCAATGCATTAATAACTTTAAAAGTTTTTTAAAAATCACATTTATACCAAGCTATATATACCACTTAAATTTGGGGGTTTTCAGCCGTTAAGCTTCTCTAATCCCTTTCTCTTCCTCTCTTTCTTGTGTGTTCTTTCCTTGAATTTCATCTTCTCCTTTTTAATATCTGTAGAATATCTTATTGGAGAACTCTATGCTTTCTTTTTTCTAACTTAGAAGAGTTACCTACATGTTTTTAGGGAGTTATAATCAAGCTCATTATTTTATGCAAAACACTAGTATCTTTAGTTGTGAGGTTATCTTTTTCAACTAGGACTCCTTTTGTATTTGGTGACTTAGATTTGGTATCCATGCTTGCCTCACCCAAAAGGCTCTTTAAAGGATAATGTCACGGGCTCTTTAAATAAGGGTGTTGTTTTCTTATGCTCTAGTTTGGGACTTTAGTAATAATTTCTTCATTCTTCTTCTCTCCCTTGTGAGTCATTCATAACAACAATAATGGAAGGAAACCAACAAGCATGCACGGATGTGGGTTCTGTGTTATTTGTATTGTAGATGAATGAGTTTTTTGGTCAACTTCATCTCTAGTTCAACCAACATCATAAAAGCTTGATCCACATAAGGTTATTTTAACTAGGTCAATCATTGCCAAGATTTTCTATTTTCTTAAATGATCTTTCAAGAAATGATCTCAACAGTATTTTTTTTTAGTCTTTTCGGGATCGTGGCGAACAATAGCCAAGTTATAGATACTCGATAAATGCTTAAAATCTAATACGATTGAGTTTCAGGTATCAAATACCTATACTTATTGGTTTTTAGGTCAGATATGAATTAAGATTTTGAATTTATGTTTGATAGTGTCAAACCTGACTTACGAGTACCCATTACCATACATAAACTTTATGAGCGTGTTCATAGTATTTTCACCACACACTACCAGAAATTCGCTAAATAGCAACTGATTTACCGACGGAATATTTCTGTTGGTAATTTGAGGTCGAAATTACCGATGAACAATATTCCATCCGTAATTTAGTCGGTAACTACCAATGGAAACTTTCCGTTGGTAGTTACCGACTGAATTACGGACGGAAAAGTTTCCATCGTAAAAAAAAGTTGGGTCGCTGACATGGAGGTTTTGGCGGTTTATTTTTTCAGACGGGATCACCAATGGATTCAAAAAGACAGCATGTACAACGACCGCCATTTATATTGCCGACGAAATCACCGACGGATTTGAAATGACAGATCCGTATGGTGACATGTCAATTGTTCCGTTAGAATCATCGACGGTTTCACCGAGGGAGTGTCCGTCGGTGAAACCGTCGGGAAAAGATAATATATGTCCAATCTGTCGTCCCTCTCCTCCCCTATTTCCCCTTCTTCTTCCTAATCCTAACTCTCCCCATCTGCAAACAATCAGCCTCCCTCCCTCCAAACAAAAATCTCCCTTATATCAACATAACAACTTATATTTCTTGAAGTTTTGTGGTCACAACATCTGTGTTCTGATTTACGGGCTTTCCAACACTACGGCCGACAACTTGCAGTCGACCCGCAGTGTTTCAACCGTTTAGAGCTCCCAATCAATACAAGCTCCCAATCTAAGGAGTTCGTGGCCTTGCAGCAACACACAGCTCAGCTCACCGACAAATACGACCACCTATCAGCGGAGTACGCACAACTCAAAGCATTTCATGCACAACAAAGAATGGAGTCTGAGCAAATCAAAGCGTCTCAAGCATAATAAAAAGCGGAGTATGAACAACAAAAAGCGGCTTATGAACAACAAAAAACGGCTTATGAACAGCTTCGCGAAATGGTTATGAACATGGCAAATAGTGGAACATGTGCGCCTAATCCTTTTTGGCCGTATAACCACCAGCCTCCTCCTCTAGGATCTCCTCCTCCTCCTCTAGCTCCACCTTTATATTAATTTGTAATAAACATTATTTACCTTTAAAACTTCATTTCATATTTTTTTTGAAACATATTCAGTTTGTAATGAATATTATTTAACTTTGTTTTTTTTTATGTTTAATATAAATTTTATTTGCATAATTGGTTTGTATTACAATTAATTTATATAGTTTTATATTATATATCCTAAATAATTTTTTAAAAACAAATTTAGAAAAAAACTATTACCAAGGATTTTACCGACGGATTCATTCGGTCGGTATTTTAAACACTCATCGACAGACTTACTGACAGAATTAATCTATCGGCATTTAATAGTAGCTGCCACACTTACCGATGAATTTACAAACGAATATATTCAGTCGGTATTTCATACACTCACCAACACCTTTATCGACGGTTAGTAGCCGTCGGTCAATCACGATATCACCAACGGACTAAAAATCCGTCGGTATATTTCAAGCGGGAATCTTTTTTTTTGGCGCGCAAATTCCGTCTGTAAAATCATCAGCAAATGGTTTTTTTTGTTTTGCCAACTGATATAGCGACGGAATGGGGAATTACTGATGAAAGGAAAGCCGACGGACGTAATTCTTCAGTAAAAAAATTACCGACGAACTTCTAATCACACATCGACGGAATTTATCCGTCGGTAAAACTGTGAAATCTTGTAGTGATATCATTTAGTTTTATTCTTAATAATTTATTAAATATGACACATATCACTTACAATCCTCTTTTCACATTCGAGTGATTGATAAATTATAAAATATCTTAAGTTTTGAACTTAAATTAAGTAGAAAACCAAAATAAATTATTTCCTATCAAAAGCAAGCTAGCTAGCACAATACCTTAACAAGTTGTTTGCAACTAAATTGCATATGAAATTGAATTGAATTCAACATGTTATTTGAATTCGATTGATAAAATGTTATAATTTTTATGTTTAAAATAAAATATTAAACCATGTAATTGAATTTAATTATATTATTTAGAATAATTATGAAAATAAATTGAATTATCAATATTAACTATTTCATACTCCAGTAATTTCTCTTTGTTACAAATAAAAAACATTTAAGTGGACATGCAATTATTGTTTTCTCTGGTTCCTTTTTTCCCCTTAATTTCTTCCCTTGCCCATAACATGATGGGGTCCTTTACCTCTATTTTGTCCCTTTTCCTTGCCTATGAAAAAAGTATGAATTTTATAACAGTAAAAGATGAACGAATTGTCAACAATATGTTTTATTTTAAAACTCAGAATAATATAATAGATTATACCTACTTCAGATATAAAAATGCAACCAAGCATCTTTCATTAAAAAAAAAGAGAGAAATGTATCACACAATCACACAAGAAATGGTATAGAAATTAAGAAAAATTATAATAATGGGTCAAAACATATAATCATATAATCTTCAAGTATTCCATAGTTAAATGAACAATTGGGCAAAACTAATATTAACAATTTTCATTACTCTCTCACGACCAATGTTTGCAAATAAAATGAACAAAAGAACGAGGGGTGTAACTTAACTAGTCAGGTTCTAAATTTATTTTTTAAAAGTTATCGATTCGAGTCCCACAAATCTCAAAGCCACTAAAAGCTTACATGGTCATTAACATCAAGGCTTGTAGGATTAGTCAAGGTGTGTGCAAATTGACCCGAACACCCACGTTAATCAAAAAGAAAAAACAAAATGAACAAACAATTGTTTTTTTTTGTGTATATCATGTTTGATATCATTTATTGTAATCATTTTAAAATATTATGCTTTCTCTTCTAAGTTTTGTTCCCCTTTTGATCTGTAAACAAAGAAAGATACACTTTGTATTTGATCAAATGATAGAAACCAGGTTCTGGAAAAATTTGTGCCAGCAGAGCCATGCTGCTATGAACTATATATCTTTCTGAGATTACTAATATGTGGGCATGTGCATATAATCTTCCTCTCATACTCGCATTTTGTTAAGGATACTATGATTTTTAATCCATTAGATGTTTTTTTTTTCCATGTCATGCATGCATTTTATTGTAAATATAATGGAAATATGAAATATTTCCATATTCCTCGTGTAATTTGTAAAAATTGATTTTTTTTAATTAACATAAGTGTTTAGGTTAGCTTGCGTGTATTTCAATTAATTTTACGGGTTCTGAAATTAATGATTATATAATATTTAATAACCCTGAAATTTAGAAGATTCAAATTAGTAATTTTAAAAAATAAAAACTGATTTTTCCTGGGCCATGCCTATTAAAATGCATTGGACAATTAATGTCGGCTTGAAGTTATAAATAGAGACTCCATATTATGCATATTTACATTTAGTTCAATTAGTATGACCAATGTCTTTAGAGTTTACCAAGGAGCTTGAAAATAATTGTTAGTACAAAGCAGTCAAACAACTAAAGGAAGGAATACAGATATTCAATTTTGTAATGATTGAGCAATTTAAGATCCAATTCTAATCCCTGAAATAAAGAGGTTACAAAAAGACAAGGAAAAAGAGATAGTACGAGGGTTTTCTAGAAAATAGGGTTTGTGTCGGTAATGATATTTTTATACTATTATTTTTAATATTAATTCAATAAAAATTACTGTAGTAAATCAAAGGATATCTTTAGTGATTTGCTTTTGATAATTTTTTAGTAAATAAATTCCATTTGAAATTCAAATTAACACCCTTACAAGAATTTCAAACTAAAAAAAATGATTTAATCATTTAATTTAAGAGTTCCAAATAACTTGTAACAAAATTTAGACGCTGTTTGGTAATGTGGCTGCGGGTGAGATTTACCCGCAGCCACACTAAATGCTGTTTGATTAAGAAGAAAAAATTGTTTTATGATGGTAGGACCCACTAAAATCTTAGCCGGACCGCATATTTTGCTACTTCTCGTAGAGGAAAAAGCAAAACAGTGGAGTATGGCTCCATTGTTGCACTATTCACAAATTGAATAGTGCGGGTGAATTAATTCACGCGCACTGTTCACGTGAACAGTATAGATGAATTAATTCACTCGTACTATTTACGCGAACATTTTTTTTTTTGAAAAACAGTTTGAAAATTTTATTTTTTCTTGAAAAAACAGTGCAGTTAATTGATTTTACTCACATTGTTTATGTGAACATGAACAATATTATTTTTTTTGTTTTTTTTTAAAAATTAGTTTAAGGTGAATTAAATTTACTCGTACTGTAATCTCAATTTTATTCCTGATAATATTTTACCTAATTTTATTGCACGCTCAAAAAAAGATGGATGAAACTGTAGTTCTTGTCGAATGACTTTTGTACATAATGAAATTGTAATTTTTTTAAAAAAAATGTGTTTTACTTGAAAAACTAGTATTTAATATTATTTAATAACACTATATAAATTAGAAAGATATCGCATGATGACATAGCATTTGTGGAATTTGATCGCAATTCCAATTATGTTCTTGCCGGGTCCGACCCAGTTAAAAAGAAATTCAGTTTTTATTTTTATTTTAATTGTGTTTTATTCAAAAAATTAAAAGGAGATCGCTTGATGACGTAACAAAAAATTCAGTTTTTGTTGTTGCGCGCTTAAGAAACCATGGAAAATATAGTCATTGTTGGATAGATTTCGTATGTGATGCCATTGCATATAGTTTAATGGAATAATAAAAAAATATTTGATATCAATATTATTTATTTCATGATGTAATAACAGTAGTTAAATTTACAATATTTAAATTAAAAATCATTAATATTAATATATATATATATATATATTAATTATTTTATAACCTCAATTTGAAAAACATTTTTTTAACCAAACACATTAAATTACTTTTTATTCAACCTCAATTTCAACCACAGTTTTAACCAAACATATATTTTTTCCAAATCAACCTCAATTAAAAGTACTTTTTATAAAACAACTTTTTTAAAACCACAACCACAACAACAACTTCAATACCAAACACACTCTTAGATCAATGAAGAACTTGAAAAGATGTAGGATGACATCATGTAAAACTAACCTAGTTCATTTCACGGGCAAGCATGATTGTTAACTAGATTAGGCGTGTCAATCAATTTTTATTGCCTTCTAACTAGGGGTGCAGCTCAACTAATCAGGTTCTAAATTTACTATATAGAGATCACCAGTTCGAGTCTCGCAAACCTCAGGGTTATTGGAGACTTACATGGTCGTTAACTTCAGGACCCGTAGAATTAGTCGAGATACATGCAAGCTGACTCGAACATCCACGTTAATAATATATAAAAAAAAATTTGTTGCCTCCCTCCCATCACTTGCTTCCCTTAAAAAACATCAAATAAAGGAAAAGGTCACCCATTAAGGATCATAATGTAATTCATGCATATTCATTCAATCCGACTTACATAAGATGAGTATTTTATGAACTACTTTACTTGATATATATATATATATATATATATATATATATATATATATATATATATTATTAAATTTAATTTTATATTTGCCCCGAATTTAATTTGAAATATATATTTATATTTATACAACATTTAGATTTTTTACGCATATATAATTTAGATTTGTTTATTCTTGTTTTTTTTTCAAAACCCTAAAAAAAAAAACAAAAATTGATTTCAAAACTGTTTTTCTATTGATCACTAAGATGAAGTACCCTAAAAAAACCTAAATTAATTTGTTGTCTCTCACGACCAAATCTCTTGTCTTTCTTTTAATTAATTCTATCTACTAGCATCTGGCAAATTCATTATTATTGTTTTGAGTCCTCCTCTCGTGACAAAATCCACAAGTTCTTCAATACGAGAAGTCACTTAATTCCTTGCTGCATGATTGAGAGTATAAAATGGAGTTTTGGAAAGGATACGCGTTGACCTTGTTTCTAGAGCTCGTAGAAGAAAAGGAATCCATCTTTGACTTTGATATCCGTGGTGGTCTTGGAGGTGGGAGTCTAGAGGGTGGTGGCGCACTTGTGGGTTGAGTAAAAAGAGGGATTTCCGACGTAAAAAGCCATGATTCAGAGACCTTTTCAAATATGGGAGAGGAATTTATCTTCACTTGTACAGAAATAAGAACCGCCTGTGCTTCGTGATGTTCTACAAAGGAACCATCAACCTTGGTGTTTCCAGGGTTACTGATTTTACTATTTTCTCCCCATGGTTCTGTTGATGATGAAGTTGCAGGGCATGAACAGTTGTGGATAGATAGCATTTTAGTTTTTAATTGGAATGTAGTTACAATCTTTGTAAATATTTTTTATAAAAATATAAAATGTTATATAATTTTAAAAGTTATATCATAATTTTTTAAAAAATAAAGATAAAATAAAAAAATATTATTTATTTTCTTTTTATTAATAATGGGTGATAGGATTTCTCTTGTCATTTATATTAAGTAAATTTTTATATTATTAATATAAATGTTAAGGTAATATATCTCAATTAATTTTATAGATTTATAAATTTATAATGATTTAAAAATTTAAATTTATAATTATTAAAAATTAAATTTAAAATTTAACCCGGTATTTTTTTTTTCTATTTTTTTTAATTTAACGTGAGTGTTCGAGTTAGTTTATATACACCTCAACTAATTCTATAAAATTTAAAATTAATAATTATATAAATTTTTAATAATTATTATATAAGTTCTTACCACCGCCACCGTATGATTCTTTTACCACTGTTTTTGATTGTTATCTTTCTTGCAAAGCAATCGGATTCTTATTATTATTATTATGAAAATATTTAGCAAACAATAAAGCAACGAGCTGGAGAGATCACACGGTTGAAATCATGCCGCGTGTACAAGAGTTCCTACTAACACCACGTGGCACCGACAATCCAACAGAAGATGAACGAACTGTAGCTCAGAAACAGCAAAAGAATAAAAAATAATGGCTTCACATTTCTTCTATCAAATCGTCCACCGAAAACGAAAAAAAAAATCCCAAACCGTAACCCTAATTATTACGTTGGAATTTTGATTTCAATGGAACCCCCAAATCAGAACGACGACGGTGGTTTCTTCTTCGACGCGCTCGATGACTTCCCCTTTCACGATTGCATAGTCACCGACCAATCAGCTCATTCCACCTCAACCTCCGCTCTCTCCGATCACTCTCCGGATTCCCCTTTGATCGGTTCAGATGCCTTAGTAATTGACGACCCCGGAAAGAGGAGGAGAAAGAACAGGCTTAAACTTTATCTCGATTTGAAGGGAAATGAGAGGAATTTTGATGGCGCTGAATCAACTCGGTCGATTTCCGACCGAGTTGGCCCTCGACGAGTTGACTCATTTGCGGTGGGAGGTGTTGGGGAGGAGGAGAAGAAGGAAGAATCGATGGTGACGAGGGCGAATGACGACCGATTTGGTGACCCGGTAGACTCAGCGGGTGAACTCGATGAGTCAACTCGGCGAGCTTACTCATCTGCGGTGGGAGGTGTCGGGGAGGAGGAGAAGAAGGAGGAATCGACAGTGACTACGGCGATTGACGACCGAGTTGGTGACTCGGTAGGCTCAGCGGGTGAACTCGATGAGTCGACAAATTTGCTTGTGTTCGTAGCTGGGTTGGTGATTAAGGCAATTGGATTCCAATTAAATTTGTTAGTTTATTTTGTCACATTTCCCTTGTGGATTTTGTATTGTTTTTATATGCTAGTTGTGGATCCATTTGGAGCTATAAGA
>Ga0325414_1004529_pt1 | contig 14569 bp, 10 predicted proteins | sample PopdelMetagenome_8_FD_206183 | JGI IMG/M metagenome (GOLD analysis project Ga0325414, IMG submission 206183) | Populus deltoides microbial communities from Bellville, Georgia, United States - Leaf-PdKOR-R3 | ecosystem: Host-associated > Plants > Phyllosphere > Phylloplane/Leaf | place: USA...
ATATTTTATTTTTTAACATATTTTTTACTGCATTTTTTTTCAAACAACAATTTTTTCAAACAACATAAAAGGAGCAAACCAGGTTTTTGTGACTAGGAAGCTTGCGTTAACAAGTTGGGAAAACGCGTGTTTGGTCACCAATTCGTATGACAAGAACGGAGCCAGCAATTCAACATAGTTTTCAGAACCTTGGTTTTAGAATTCAGTCATTAAGTTAACATTAATTTTATCCAATACAAAGCTGACATTTTTTAAATTGCGTTAATTTTTTATTAAGTCAACTCAGATCGATCTGATTTAATAATTATGTTTTTTAATTCTAAACATATAGTCAGTAAAAATAAACACTGTCAAGTGAAGAAAAAATAATTTCAAGTCTTTTAACGGTCAAGCATGCTCTGAGTTTCTTCTTCTTCTTTCTTTCTCAAGAAAACAAGAAACAGATAAAAAAAACATGGGTGGTCCCTTGAGCTCTTGCATATGCTCAAACTAATCCCTAGAGTTCAGTTGCGATTGAACCATATCTCTTGCTTCCAGTGTCTTTTGTCGAATTGATTCCTCTTAGATGGCCACCAAGTTTATATAACTGGATGTAAGTACGTAATTTGGAAGTTGAGGATCTAAATTAACTAAAAATAAAACATAGTGTTTGGTTTGACCAAAAGTTGATACTCGAGGGACCATGCATGGTATGCAAAATCCCTTTCTGTTCTAAGTATCTTCGTGCTGAATACGAAAAGAAAAGGGTGTCAAGGAAATATTTGTTGAGCAACGTTATAATAAAACCCACCGTCGGATCACTGAAAAGATGAGATGGCAAGATCAGGGACGATCAACACTGGCGCACATGCAATAATCCTCAACAATAATCTAATTCCTAACACAAACCTAAACGCATCGTCAATTAAGGATGATGGTTGGCTCTCCTACCCCAACCACACACCTTTAATGCACAAGTTCGAGCACTTGCCTACACAGTACACACTGCTATTTCTATTATTTGTCTTGCGGAGACATCGAGGAACCAAATCCCATTTGGAGCTTCAGTTCCGAGTTTCTAGTTCTGTCCGAATCTTGAACAGAATTCTTTGAAATTCAAAGGGTTTGCTTTTTCTGACATTTGGCGAACCGTGTCTCGCTCATTTGATCTTCAGAATGAAGGTGACCGTAGTTTCTCGCAGTGGTAGAGAGGTCATTAAAGGGGGCCTTGAGCTTAGTGATTCGGTATGCTTATTACACATTTTCTGTCTTGTATTTATTATTAGCATGTTTGGTTGATAGGTGGAAAATGAAGGGAAAAAGACCTATGCGTTTTGATTTGTAAATTTCTTTGTTTTGGTTGTCTTGTAGGCAACAGTGGCTGATCTGCAAGAGGCTATTCATAAGCGAAGTAAGTTCTTTATTCTGCTCCTCTCGTTATGTAAAAAAGATTGGGAATTTGGTTTTAAATTACTTTCAGGATCTTAGTATGGTTTGAGTTTTGATTGGAGATGAAAAACCGAAACTCTTCCTATAATTTAATTCACAAATTTTGATTAGATAGGAAATCCGAAGGAATTCAAAGTATGCCATGGGTATTGTTTCTTCGCAGAAGCGCATGAATCATGATGCTTTCTTAGAGATATCAGTTCCTTTGTTGCAAATTCAACTTTTGGAATTGGCAAGCTGCTTTTTTCTGCTTTATGGTGGTGTTAGAGTTTGTAGATTTGCTTAGGGTGCTTTATGGTGGAGAAATATGCATTTTGCTTCTTTTTCCTCACTGTAACAAGTGCTGTTGGAATTGGTGTTCTTGCCCTTGATTGTGTCATTATAATGGTTATTATACTTGAAGAAGGTTCTGTTGTTGGATTTGAGTTTTATTATTTATTTATTTATTTTCTTTGTACAGTACTCAATTTTGTTCTCTATATGATGAAATCATGTTGGGTTTTGCATTGATTGGTTTCTTTAATGCAAAAAGATTCTAAAAGGTTTTTGATTTGATGTCTCATACATCATTGAGATGAAACTCACAAGATCGGGGTTGTGATTTTCTTTTTTTGGTTGGCTAGGGTGGTGGTAGTAGTGATGTGGAAGGGGTTTGATATGTGATCCTTAAAATTGAGAACAAGAGCTGAAAAGCATAAAATTAGATCTGAACTTTGAAATTTTTGTTGACAAAATTCAAATTTATGTCTGCTTTCATTTGTACACTAGCCCCTACTTTTTTTGATCCCTCCCCCAAGGAGCCACATGTACATAAGAGTGTTGTGTATGCAGTTGGAGCATCAGATGCAATTTTGTTTCCATAACCATTTCTGCATGTCTTTACATCAACAGCCAAAAAATTCTACCCTGCAAGACAGCGACTGACCCTACCTCTTCCACCGGGGTCAAAGGAAAGGCCCACTGTACTCAACTACAAGAAGAACCTCAAAGAATACCAAGATGGGAATTTAGACAGCTTAACTATTCTTTTCAAGGACCTGGGTCCGCAAGTTTCCTACCGCACACTCTTTTTCTTTGAATACTTGGGTCCTTTGGTGCTCTATCCTTTTTTTTACTACTTCCCAGTCTACCAGTTTTTGGGCTACAAGGGAGAGCATATCATGCACCCAGTTCAGACATATGCATTGTACTACTGGTGCTTCCACTATTTCAAACGCATCATGGAAACATTTTTTGTGCATCGGTTTAGCCATGCAACCTCTCCGCTCTCCAATGTGTTTAGAAATTGTGCTTATTATTGGACCTTTGGTTCCTATATCGCTTACTACGTGAACCATCCACTTTACACCCCTGTTGGTGATCTTCAAATGAAGATTGGCTTTGGCTTTGGCTTGGTTTGTCAACTTGCAAACTTTTATTGCCATATCTTGCTGAGGAATCTTCGCCGTCCAGATGGGAATGGCGGCTATCAAATCCCAAGTGGATTTCTCTTCAATATTGTTACATGTGCAAATTACACAACAGAGATTTATCAATGGTTAGGTTTCAACATTGCAACCCAGACTGTTGCTGGCTACATTTTTCTCGTGGTTGCTGCTTCCATCATGACGAATTGGGCCCTGGCAAAGCATCGAAGATTGAAGAAGGTAACTTTCTGTTATTTTTGTTGAACCGGTAGCTTCATATATATCCTTATATTTTCTTCATAAGAAGTTGAAAATTGTAAATCTTTCCCTGCACATAGGCCATCCTGGTTTGATGCGGCAATGAGATCTTGTATGTGTATATAAGATGGTTTGATGCAGACAATATCAGATTACTAGCTTCTGAATCCTATAATCATACATATACTGTGCTCCTGCAAACACTTGCATATCTTTTTAGATATGGGTTGTGGGTGGGCCTTCATGCAAATTTGGATTGGAGGGAGGCTTATCAGAATTGAGTTGGATTTAACTGATTCAAATTTTCAGATTCCATCACATTCATCAAGATAAGGTGTTAAATAGTTGCTGGGTTTTTTCAAATGAGGTCTGCATCCTAATGTTTCTTCTTCATTGGGAAAATTTACGTTTGTCTTCATGTTACTGGAGGATAATAATGGATTGGAAAGGTGGATTTTTTAACCTAGTGAAAACTTGGGCATGAAGAATACGCTTGCACAGCATCAACATGCTTTCTACTTACACTTCTAATTGTCCTGGCTTGCTTTTATGTTATTGATATAAGAAACTCATCTCAAAACAACTACATAAAAGAGTGGTTTACCTTCCGTTTGAATTTTTGGCATTCTTCTTTTTGTTGCTTACATCCCATCTTGCCCTCTACAGCTATTCGATGGAAAGGATGGAAGACCTAAATATCCTCGCAGATGGGTTATACTGCCCCCAGTCCTGTAGATTAACTGGTATCTCAGCCACAAGTCAGCTGCTTTGGTGTGTCGTCTAATTTGTTATCAGGAATCTCATGTTTCGGTGCTTGTCTAGTAGAAAGTGGAGTTCACGTTCCCATTCAATTGCCCGAGGATCGTAGGCTTTTATTCTAGACAGCTTAAATTAATGGAAACTTAGCAACGAGGATAGTTCGTCGTCAAACCTTTATTTCCTTTCTTGTATTGAATTATTTGGAATAGTTTTTTGAATCGTATTGGTTTAGCTAATTTGTTGAAATGGTGGCATCGTTACGATGTTTGGTACTTTTTTTATTTCTGTTCTTTTCATTCGCTTGCTGTTGATGCCAATTAAGGCCATGTAGCAGTTGTTCTGAGTGGTGGGTGAAAATTCATTATCCATGTCACATCAGAACTTATTCTGAAGCAACACAGGTTACTAGCCAACCTGGTTGCAGACTGAAAAAAAGGATTTGGATCTAGCCTAATTGGTATTGTAAAACTCACATTTATGATCCATAAAAGAAGTCTGCTCACAACAGGCAACGTGTTAATAGCCTAATTCATCTAGCAGATGTCTCAAGCTGCTGCATCCTTCCATGAGAAAACCCACAAATTGCAGCGCCAAAACTGCATCCACGTGCAAGCTCGTTCAATCCCTTGACATTGTATTTGGTGTTTATCTAAAGCTTAGAGGCCTGGTGGAATCGATCATTGATGCTTTGCATACGTGGAACATTGGTGACCAAATCATCATTGCCAATGTTTGCATTCTGCTGCTTATACGGTAACCACTTTACGGGGAGGGAAAAAAAACAGGCGTTTACACTACAGAAAATCGAAGGTTTCAGCCTTTTTGCTCCAAAACGAGCCCACCCCTGTGGTTCCAATGCTAGCATTGTCCAAGTAAAAGAGAAAGGGTCCGGGCCATGGAAGCGCGCTCCAACTGTTATGTGCTGGAAAACGTAGCTCCACCTAGTTTAGAATGGTCATTTTAGCACAAAAGGCAGACGCTAGACTGCATCATTTATCCAACAAAATCTTTGATTCTTCCATACCTGGCCATTTCATAATCAAAGGAATGTTCCTTCCCTTTTTGCTCATGAAGGGAAAAGTTGTCGCAGCTATGCACATGTGCAGCTCACTCTTAAAATACTCAGATAGGGGGCTGTAGCCTGTACTAATGGTATTTAAAAATAAAATAGAAACTTGAAGAAGAGTAGCTCGATTAGCACTAATCCATCATCTCCTTCAAAACCATTTTTTTCATATTATTACACACATCTTCTTAAGACTAACGTAAATACTTGCATGCATACATGTGTATGTATATACACAGTGGTTTATACTTGATACCAAGTTTATGTTCTAGAACAGTTGTGTGCTCTAAATAGTATGGTAGATTTTTTTAATTAATTTTTGTAATAAAATTATACTCATCCACGAAAATTGAGCTAATCTCATTGTTAAATTCTAGTTTTGTCATTTAAGAGATAAAAAAGAGATATTTTGGCAGCATATTTATCACCGTAAGAAATCTAATAAACTATAAAAAAAAGGAAAAAAACAATAACAGTAATTTATTATGATTTGTTTAAGAGTGTGGTAAATGTTATTTTTAAAGTGTTATTTATATTAAAATAATGTTTTTTATTTTTTATTTTTTTTATATTTATACATTAAAACAATAAAAAAAACATAAAAAAATAGTTTAAAACTAAAAAAAAAACAAAAAAAAAATACACCATGCCAAAGAAGAACACTGCGTACAGGTAAGATTTGTAAGAAGGGAAAAAAGAGGAGGGGTAAAATAGAGAAGACAGGAAGGAGAAGAAAAAGGAAATGACTGGAAAACCGGAAGGAGCTGGATCCAGCAAGAAATAATAACCCCAGATAGACAGGAAATAAACATGAAAAAAGAAGAGCGCATGACGCGTTCCTCTCTGTAAGTTGTGCCCACAAAATAACAATAAAAGAATCCAACGGCCCACAACTCATCCCGCGTTCCATATATTGAGCTTCTTCCTTTCTCTTTCCAAAAGCTCAAAAAAAAAAAAAAAAATTTAGTTTTGTCTGTGTGCGTCGTCGCCTCGCTCACTCTCTCAAAATCCCTCCTATTACAAGGTCGGTCCTTTTCTTTTTCAATCAATCGCTCTTCTATCTTTTCGATCTGCTGTATAGCGGTCTGGATCTGATCTCCTTTTGATTCTGCATTTTGCTTTTTAGTATTTTGTAATGTGCGATTCATGCTCGCAAATCATTTTTTTTATCTGCATTTTGGATTCTTCTTAATCCCATGTTTGGATCTGGTTTTATTATTATTCCCGGCTTTGTTTTGTTTAAAATCAGAAGGAAAATTGGGAAATTAACAGTGAAGACCGTAAATTTTACTGTAATTACAATGTTGGAAATGGAGTCTAAATGCTCACTTTTCTTTATGTCTGTGTCTTTAGATTTCGTTTGCAGTTGCTTTAAAAATGTGATTTAACATTATTCTGAATTGATATTCGAGATTTACTTGCCTATTCTCTTAAGTCTTTTTTATGCATTTTGATTTTGATGCGATATATTTGTTCACTTTATTTTTCCTAATCGATTTCTTTTCCGTTTTTAAGACACAGAAACACGACGGTTGGTTTGCCATTACATTTTTTTTTTTTTTGGGGGGCCATTGTTCAGTAGTTAGATTTGCAGATTTAGGTGTTTGTGTAATAAGACATGGGATATATGGATGTGATACATTGATTTGCAATGATGCTGTTTGTTTTTTAACTGATGAAGGCGAAAAACCTCATTTGCTTGTTTGTGTTCTTTTTTTTTCAATATTTTATTTTTTACTCTGTTTTGCATTAATGCATGGCTAGTTAGGAGATGATTTTGATGTTTTTACTTTGCTTGATAAAAAAAATTTATTCGTTTTTTTGTTGATCATCATCGTTTGGTATTCCAGGCAGTAGAAGATGGCAGACGCAGAGGATATTCAGCCACTCGTTTGCGACAATGGAACTGGAATGGTCAAGGTATGCCATTCGACTTTATTGTGTTCGTAGAAAGAATAACATTGTTCTGATCTTCTTATAGAAATAAGCATGAAGTTGTTGAAAATTTCACCATATTTATTTCCAGTGTTACTTGCTTTGGACAGGAAGATCCTTTCCTAAATTGCTTGCAAATGTATTTAGAGCTTATCATGCTGTAAAGAATAAATCTTCTTTCTGGAAACTGCTTTAAACAGATTTAATTTTCAAATTTGTGTATTTTTTATGTATTGTTTTCGGGAGAACTGATTGCAATATTTGCTTTTAGGCTGGATTTGCTGGAGATGATGCTCCAAGAGCTGTCTTTCCCAGTATTGTTGGTCGTCCTCGTCACACTGGTGTGATGGTTGGCATGGGCCAGAAAGATGCATATGTCGGTGATGAGGCTCAGTCCAAGAGAGGAATCTTAACTTTGAAATACCCAATTGAGCATGGTATTGTGAGCAACTGGGATGATATGGAAAAGATATGGCATCATACCTTCTACAACGAGCTTCGTGTTGCCCCAGAAGAGCATCCAGTGCTCCTAACTGAGGCTCCTCTGAACCCCAAGGCTAATCGTGAGAAGATGACACAGATCATGTTTGAGACCTTCAACACTCCTGCTATGTATGTTGCCATTCAGGCTGTCCTGTCCTTGTATGCCAGTGGTCGTACAACTGGTAAGTGGTCAAATGATTTCGTTAATATTCAGAGGGTTTAAATTGTAAACGTAAACTGGTCGTGTTTAATTAGTAATATTTTATGTGCCAATACAGATTATTTTGGAGAGGACTAAATATGACTGTTGTTTAGGTTGATTCTTGGAGCTGCTGTTCCATCTGTTTAGATCTATTTAGAGTTTTCTCATTGCAGTTGTCTCCTTTCCCTTGTTTTTCCTCAGTTTTTTGCTTAGATGTGTTTGATGTTTTCCAATTATTTTTATTGTCTTGTTCAATTTCTTTTTGAAAATCTTGAGCTTGTCAGTCCACTGCCTTCGTTGAAGGCATGTCCTTTTGTTCTAGGATACCCTATTTACTGGTTGTGGATTTGCTGTGCAGGTATTGTGTTGGACTCTGGTGATGGTGTCAGCCATACAGTCCCCATATATGAGGGGTATGCCCTTCCACATGCCATCCTTCGTCTTGACCTGGCTGGCCGTGACCTCACTGACTCCTTGATGAAGATCCTCACTGAGCGTGGTTATTCTTTCACAACCACAGCTGAACGGGAAATTGTGAGGGACATGAAGGAAAAGCTAGCTTACATTGCTCTTGACTACGAGCAGGAGCTAGAGACCTCCAAGACCAGCTCAGCAGTTGAAAAGAGCTATGAATTGCCTGATGGGCAGGTCATCACCATTGGTGCTGAACGTTTCCGTTGCCCAGAGGTCCTCTTCCAACCATCAATGATCGGAATGGAAGCAGCAGGCATCCACGAGACCACATACAACTCCATCATGAAGTGTGATGTCGATATCAGGAAAGACTTGTATGGTAACATTGTCCTCAGTGGTGGTTCAACTATGTTCCCAGGAATTGCTGACAGAATGAGCAAGGAAATCTCTGCACTAGCCCCAAGCAGCATGAAAATCAAGGTGGTTGCACCACCAGAAAGGAAATACAGTGTCTGGATTGGTGGTTCAATCTTGGCATCCCTTAGCACCTTCCAGCAGGTTAGTTAAAATCTATGTACATGCATGGTTCTTGATAGAAAGCTTACTCTAACATTGGTTTCTGACCGGATTGCTTTCTTGCTTGTTGCTTCGAGTGCAGATGTGGATTGCAAAGGCAGAGTATGACGAGTCAGGGCCATCAATTGTGCATCGGAAGTGCTTCTAAATGCTTCGAGGGTGGTATTGTCGAAGAAAAAAGAAAAAAAATGCTATATTTCTCGGAAAGAAGTGGTGCAGCTTGCACCGTTTTCACTGTAGCTTTGCTATCCATCTATGTTTATTCTAATGTTGGAGTGATGGTTTTTGAGAAGGCGAGGAGTTGATTGCCAGAATGGTCCGATTCTTTCATCAGTAATACCCCGAGATGTTTTGATTCTTTTGCACAACCACCCTAAAGCCCTTAATTTTGTTTATGGATTTGGGGGACGTCCTTAATTTTTCATGAGTTATTTGAGGAGTCATTTACAGCAACAGTATTGCATGTGAAGTACAAGGAACTTGGGACTGAATATGATTAAAAGTCTGGCATCAAAGCAGTCTCAATGGCCGTGTTTCAAAAAATGCTAAAAAATATTGAAAGATGGCAATTAAAGGCTGATTTCGATTTTTCATGTTGGAAAAGGATATCGAATTAAAAATCATCGGCTGTTCTTTGCACCTTATTTGCCAATCACTTTCTAAGCTCTAATGGGATAAGAGGGGTAAAGTTCTAACTTAACCGATGCTCTACCGAAGGGCACAAATCCTAAGGTTATAGAAGGGGTTTGCTTTAGTGATCTTGATTTCAATGCTGCATGCAAGATCAACACCACTTTCAGTAAGTCTTCACTTTTGGGATCGAGTTTTCAGTTAATTTAGACATGTCGGGGACACAACTTGGGGAGGAAATTCTGACCGAATCTTGGGCCAAAACCCAATCATCCTCAAGCCCAGGTACCGGCCCAATCGATGATCCATCTTTATTGAATTATTAGGACTTAATCAAAAAAGTTAGAACCTGCAGATTGCAGTACCAGAACCCGTTGATAGTTTTCTGAAATCCAGAAATGAATAAAAAAATCGGAGCAGGAAAGCAACCAACGGGCACTCCTTCACTTGGGAGGTCATGCGTTGCTGTCTTTGTCTCGCTTCTTGCCGGCGCCTCTGTTGTCTACAACATGTACAAACCCAGCCTTGTAACAACAACCATCCCTCTTTCCCTCTATATCTCCGAACTTTCCCTCTGCTCACAGTGTCCGATAAAATGTCTAACTCACCGACTCTTTTAATTCTTCTGTTCGGAGACACTGCCTCCAGTGGAAAGTGCTTCTGCTGAGGAGAAACAGACTGAAAAACAATGAATATTTCTTTTTTCTTAATACAATACAAGTGTGCTGGATTTCACAGTAAAGATGCGAACAAACTTTTGAATCTTATAAGACATTTTATGGTTTGCTAAATATGTTGTCTGTTTAATTAACTCTCATTTATATGAACACACAAACTCGGCCTATTTCACATATCTTCACATTCTCTTTTTTCTTCACGTCCTCTCAAACCAGTACGGGAAAAAAAAACAGTTTGGAAAGTTCATTCTGCATCAGAAAGTAGGGATACTGTTGTATGATGATGATTGTCGCAGAATGGATGATCTTCTGCAGTATATTCCTCTCTGTTAATATTCTCTTGGTTTCCAAGTGCTGGATGGCTGGTATACTCATGGATTTGGATTTTTTCCTCGTGCAAAAGCTTCCCCTTCGAGTCCACAAACTCGTCATCTTTTTCTTGATTGTGTTGATGGCTATAGATAGAGTTACACCTCAAACGTGTCCTGAAGCCTAATGCTTTTAAGCTTTCCTCAGCTGAAGAGGATCGTTGGGAGAAGCTACCAAACCCTTGAATCTCTCGTGTTAACTTACGAGCGCTTGCCCTCTCTTCTTTGAGAAACTGTTCATTTTCAAGTAGCTCCAGGATTCTCTCGGATAGTTTTCTAACACTTGATCCCCAGTTGAATCTGCAAACGAAACCAAAAAAGTATAAAAATCGGAGGCTACAGCCCTTAAAATTGTATATCAATTAATTTGTCAATAAGCAACTCTACCCACCCTTTCTCATCGACAAACTGAAAGCTAGCCATCTCCTTAATGGCATCTTTATCACACTGAAACTCATCAGCAACCCGTAGAGGTCCATGGGTTAGCAGGTGTTCCAATAGAAGCAGAGTCTTGTAAAAGATTCTCCAGTTTTTCCTATCAAATTTTATCAACCTGAATTGGAAACGAAGAAGAAACATAGATCCTTCAGTATAATCTCTAATTTTCATAGAGGACAAATAGATTAATCTAATCCCAATATACAAATATAAACCTCTTGTGTAGAATGTCCACAACTCTACAGTAATCATCAACTTCAAAAGCAGCCCGTGAAATAACACCCATAGCACGCGTATCTGGAGCCCAAAGATCTCCATTTGTGATCTCTTCTGTCAACCTTCGAGCAGTTTGAACCAACCAGGAAAAGGATTGATTAATAATTGTATGGCATCGAAATCATATAAACTAACAAAAAACGAGAAGGAGAATTAACTTACAGTTCTGTTGGTGTAACGTCAGTTAGTGCCAAACGAGCAGTTTTGATTTTCTCTTTGAAGAAGAAAGAAGCTTGCCTCTTGAATTCATGGAGAAGAGGGCTGCCCATCTTGCTGTTTTTGTTTAGAAGCATAGCCATGTTCTTTGACTTGAGAAGAATATTTCACTTTGTTTTCTCTCGGAGTTCTCAGTCGCGTACGTAATACATGCAACTACTCCATTAGCAGCAACAAACACCAACTACTCTTCAAAAGTGCATGTCTGCGTATGTAATAAGAGGGGAAAGACATGTAAGTGAATACTTAAAGGTAAAAGGATAGAAGTCAGCGAATTCAAGTTTCAACAGGCCAGCATTATACCACTACCGTGGAAACTGTGTGGTAAATTTGGTCATTGAACATCTTTGCTGTCTTTGTCATTTGTCCCTCTAGAACTTGATCAGGTCGACGTATAAGGAAATGTGTATATTTTATACATAGCTTTGGCATAAAGTTTAGTTGATTGCCACGATTGATTTTGGATTAGGTCGTAAACAATCTACTCAAATATCAGGATTCAAGAGATTAAAAATTACAGGCATATTGCGCTATGTCTCGAGTTAAAAAAATTAATTAAAAAGATTTAAAAAAAATAATAATTACAAGAATAAAAATTAGATTTAAAAAAAAACAAAGAATGAATAATTTTGGATTGGAGGGCTAAATTAAAGAAAAAATTAATTTCACAAAAGAATTAGAAAAAAAAACCACCAAGAAAACAAGGATCAAATTTAAAAACAATAACAAATTAAAATTTTTATTAAAAAATAAATTTGAAAACAATTAAAAGTTTACAAAAAAGGCAAGGAAAAAGGAGGAAGAAAAAGAATCGGGGTCAAATCTAAAAAAAAAATATAAAAAAATTAGATTGAAAATAAATAAACAATTTATAAAAGTGTCAATGTCAAAACTTATAAATTAAAAGAATAAGAATGATATTTATATATTTTAAATTAAAAAGATTACCTTGAAATTTTAAATGCCAAGCATGAATCTTGATAGAGAAGAGAAAAAAAAAAATATTATAAGAGCCAAATCTTGCGGCCTTTGTCCACACATATCGCCTTCTTGAGAAGGCAACGCTAAGACATTTCAAATACTACCATAAAAGGTAATGTTTCACCACCAGACAGATTGAATGTGCCGCCGTAAAAGCATAGGGATTGTCCACATGCTGAATGCATATGTTGAAATCTTTTTTAAAAATAATTTGTGTATATATTAAATCACACAATGCCCTAACCCAAACCTATAATTATAAAATATTAAAGTAAAAATAATAACACACCCTTGAATGTAAGGCATGGAAAATCCACTTCCAATGACATGTGAGTCATTTAATTGTTTAATAAAAATGAAAAAGATAGAAACATAAACTTTTAAAAAAATAAATCCAAAGGTATAAGGGGCTTTTCATTGTGTATTATAAAATGAAAAAAAAACATAATTGATATTTTAAATTCTGAAATGTCAAATGGATCATTATAAAATTACTAAATTATCCCCAAAAACAAATATTTTAAGGGCAAAATTAATATTTCACCCTAAAATCTAAAAATATAACAGCCTATTTTCTCAATCCTTTTCACTTTGATATTTTATTTTTTAATCTCCTCATTCTCTAACAAACTAGTCTAGATTGAGCTACAATTTGATTCAACAAAAGCTAAAAAAACAAAGAAGAAGAAGAAAAGATAAAATAAAAAAAACATTGCGTTGATATTATTTTATAAGTCCACAGCATATTTTGCAAACTAAATTCCCGCACTTTTTAGATTTACTTATAATAATTAATTTTTGGCGGTGAACCTGTGATTGTACTGGGAGTGACGATGTGGGTTCCATCCCACTTCACGTGAAGAATGAAGAACTTGGGCAAACCAGACCAACTTCAACTGACCCTTATAAGCTTGGACCGTTCATGGTTCAATCTCCACCCGCTACATGTTAGGCCGCAATTTGGTAGCAAAATACACCAACCCATTAAAGGATACGTGTATATTGTCAAACTAGCATGTTCTCATGCTCTTCTTACATGGAAAAGATATGCTCTTCTTACATGGAAAAGATACATCTAACCCCGTTCCCTAAATCATTTGTTAATCGTCAGTCTCTAGAACCAACCAACCGGCGAGCCATCTTGGTTGTTCAGCCCGCAACACAGCCATCTTAATCGTCAGGCCTTTTTTTTTTTAATTATTATTATTATAGAATTCCTTTCATTTGCATCGACTTGCCTCAGAATTTTGGAAAGACTTTGCTTTGCGATTTTCAGCCACTCACTCCTGTATTTTTTATATTGTAATAATAATTGTTTTTTAAATTATTTTTTACTTAAAAATACATTAAAATAATATATTTTTATTATTTTTTAAAATTTATTTTTAATATTAACAAATTTAAAAAATTTAAAAAAAAGTCGGAGCCAGGCCTATATACTGTACCTATTCTTTCAAATAATTTCTCACATGGTACAGCCCAGTCGTTATTAGCCTTGAGAACATTGAGGGCGCCGGTTAGGCTCCAAGGTTGATGTTGCTTTTTTTTTTCCTTCCAAAATCTTAAAGACATTGTCTATTTGGTTGAAATCCCTCCGAGAGCTTTTCCATGGAGCAACAAAGAGAGAACAGAAACATCTTGGTGTAGTGCTGATGAGGACGCTGTTGTGTTTCACTGTCGAGATTCGTTTGAATATCAGAAGCGCTCGCAATAGTACACTGGATCATAGGACCCAAAAACACAGAATAAAAATATCATCCGTTGAATAAGAGCAGCGAGGAGAATAGGAAGCCTCATGTCATGCATGGTCTACAATCTGCGGAAAAAGTAATGGTGGGTGGCATTTTAAATTTTCTATCTTAGAATTCAAACGAAAGGGGTCCGCACTGACATCCCTCCATTGTTATTCCAATGAGCTGCATAATTTGACCACATGCTCTGTAAATATGATTCTAAATAAGGAAACAAAAATCAAGAGCAGGGAAGACTAATCGAAAAATGTGCTCCTCAAACAGTACTGCACAGAAACCGCAGGGTTAGAAATGGTGTTCATTGTAATGGTGTATTCCGTAGTTTGTATGCCCTAACGTTGCCTAATCAAGTGTCAGAATAACTTGAGAGCAGAAATGCCAAGAAGATCGCAACAGTTCTCACAAATAAACTCCAAATGAAAAGCCTCAGCTGCAAATTTTCCACATTCTAGTCCTATATCCCATGGACATGAGCGCTAGCTCCCAGAGCATGTTGGGAATGCTTAATGGGTTCACCTTGGATCCTGGGATTTCAGTCCAGTTTACAGAAATCTCAATCACAGGGATACCAAACCATTTGCATAGGAAAACCAACTCAACATCGAAGCACCATCTGCACAAAGTACATGATATATTGGTTCCTACAAGAAAGAATAAAAGCAAGCAGATTGCAAAAGGAAAGAAATGGTTGCCGAACACAACTAC
>Ga0325414_1004530_pt1 | contig 14568 bp, 11 predicted proteins | sample PopdelMetagenome_8_FD_206183 | JGI IMG/M metagenome (GOLD analysis project Ga0325414, IMG submission 206183) | Populus deltoides microbial communities from Bellville, Georgia, United States - Leaf-PdKOR-R3 | ecosystem: Host-associated > Plants > Phyllosphere > Phylloplane/Leaf | place: USA...
AAAAAAAAATCTAGTATATTCTATATAATATCAGTGAAACGAACCTGGTCCATTAATTCCCTAGCATCTCTGCCCTCTTTGCTGCTTCGTGCTGCACCTAGCTCAACTCCAGAGACCCTCTCTGCAAACTTCAGAGTGCTTATAGTTTCTGAATATGAAATGACATCAGGATTGAGCTGTACAAACATAAGCGTCTTTGCTTGACCTCCTGTAACGTGGAAAAGGAAGAAGATATACATTTACATCAAGTCTAAAAATAGTTTAGTTTGCCCTAACTTTTCGAGAAAGGTTACCAGCATATTGAACTAGAAAACAACTTCAAGCCAGTTTGTGACAAGAAGGGAACATAAAAAAGAACTACCTAAAGAGCTTTGCAGTAGTTGAGTGAGCTTGCTGTTTCTGTATGGTACATGAGAATTCTTTTGTGCCAGAGCGAATATAACATCCCCAAGGGCAGATAATGATCTGTTTATATGTTGTGCTTCTCTAAGTCTATCTCCAGTTGCCTCAGAGCGATCTACCCTTTCGCTCCCTGCTAGATCCACCAAATGAAGATTACCATGTAAAGCAGCCCCAGAATGCAAATCCTTTCCACGAACATGGATACTGACAACACTGTGTTACAGAAACAAATCAAAATCACAGCTAGATTTAAGATAAACGAAACGTGGAGGTGAGAATAGGATGAAATATTGAATGTAAGTACCTGTGAGAGCGGCTGCTTCTTTCATTCATGGAAGTAGCCCCAACAGCTCTGTTTCTTAGTCCAATATCCATTAATTCTAAAACGTCTGAAGTTGATGTAACAGGATGCATGCTAGCATCTGGTACAGCCAAACCATTGGTTTGGACAGTAGACTTAATCCCAAGGGTGTGCAAATCAAGGGAAACAGAACAACGACAGAGAGAGAGTGTGTCTCATGTATTTAATGAAAGAGATAAAAACCAAACTAAATGGTAACGATCTGGGTGGTATGTTGATAAGAACACCCTCACCTAATATAAAAGGATATTTTTTCTGAGAACCATCGATCAACAGTAAATCGTGCACTTGTTCGTTATATATTTCAACCATCTGAACCTGAATCTCATAGTTAAAGGAGCCTCCTCTACTCTGAGAAATTTTGAAAAGGTCATTTAGAGCCCGATAATTAACCCCCCAATCCTCCTCAGATGCTCCATTTGGACCAGTCTGGAATAGAAGGTCAAGTTGAATCAGCATTGCAAGAGAACATCACTGCATGAAAATGAAACTAAACACATACCATTGTGTAAGTTTTTCCTGAACCAGTTTGTCCATAAGCAAATATACACACGCTATATCCATCCAATACAGAGCGTATCAATGGTTGAGTGTCTGAATATACCTCCGCTGCCAATATCCAGGGCAGATAGCATGTTAGGGATGACAAGAATTTACATACACAGTCATGCCAGCAGAAAGTACAAGCATAAAAACAACACAGCATGCTCAAGTAAGCCCTATCCGAATTGAAAAGGATGTAGAGCTGAAAACCTTGAGTAGAGTCTGGACCAAAGACCTTATTGAACTTAAAATTCCGACGTCTATCTTTCCCTTGTTTGGAGGGATTCACAACAGCCACCTCTCCATTTTCACCTATATATTCTACCGCTGTTTGTTTTGCAACCTGCCCTGGAAGAAATGGCCTTATACGGCAATAAACTCTGATGTTTCCTGTGAAACAAAATGGAAGAGTTACACATTCAAGGATTGCACACATGTGTAAACCTTGTACAGAAAATGCTAGCAGCGGCACCTTTTAATTCCTGAAGCTCATTGAACATCCTCCTATTTTCAGCAACGACAAAGTGATAGTCCCCGGTTGCATCGATTAATGCTTTTAACTTTACTTCTGAGCAAGATCAAAATTAAATATTCAAAAACTAACTATCACTGATTGCGTAAATTGACAAACTATTCTGCAAACCTACCAACCTAAGCCATTGAATTCGTCTGTGTAGCTTTTATGTACTTCTAAAATTTCTTGCTTGATGGACTTGCAGGAAAACCTCATTCCCTGAACATTTTTATAAATTCCGTCAGATTCGTAGTTAGAATGATGCTAGGCTAAAAGTCTACATGGTGGTATTATACCTGCAGTGCACCAAATTGAAACTCAACAAAGCCCTTAAAAATGTCCTCTTTCTCGTTGAATGTCTTGGATTTTGACTCTGAATATGCCGAAAGCACTTTCACTTGGTTCCTGGAATCTTCTAAGTGGAGTTCAAGCTCTTTTAATCTCTCCTCAAGGCCTGCTTTAGCACCCTTGGCTTCTGCTTCCATTTGCAAGTGACGTAGTTCATGCGTCTCTTTTACTAATTCTAATTCTTGTTTCAAGGTTGAAAGATCAAGGTCTCTTTGCTCCCTCTCTATGATCAACTTAGCTACATGCTCCTCTTCAAGTCTCTTCTCTCCTTCCATTTTGGACTTCTCAATCTGTAATCAGAAAACAAAATCCCGTTATATGAATATTATGAAGAACATCCACACAACAAGTACAAGGAAACGATTTCTTTTTATTTTCTTATTTAGATAGTGAAATTCTCTCATCCTAAAAATTCCTAAACTAGCCAACAAAAATAAAAGAAAAACCGAAACAAACCACAAATAGCATATAATTTATGTAGTCCGTCTAACGGCATAAAGTAGTAAACAAAAAGAGAGCTACCGAATAAGAGATTGAGAAGATAGTATGTGAGAAGATAGCAGAAAAATAGTTCCAAAAGGAGTCCAAAATACAAGAGTTTCAGTGAGCATTTTTAGGTGTAAACAGCTTAAGAGTTGTTTTTTCTTCTCTGTGAAACATACCTTTAAATGTTGAAGCTGGTCCTTAACAGCCTGCAAAAGTATTAATATCAGAATAACTGGTATAAACCCACGTTTAGGAGAGTTTTATACCACTCATATTGTCTGGAATAAGTTTTTTTTTTCCATACCCCTCTTTCTTCACCAGTCCCAGAAGCAAGGGCTTCAAGAACTCTGATCCTTGACTGGTACTTCTCCTCACGAGCTTTGAATAGATTATTTTGCTGATGACAGAGAAGCATAAAGAAGTTGCCATTGGTACAGTCAATCCTAGGAGAAACAATTCAAAATTAAGAAATCCAAAATGATTCTTACAGTTCTTAAGTGCTCTGCTTGAGTTGATATACGTCGTTCAATCTCTTGTACAACTTTTCTCAACAGACAGGCCACACGCTGTGCAACAAAAGGAATGGTAAAAGTGTATGTATGCATGCACGCACGTACAAATTGCAGTTGCAGAGATACATAGACACAGAAACATATTCAATGCATGATGTTATTCTAATATATCCTCCTATTACATACATGTGGTATTTCGTAACTCTTTCTTTCAATGCTTTCATCCAATATTCCGTTCACAACACTCAAAAGTGACTGAGTTGGTGAATTCTGCATACGAGATGTTGAAATGTCATTAACAAGGGCTCAGAAAGAAAACATCCAAGAGAAAACTCTAGCATAAGATAACATGGATGTCCATTGAGATTATACAAATGAAAACTAACATCCAAACTGTTTGATTTCATCATTTCAGAAATTTTTGCAGCAGAAAGATCTGAAAAGCGGCCTTGTTTCAGTTGAAACACCTCATGAAATTTATGTCCAACATGGTGCATGGATGCAGCTGACGGCTCTGTGGACAAGAGAAAAACAGTAAAGATGGACCATTTAAATTTAAATAACAGCAAATAAGACTTGTTGGACATAATGAACGATAATTTATCAGCATTTTAGTTATACATGCATTAGAGGACAGTAGCGTGCTATTTCCATATGACATAAGATCAGCTTGAAAATTGCTTTGGTACGGCATTACACTCTTCATGCCCAGCCGTTTTAAGCCATTCTATGCGCATATATCTCAATCAAGGGAGAGGGGAAACCATAGCTGGCATAACAGGACTTACCTAAAGCTTGTTGAGATTTTGACTCTGGGGAAAACTTCCGCTTTTCTTCCCCAAATGTTGGAGAAAAATGACCATTAATGGAAGATGCGTCCCCTCGAGGACTGCCAAATCTAGTAATCCCACTTGTGGGTGAGAGATTACCTCCCAAATATGCAAATTGTGCTCGTAGTGTTGAAAGGCAATCCATAACATTCTTCATTGATCCCTACAGATTTGAAACACAGTGGATGGAGAGACAGAGAGAGAGAAGCTGGAAGAATAATAAAAAAACTTGATGTGCGCAGACCAACAAGTGACGTAGATTGGCTCTAGTTGACAGCAATATCATTGTAAGCCAAAATTCTGGTGATGCATGCAAGCTGATAAAATAATAAACATTTCGGTAGCAGGAAAGCATAATTATAAACTTGCTTCTAACTTAGCAATCAAATGTTCTTATGCATAAAATTAATTTATGTGGAACAATAAAGCAGACAAACATTGGATTACCGTCTCCAGGTCCGACAGTTCGAACTTGAGAATTCCCAGCTCATCCATGCATGCCAGAAACTTCTTAACATTTTCTGAGCGAGAACTACCTTCCTAAAATAGAAAATGCATTATCAAGTCAACTAACCAAACGCCTAATCATAAGTAACTCGATCAAACATAAATTCCATAACAAATAAGCAACCTTGTACGAAAAGCCAGGTCTAAGCCTATTTAAAATCTGTAGTAGAACAGTCCCATCAATCAAACAGGTCCTCAACTGCTCGGATGATGCTTTTACTGGAAAATTTAAACTAGGAACAGTACTATTCATCCACTCCACCAATATCGCTCGCTGATTGGCTTGAGACGGCAAAAAGGGAAGGGAAAAGGAATAAGAAATTCTTCAGATGAATAAGAAAACAAGTGCAGATAAAAGGAAAATAAGATTTTCACTTACCTTCAATGTCTTTGTTATAAATAACAGTAGGGTCGAAAACTTCCGAACCACCAGATATCCTTGAGCTATTGACTCTCCTGTATTGTGCTATGAGGTGATCCGAAGCTGAATTCATCGTTTACCTTTGAAGTCGATTATCAAAGCATGGCGTATGTATAATTCCACACAAATTCCCAAAGCAATCCTGAAAAGTGGTTAAATACAGCAACCATGAGACTGATTTATCTAAAATGATAAAGAAACACACAATAATGCATTAGAACTCTAGGCATTTTTCCTGAATGATGTGAAATTACTTTACAGGAACTTAAATAAACTGACAAAAGAAAAATCCCTTTAACCATGAGAAGAAATTGCAAATCTGCAATGCAATTTAATATCATCAAATCAAACAGAGTATTGCATAGGAGTTTTAGCTATAAGAACTAATATATGCAGACACTACGATAGCAGAGATTATTTCCACATTCAGGACTCGTTTCAGCATTAGGAGAAAATTGGGAGAGTTAATAGAAGAGGACAGGCTTCAGATTATGAATTTACTCATTAAAACTATACTCTAAGACCTCCAAGGAAATTGATTACCCGAGAAATTCACAACAAAACGAAGATATCAAATCCATGCAATATGAGCCAGAATCATCCCCCATTGAAAACCTTAGCTAAGAATTTGAAGCAGACATTAAATACAATTCAGGATTGCTATAAAAAAGAAAAAAGAGGGGAAACAAACTGAATTACTACATATATATAAGATGGATGTGCTAAAAGATCATGCTTTTATACGAAACTAGAACAAACGGACAGCACAACGCAGGTAGATTCAATAAACAATTGACATGCAACGCGATCATCAAACAAGCAAACATCCAAATAATAGATTCACTAATAAAAAAGAAAAAGGAAAGGAAGCCACCTGAAAGAGACATAGAGACGTGAAGGTAACAATGCAAACGTTGTATTTTAAGGAGACTTGCATGTAACTTGGTCATGCCACGAGACAACAAAAGTACAAGAATAAGTATTAGATTACAATATTAGATTTTCTTTGTTCTTTTTTCTTTCTTGATCGAACTTTCTCTTCTTCTCCTTTTGTTTTGTTTATGTTAATCAAATGATTGTGATTCGTTCGGTATCCCAATGCAAATGAGACAGACAACGCGTAAAAAGAGGAGTGTGACTCTACCTATTCTTTTCCGTGTGGTGTTCATTGAAATGTGGAGAGTGGTCTTTTCTGTTCAATGGCTTTTAATTTTTGAACATTTTTCCAAGTCTCTAATCTTTTGCTAATCAAAATCTTCTCTCAAAACTCTCACACCACGTAACACTCAAAGCTCAATTCTTTCTACTTTGACCACTCACCTAGCACTACTTGCTCTTCTTCCCACATCTCTATTTACTTGCATTTATTTTTCTTAATCGGTGAACAATTGATTTATTGGACTGCAAAGAAGCAATCTACAGTGAATAGATTTAAAGGATGAAGCAGAATATAATCCCTTGACCCTTGATGAAGCTAAAGGCACATGGCCTTCCTTCTTTCTTCGATATCTTGGCATTCATTTGTCTCATCTATGTGATAATATTATTGGAATTTTGTTTGAAATTATTGTTAATTGATATTTTTTAGATCAAATTAAAAGTGGAGTACATTTATTTTTAGGATTAAAATTTAATTAGAATTTAATTTCTAATATAAACTTTTTAATATGAAATATTAATATAATACACATAAATTATAGGTAAATAAAAAATAATAATTTTAAAGAATTATTGGTTAACATATCTTAGAGAAATTCATAACCTTTTAGAAGATTTATCCCATATAAAAAGAAAATAAACTTTCCTAATTGTTTATTTAGATAAATATAAAAATCTAAAATCGGGTTTAAATAGCCTCAAGCTTATAGAGGGAAGAGGACTTAAAGTAAAGTAAACTTTGGAATTAAACCCGCACATGTGCGGTCCCTACTCAACTTGAGCTCCAGGTAGCATCGAGCCTAGGTTTAGGTGTAAATAGTTTTTTTAGGCTACAAAAGATTATTTTTTGCCAATTTAAATTTTAGCTTCGATTTGATACTTGAAAAAATATTTCCTTCAACTCATTATTTTGTCTAGTTTAACCTATAAATGATAAAATCTAATTAGTTTTTCTCCAAAATAGTTTTCTCTAAACCTGAATAGTTTTTTTTAGCTCAAAATATATCTAATTTAAAGCCAAAATATTTAGGTTTAGTTCAGGTTTTATATATGGATGGTAATCAAAGTTGATAGTGAAAGGAATTTCATCAGTTTGGGTTTTTAAAATTTTCTATAAAAAAGGCTGGAAAAGAGTGTTTTTAGTTTGTTTTTCTTTATAAATTCTATAGAATGTTTTACAATATTCTTCACCTAAATTTCCAGTTTTAATCCTTTATTTATAAGCTTTAGTTTTCCTTTTTATTTTCTTTTTAATCTAAAGCTTAAGATCAATTCTTGTTGAAAGATATTTGAGTCTATATTCCTTTGAATTTGTTAGACCTTATTTAAGTAAGAGTGCACTAAAACAAAAAAGAGTTATTGAAATCCTGAAAGGCTTATTAAAATTAGTCATTTTTTCACCAAGTATAAAGCAAAAATATGGTCCACTCACTTTTAAGGTTAAAACTTTTAGGGTATTTAATCTGCAACATAAGTTCTTCAACATGGAACTAATGAGACCTTGATTTATCAAATCAAATGAAATTTCTTAAGTACTTATTTGGATCATTGATAAGAGCTTGATTCCTTTGTTTATGCAATGGTTTCATTGTTATCACAGTACATGACAACTAGATCAATAATGTTTGGAATCGATTTTGCTTATCGATAAATTTCTTGATCTAAATAACCTTTTTGTTTCCTTAAATGTGGAGGTGTCTCTTATTCATTTGTAGAATCAGTTATACGTTCTTTGTTTGGAACACTTCCAACACAAAACACTACAATTTAGAATAAAATATGTATTGATTATTATTCACTATTTGAAATGAAAAAATATTAATAGATATTATAGCCAATTATAGAATATCAATTTTGAACTTCTAGTTTATCTTCTTTATTAATAGATACTATAGCCAAGTATAAAATACAATTTCCATAATATCTCTCTCAATCTGTATCTTAGAACACATATCTTTGGAAGAAGACGATCCATATAAAATAAATAAGAATATGATCTTTGATTCTTTCATACTAAGCTATTATGCATGGATTGAGATAATCCAAGCAACCTTTTAGATCTATCTTTATAGATCTCTATATCCAATATATAGGTTGTTTCTTCCAGTTAATTTATGGAGAAATTCTTGTACAATCAAAACTTTACTGATTAAAATAAAGATATGTTATTTTGTAACAATAATATATCATCTACAAAAAATATTAGGAAAACAACACTACTCTCACTAACTTTTTATAAACACAAGGTTTATCCATATATTTTTATGAAATCAAATTTATTAATTATACCATCAAAATAAAAGAAAATTGATGTGAAATGGGTTTTTAAAACCAAACTAAATGAGAAAAGTGAAGTAAAAAGGTGTAAGGTCCATTTAATAGTAAAGGGATACAAACAAGAATATAGTGTTTATTATAGAAAAGTGTTCGAACAAGTTGCAAAGTATTTATAGACTAGCCTCTGGGATTTATACAATAAGGCAAGGTGAAAAAGATTTTTACATTAAAAAAAGGGATTTTACGGGTTGAAACAAGCACCGCAAGCCTGGTATAGCTATACATATACATACTTTGTCAAACAAGGCTTCAGAAGGTGTTTAACAATCAACTAACTGTTATATTTTTAATGTCAAAAGAAATATGTTTTGGAAATGTTGAAAAGGTTTCATATGCTAAACTATAATCCAATTAGAACTTAGCAGAGAAAAGATTAATAATGAGTAAAGATCCTAATGGCAAGAGAGTTGACAACACTTATTTGGAGTAGATAGTAGCAAGCTGATATATCCAACTTCAACAAAGATTGGCATCATGTTATGAGCTTGATATATATGTCAATATCCGGAGAATTCTACTAAGATGCATCATGCTAATCAACTACAATATTCAAGTTTCAGTAATTAGCAAACTGATTAATGTTCTTGCTAATCAACTGCAATATTCAACAGTAATCTGCTGTGATAATGTTTTAGCAATATTCAAGTTTCAGTAATTAGCGAACTAATTAATGTTCTTGCTAATCAATTGCAATATTCAACAGTAATCTACTGTGATAATGTTTTAGCAATATTCAAGTTTCAGTTAGCAAACATATTAATATTAGATATCAAAAATTTTTATGAGATATATGCAAAAATGGTGAGATTGAATTGATGTTTTGTAAGAGTGAAGATCAAGCGACTAATTAATCTCATGACAAATCCTCTAAAAAAAACTAGGGTTTGAGAAGCTAAAGCATGGTTGGAGATGTTCTTCATATAACATTGTTGAAGAGAGGATACTTACTTCCACATGCAGGAGTAATTAAATTTAGAGCTCAATTCTAAACTATTTTCTACATAAATCGATTTAAAAGGGAGGGTGTTAAAAGCTATTTATATTTAGAGCTTCAAATCATAGTTTTATACATCAAACTTTTTACTTTGTAAAATCTTTACAATTTTCTTAAGATTAAAAAATATAAAACTAGATGTTTTACATGGCATGAATAATAGAGATACGAGTCAATTTAAAAAAAAAAAGTATAATTTTAAAATCTTATCCGGTCCAGCAGGTTAATCCAGGATTAGAATCAAGCTGGATTGAAGAAAAACAACTTGATACAATCTAACTGATTTGATAAGTTGACCCGACAACCCAACAAAACCTAAATAAAAACCCGATTACAACATCTTAATTATTATTATTATTATTTATTTATTCATCAAAAGCGGAGGCTGCGAGTCCTTATTAAATTCCTACTGGCGCCCACAGTTATGTATTTCCCATCTACCTCTTATAAATACAGTGTACGGATTCCACTAAACCAGGAGTTGACAAACCAAACATGGGCGGTTGCTTTCGTTTGTTTTTTCATAAGACCCGCAACCACACTCTCACTGCCTTCGATGGCGCGTTTCTTTCCAATAATTGTAGCTTGTTTATCGAGGCGATTGAAAATTGTCACTGCCTTCGATGGCGCGTTTCTTTCCAATAATTGTAGCTTGTTTATCGTGGCGATTGAAAATTGGCGCGTGGGATATCTTCTTACATGCCTCGCCAGCACTGTTAGCAAGCTGATGTGTTTCCACGTTTTGCTGCTCTCGAGCTGTTTAGGTTGTGGACCATTTTGCCTTCCCACAATATTTTTAATTTCATGCCTCTAAATGCCTTAAATAGCCTTCTATTAAATTTTTTTTATAGCAAGGCGTATTAAATTAATTTTTAAATAATTTTAAAAACGCCTTCCTATCTACTTGAATTTAATAAAAAAAATTTAAGTATTAAAAAATATACGTAAAAAATATTATAGATTTTTAATAGTTTAGACAATAAAAACTTACATAAACAATTTATATATCTTCTAAAAAGTTCAAGGAACTCAAAGAAATAATAGAGTTTAAAGTGCTAGAAAATTTATCACCTAATTAAAATACAAATAAAGAGATAGTATAAAAATAACATTTAATGCAATGATATTATCTAATAATGTCATATTTATCATCATTTTAATGTAATGATATCTTAAAAATAACATTAATCCACATATATAATTTTACACAACACCAATTAGATTTATTTTCAAGAGTTTTCGGTATGATTTGTTTATAGTTAATTTTTTTACAACATATATTGTTACCTTTTCAAAATTGTTATATATCTTATTTTATCATATCCTTAAATTGAAAAAAATAATTATATGTGTAATAAATATCTTTTAGAATTTTTGTTTTGTTTTAGTTTTAGAGGAAATCCATCAGTTCATCCTAGTATATGTTTTTTTTTTAACGATAAGAGATATCATCAAGTCAATTTACATAATAATCGAGACTAAGCTATTTTTCTAAGGAAATCCATCAGTTCATCCTAGTATATGTTTTTCTTTTTAACGATAAGGAGTATCATTAAGTCAATTTACACAATAACCGAGACTAAGCTATTTTTCTAAATAATTTTAAAGGCTTACACTCACAACATTGACATGGTGCATGTTATGTTATATGCGTGCGGCGTCGCGGTGATTGTTATCTTAAATAAAGTTCTCGGGTGCGAGTGAAAATAACAAAAAAATTTTATTTTTTATCGGTTAAAAAGATTTAAAATCGTCACCTAATATTTTGATCACTAAAAACTTTAACTAATATTCAAATTTCAGATAAGAAGACTAGTTATGTATAGGAAGAACGTATCATCCCTAATACACTCTACATAAAGTAAGGTATCTAATCATTCTGAGCCATAGAGGCCAAAGATGCCTAAAAACTCAACAAAATAATAAAGTTTGAAATACTAAATAGTTTATGTTTTTTTTTTCTCTAGAAGCTTAAGGTTTGACAAAGTAAGAGCAACATTAAAAGTTTATATGCTACTTAATTAATAATTTTTTTTCTTGTCAATAAAATGAACTATAAATTTTATTATATAGGGTACAAAATCTCGATTAAGATTTTGATACTTTTTGAGTCCAATATTGTAAACAATGCTACAATTTATTGGAAACATTGTCTGCTAGAAGCACGCGATACAAAAAACTAGATGAGAAACTAAATAAATGTATATCGTATTAAAAAACCTTGTTTATCTTTCTATTTAAAAAAACATAACAATGATAAAACTAATAATTATTATTACAATTTCAAAAACCATATTATTTTAATTTTAAACATTTTGGAAAATCACAAGACAAAAATTAAAAACAAATAAGTTTTATTTTTCTTTTTAGTATTTAAACAAAAATAAGAACGAGAATCATAAATGAAACTAGTCGTCCATTATCTTATAAGCAGTAATAAAAAAAACATTAAATATCTTTAATATCATCTAATTAAAAAACAAATAAAGAGAAAAAATAAATAAAGAGATGGTATAAAAATATTGTATGTTATCTAGTAATGTCATTTTTTTTATTATTATTTTTTTATTAAATCCAGTAGAGTTCATGAGATAGGATGCAAAATTAATTATGGTTGATTTAAAATGTTATTGTTTGAATGTTAAAAATAAATATCACATTAAAATTTGTTTAAAAAGCTAAAACATATTTTTATTAATTGTTCACACATTAAAATAACTTTTAAAAAATTTAGATTTAATAACATCATCAAAAGAATTTTTTTAATTAAAAAAATGTTTTGGCCCGACTTACGATGGAGTGCGAGGTAATTATCCATTTATTCATATAAACAAGTTAATAATTAATTATTTATAGATTCATGTAATGGCTTTTTATTTATGACAATGAGTATTTTTTAATTATAAATTAATTTTATGTTAGTTGAAACTAAATTATTTTTTAAACACAGACTATGTTCATTGATCTCATATATATATATATATATTCAGATGGTTAAATTATTCTGGATAATAATTTTAAAATTTGAATTGAATGAATAAAAAATTAAGAAAATCATCTTATTTGACTAGCCGGACAATCCGCCAGAGCTGGTTTTTCTACGAGACGTTTGATTCCCGAACAATAACGTGTTACAAGAGAATACTGCAACGAGGGGCAAGATCGTAAAAGGAAACCCAGAGAGCTGGAGCGATATCAGAGGCTTTTTCCCAAGTAAGAAAACCAGGTTTCCAAGATTCTGTTTTCTCTCTAACACCATGAATAAGATTTTTGCCTGTTTTCTTGGAAACCGCTGCGCCTCAACGACTTCTGTACGAAATACCACACGCCTTCCCATCATTATAAGATGCCCTTTTCAGCCCTTTCTTTTTCATCACTCCCACATAGAATTATCCTTCTTCTTATCGGATTTCTCAATTCATCTCCTTCACTCTCTCGTCATTTCTCAATTTCTTTCCGAACTGAGTTCACCATGCGGATGAGTTGTAATGGTTGCAGAATCCTTCGCAAGGGCTGCGGTGATAATTGTAGTATAAAACCTTGCCTTCAATGGATCGAAACTCCCGATTCCCAAGCCAATGCCACCCTCTTCCTTGCTAAATTCTACGGTCGTGCTGGACTCATGAACCTCATCAATGCTTGCCCTCAGCATCTCCGTCCAGGTAACCATCAATTCCATATCGCTCTTTCCTTTTTCTTTTTTTGAATCTCGGAGATGCCCTTTTTTGAACAATAATTAATTAGCGATTCTAATTGCTATTACAGATACGTTTAAGTCCTTATTATACGAGGCATGTGGGCGGATTGTGAATCCAGTTTATGGATCAGTCGGGTTGTTAAGCACCGGGTCATGGCCGCAATGTCAAGCCGCCGTGGAAGCCGTTCTGAAAGGCGAGCCGATCATTCAAATTGCATCAACTGATCAGCTTACACTAGGCGCCTCTGATACGCGCCACGTGTCAAGAGAGGAGGACTGGTCTGCATCTGATCAGCCCCGTAAAGTCAAGTCCAAGCGTCAATTCAATCGATCAACTTCAAAGCGGAAGTCGAGCAGGACTGAGGCTGAGCACACATGTTTCGAGTTCATGATTGGATTTGATGGATTGCGGTCAGTGAGTCCTGACTCTGTGTTGAGTTGCCGTCCGAGTTTGGGGTCTGACAATGAGGAAACTGACAGTATGGGGTCTGTGGAGACTGTAGAGGCTTCTAAGCTTGATGAGCCAGCCGAAGGAAGTGATTTGGATTTAGACTTGACCTTGGGTCATTATTGATCAAGAACAGGGGGATTCAAGGCGATGATTCCTAACTATGATGGCTTGGGAGGTCGACACAGTTTTTTTTTTTTTTTTGTGGGGTAAATACTGAAAGACCGGTTGCTCACGGATCATGCATTAAAGTGTACAAAAAAAAAAGAAGCTAGCTATAATATTAATTAGTTCGAGAAATCATTACACAAGTATACACACACACACACACACACTACCTATATGAGTCCAAATTGAGAAAGAAAATTATGTTCAAGTCCACGGAAGCGTATTTTAATTAAAAGAAAAAATCAATGTTAAAAAACTAAACAAAAAAAATAATTAAAAAAATGATGTTAACTTGTTACCCCATATAACATATTAAAGGATAAAATAAAATAATTAATTACACAAAAATAGTAATTAAAAGTAAATAAAAAAAAAGTTGTGAACCCACCCGGGTTAACTTGGTTAACCCACGGGTCATGTCATAAAATAGAAATAACTTTATAAAAAAATAAAAAAAACCATAAAGCCTAAATTTTTTTAAAAAAATCTATGTTGAGTGGTGAAATTAAAAACAAATATACAAAAACAATATGAACCCGCTACTCAGGTTATTTGATTGGAAGAACCAAACCTAGGAAAACCAAGAAGTTCAAAATTCAATAAATCAAATGTCAAAAGATGAAATTGAAAACAAAAAATCAATAAAAAAAGATTCAAAAGAAAAAATAACAATTAAAAGAATAGAGATTAAATTTGAGAAAATAAACAAATTGAAGGATGGAAAATTTGTATTGAAGGGCTAAATTGAAAGGAAAAATATATTTCACAAAAGAATTAAAGAAAAAAGAAAAAAATAATTCGTACATCACAGCTCAACATGCACTGTCATTGGAGGAAGAGGA
>Ga0325414_1004539_pt1 | contig 14557 bp, 11 predicted proteins | sample PopdelMetagenome_8_FD_206183 | JGI IMG/M metagenome (GOLD analysis project Ga0325414, IMG submission 206183) | Populus deltoides microbial communities from Bellville, Georgia, United States - Leaf-PdKOR-R3 | ecosystem: Host-associated > Plants > Phyllosphere > Phylloplane/Leaf | place: USA...
CCAAAAGAAGAAAGGAAATTGAATTAGGCAAACCTTTCCAAGAATGCGTGCAATCTGTTTGTCTCTCACTTGTTTTGACTTGTAAAGATCTTGCCCCTGCACCAAATGCAAATGAAATAAAAAATTGTATGAGAACCTAATAAGATAAATTGCAATAAGAACACACATTGGCATAGCCGTTTAAGAATAATACCAAAAATGCTGGTGCCCATAACTTCTACTAAAAAAATAAGAAATGAATGATAAAACTAAACTTTATGGCAGAATGATGGAACCATGCCAATCATGCAACTTGATTAGTTTCAAGGACCAGATGACAACCAAAACAGCTACTACCATTACCAAGTGCAAGTACTTTTTTTAGCCCATTGGAAGGGATATAAAAAGAGAGAGAGATATAGAACACACAAGACTGGCAGATCAATATATGCAACACAAACAGCATGCCAAAACATAAAGCTAAACTGTTGAAGCTAATCTATTGGTGAACTTACTCTGAGAGCTGGATTAGCATCAGGATGATAGATGGAAAGAGTGCTCATTGCACTGACTAGCACACCCATTGGATGTGCATCATGAGGCATCGCCTGTATAATATCCTGCAATACAAATTTAGGAACTTTCAAGAAATCATGCCTCAACTTGTAACAAGATTTCTTCATTTAATTTTATAGCAAACAACATTATAGTTCTACTTCTTGATGCTATAGATGAGTTTCAAGTCCATCTCTTGGCACTTATGATCAACACTGCTAACAATGCATTTTAAATGTGTCAAAAGATATTCAGGAAAAGAATAGATCAAACAATCGGATTTTAAAAATGTAAGATTTTATGAACTATTTAGATTCACTAATGAAAAATATATATGTACATATACGAAGTTCTAAAGAAACTTTGTGTCGTATTACCAAGCCTAGAATTCAAATAATGATACTGCAAAAAGTAGCATTATTATCATTTGCTTTCTAATTGACCATTTAAAATTAATTCAATAAGATTGAAGTACATGTAATCATGATCTTTAATAATATGAGATGAAATATGGACTTCAATTAAATCTCATCCACTTCAACTAATTTGCTTCAATTTGCATGATTTTATCATATTTGATCGATATATTAATCTACTTTACTACTTATTCACACTATAATAATTAATGATACAAAAACTGATCAAAATAAATAAATAATCACTCAGCATTTGCAACCAGAGAGAGAGAGAGTCTCACCAAAACACCCTGAGGCAGAGCTGAATGTTGCAAAATAGCAAATTCCCAGTCTGCTAACTGACTTTGAGACGGCAAACTCCCATACACTGAAAATGAAGCAGCAGGGATGAGATCCTCGTAACCATAAATAAATAAATAAATAAAATGGATACTGACCAACGAGGTAGGCCACTTCCACAAAGGTACTGCTCTCAGCCAATTCCTCAATAGGGTAGCCTCTGTATCTAAGGATACCCTCATCACCATCTATATACGAAATCGACGATCGAACAGGTGCCGTATTCAGATATCCTGGATCGTACAGCTTCAGCCCCTTGTCATTCTTTCCTGTCGAGATCTGCATGCACCAAAATTACCGCGCGCGCACAAAAAATTGAATTGAAAATGAAATCATCATCATCATCAACAACAACAACGACAGCAAAAATTAAGAAATAAATAAAATATACCTTCTTGAAATCAGAGGCTTTGACGGTGCCGTCTTGAGAGACCGGAATTTGGTATTTCTTACCAGTCCTCTCATCGATCACCGTCAAAGCGCCCCGGAGGTTTCCAGGAGGAGAGACCTGCGCAGACACGCAAGACCGGTTAATCGACGACGAAGATGACTCGAGTTTCGTTGCTCCAACTAAATGAGCGGTGAGCACGGCCAAGCGGCTGCGAGCTGTTTCCGGGGAAGGGTCTGATTTTGACATTTTCTTTTTTCTAGTTGTTTTGAGAGCTGTAATGTAATATATATATATAATGATTGATGAAGAACAAGAAGTATGATAATAATAGGGAGATCGATAATAAATAAAGACAGAGGGAGGGTTGTTGAAGCTCAGCTCAGCTCAGCTTCTGATGATTGGAGCTTAGAAAGACGAAGGCATTTTTAATTTGTATACTTGGAGTCAGGGACGCAAGTACAAGGCAGTTGTTAGCGCCACACTGTTTTTTTGGCTATCTACACACCCTTTTTTTTTTTTCTTTCTTTTTTTCAACCTTCCTTTTCAGTTTTCAGCAAAAGAGCAACACCTCCAGAATCCCACGTGGGGAAATTCTGTTTAAATTATACCTCTTTTTTAGTTGTACTTTTTTTCCTATTAACACCCGTGTCTTTTCTTCGCGGCAACGCTGTGTTTTTATAGAAAATTAATTTTTAAATTTTTTTAATATATTAATATTAAAAATATATTTTAAAAAATAAAAAATATATATTTTAATACAAACAAAATAAAGCTCACAGCAAGGCAGCAGGACATGTCCACAAAAAGACAACATAAAAGTCAAATAAATCATATTAAGAAAAATAAAGTTCAAATAAATATCTTGGTGAACATAATTAACATTCCAAGTCAAGACAATGTGCAACATGATCAATGATGAGACCGGAGGAGTTATCAAACCTTGTCCGGTTCTGAAGATAAGGGTAATGGATTGAAGTAGTTAATCCAAGTTTATCTATAATAAAATTATTTTAAAATTTTATAAAAAAAATAAAAATAAAATTATATTTTAACTAAGTAAATAAATAAGATCATAAATTAACTTTCTAGATAAATAATCAAAGTATAAGTTTATTTTAAAAGATGAATTATTCAAGAAATATACAATAAAAAAGAAAAACAAGTGAACATATATTGATGTATACAAAGATATGACGAGCTGTCAGAACCAACATTCTTATATTTAGCTATATATTAAGCTCAAATGGACACGAGTCTCATGAGCTGCCAAACTCAATGTTCTTGAGTTGAGCTACTTACTGATCATAAGTAGACATGGGCCTAACAAACAGCCAGACTCATCTCTCGTGAGCTTGGTGTTGTGCTTGGCCCAGGTAGGTATGAGTTTGGTTGGGCGCTAAGCTCAATTAAGCATGATTCTAGCATACTGTCATACACATCACCTTTAGACTTAACAACATATCAAGCGCGAAAAGATAAAGGTTTGAAGATCATTATAGGCCTTATTTGTTTATTTTTAAGACTTTTAAATTTTAATGTTTCATCTTTTAAAATAAACTTATACTTTGATTATTTATATTTAACTATAAATGAGAGTTAAGGAAAAAAATCAATATTTATATGAAATGAATATTTATTTTTTATTAGATATTAATCATTAAATAAAATAAATCTAAACTAATGGGAAAATCTTTTTCCCCATCCCAAATCTAGAGTGCTGGTGAAAAAAGTATATATAAAAAATATTTGAGAATGTATGTAAATTGTATTTTTAAAAATTTAAAATTTTTTTATTTAAAATAATTTTTTTTATATTTTTAGATGGTTTTAATATGTTGATATAAAAAATTATTTTTAAAACATAAAAAAAAATTATTTTAATATATTTATAAATAAAAAACCACCATCACTCCTAGAATCCCAACCATTACATGATAATACACTCCAAACCCGCTTCCTTGGCATGCCTATAACTGATTGATTGATGGGAGATTTGAGTGGTCTCCTTGGTTTTATCTTCTTGGTTTTTTTTAATTTTATCAAAGATCCACTTGTAGGTTTATCAATTTCTGTTAAAAAAAATCTATAATTTTCTTATCAAATGCAATCATTCTATCCACATGTTCACTTTATTGGCTAAAGGAAAAGTGGAGGAGCTTGTAACAATCATGAAAAATTATGTGCTCATCATTTGTATTTCCAGTCATCTGGATTCTCTTTGAATTATCCAAATAGATTGGATTACGTAGATATATGTTTTTTTTAGATTAGATAAGGATTCAAGAGAGAAGTTTTTTTCCTTGTTAATATCCTTTTCTTTTAATTTTTTTTATTAATCAATCAAATTATCTTTGAACTAAGTATAATTGACTAGATCATGTCAAAAACACTCTCCCAAAATTTAATTTTAAACTTGATTCAGTTAAAAAATTTGATCGTAAGGTTTTTTTTTTTATCAATTTCATTATCTTTCTCTTTATGTCATTCCCTTTTTTTTATACTAGTTTGTCGGATTGCTTTTGAAACGTTGATTAGATCATATTAGGACAGCTCTCACTCAATTTAATTTTAAATTCAAGTAAGATAAAAAGTTAAATCAAAAGATTTCAAATCTGAGCCGTCAAGTCAAATTCAATAACAATATCAAATAAATTTTTATCATATTAATTTTTTTTTTAACCTGCAACATAGGAAGGAAATATAAATTAGTTTACTCACCGGAAAAAAATTGATGGATCCTTGAACAGGTCACCGATTTGCAAGCGAATTTATCACCCTTCGAACTGGGGTATTCAAGGGAAAACGGGCTGTTTCCGCTGTATCACTCATCATCAAAACCATAGATAAAGAAGGAATTACAGACACTCGCCCATTACCAACAATCCACCATCAATCAATCAAGGTTTTGATTGCGGTTGCACATGACGCAGGAAAATGAAAGTTAACTTTGCTTCAGACTTGCCAATAAAAAATAATTTGGTTTTTAAAATGACTGAAACGGAGACTTTCTTTTCAACGCTAGTCAACGTTAAAGTTTAGATCTAACAGCTAGAAGCACGTTTCTAGCCTGAACCGTCTTAGAATTTCATGCAGATAGGGCTTCTGCTTTCACCATTGCATTGCACCAGCGTTTCACTTCGATCATAGAACACACGCGGTGCTCATGCATGCTCACGTACCAGGAGCCAATATATGTAAGTGCACAGCCGATAATCAGAAGTAATGACAGCATTCTCCTTTGTCACCGGAGATTCATAATCGGAATCTGAGCTCCAAAAGGCATGCACTTGAGTCACACTACAGCTGGTACATTTTTTTGTGATTGAAACTTTATTCAATTTTTGCACTGATGAATCGCCATGATGGACACAACTCACCTTACGATTGAAAAATGAAAACAATGCACGAAGGAGGTCATACGTTTTACAATGGCACCAACATCCATGCCAGTACTTGTTTCACCTATAACTGGCCTGAAAAAAAAATTGAAAGGAGACCGACCACACGCTGAAAATTCTTACAAATGAAGAGCAGGAAAAGGAAAGGGCAATGAAAAGATGTCATTTAAAAGAATATCACAACTTAAAAGCAGAATTTGTCAACATGTACGGGCTCCTCTCCAGCTGCCATATGAAACAACTAGCACTTCGGCAGCAGAGACACCATGCGGCAGATAAAGTATAAGAATGACCATCCCAGACAGGTACATAAATTATGAGAACATTCGCAGGAAGTTGTTTGCATATGCCATAGGCTTGACATTAGGGTGAGGCTGCATATTAAAAGCACAAAAGAGCATCATCAATGTGGCAGCATCACTACAGGATGAATGAAATTCAAATGCAAGGGAGCAATATGCCCCCGTCACTTCTGCTCCAACCCAACTGCCATGGCCACCACTACTTTTTCCCCAGAAAGAAAATGAAATAGCAAAAGGATTTGTTAAGAGAAAACAATAAGAGCATGTGCTACTGACCACTGCTGAGAATGTAACAATATTTGGCTTCAAATCAGGGGCTTCAAATCGAATAAAAGCACCCTTGTTACCCATCTGCAAAACATACAGGAAATTCTCAAAACATAACATCAGTCTACGTATGCTCAAGCTTAAAATTAACCAGAAACAGTATTTAGCTACACTGCTAAAGCTTGTATCATCAAGTCACTGCATACAAAAGCATATTTTATGATAAAACCTGTTGAAAAAGCATGGACGCAAACAATCCCTATTATGTTGTTGTTGCTGATAAAAGTTCACAACTACTACTACTAGCTATACATGTTTACATGTTGAGCTTCATGCACCAGCTATGGAATATCTTCTTTTGAAGTGAACAAGATCAACCTCTGCCTTTTACAGAAAATTTAGTCTTTTCTTCTTTTGCTAGTAAAAAATTCAGATGAAAAAAAATTGAATTTTGTATTTTATAAGTAGACCACATAAGTTACCAACACAATTCACCAGACAAGGCACATAGACAATAAGCCAAATTGAGATGAGAGAAGTCGCCATAGTTCCCTATTTGAAGCATAAAATGCCATATCATCTGAAGCTCAAAGCTCACATGCTAAAACTAAAAACAAAGTCCTGCCACATTAGAAAGATTAATCATGGTTTATTACCTGATCACAATAATTTGGAGCAGAAAATACAGTGATCAATTTACCATCATGCTCAATCTCATATCCTTCATCCTTTACTTCATGAGATCGCACAACTAAATCTGTTCATTTGAGAAGCATGTGAGAACTGACCAAGTATAAAGCAATGGAAGCATTACCGCTGCAATATAATCTACCTAGGTTATTGTCCTGCAAAAATCTTCGTGTCACATCTTTACCAAAAGAAAGCCCTACACCCCGCTTGCTAGGACCTCTTCCAGGGAATGGCTGTGGATCACTCCATAGCAATTCACACATCAATCCTGATGACAATGGGGGAAAAAAGAGAGAATATACTATGAGAACTAATGATTTCACATTTCAAAAGCTTCAATTATCTAACTATGTACGTGCATATAATTTCATTATAATGTCTCAAGGGCCACCTATTCATGCGTAAATCCTAAGACTACAGAAAAAATAGATCTTCTAATGTACTTTGCTACAAAATGCATTCTTCAAGCACTACCTTCATTGGAGAACAAAAGCTGCAGTAATATGAAGCATCTTAACTTTGTCTACCACAAGAGGATCTCAATCAATGACAGTAAATAATACTAGGAATTTTAAAAATTAAAAATAAAAGAATTGAGCAGCTTACCTTCCTCTGGGGGTTCGCAAAACCGATCGATGGCTTTAATGTCAGACAGTTTCACCCCATCAACACTAAAAAGACCTCCATGTACCACAAACACCTTCCCATTTATTACATGAGCCAATGGTAAACAACAGAAGACTTCTGCAAAGAGTTCGACAAATGTCTCGCTCAACTTGGATCTGACCTCACCCTCAAAACCATATATCTTGTTCATGCTCTTGCTTTCATGATTTCCTCTAGAAAGATATATAGCTGAAGAAATAGAAATAAGTAAATGCACCACACCATGATAGTCAAATTACCTAAAGCAAGGGTGAACAAAAAAAGGACAATGGGACAAAGGACCAAGAGCCATTAGGGTGTGTACCTGATGGACACATGCACTTGAAAGCAAACAATGTGAGGATGACTTCCAAGGAAAATGATCCCCTATCCACAAAGTCACCATTAAACAGATATGGATTCTCTTCCGAGGGAAACCCATTCAGCTCAAAAATGTTTAACAGATCATAGAACTGCATGCATTACAAAACACACACAAAAAAATCCCTTATACAGACAGAAATAAATAAACAAATAAAAAAATATAAAGACAGTTAATGATGGATGGCTTGGAATAACATGACATTCTTGCTAGTTGCCAGCAACAAAACACGAAAAAATTACTAGTAAAGAATGACAGAAAACTAGAAAGCCTGCTAAGGCCTTTCCTCCAAATATTTGTGTTATGTGCTATTGAAATTGTGAATCTCAAATTCATTTCTTCCTTCAATTCTAACTGGCCCGGGATACGTGGCATTGTCTGTTTACATTTTGTGGCGATTCTTTTTAAGACTGTTGTCTGTATCTTCAGTGGTTTTGAGGAGGGGATAGATTGCAAGATTTAGTGCTTTTGTGCTGTCCATGCAGTCTTTCAGTGCATTTGTTAGGAGGAACGAGAGATATTCGCAAATACTTCTCATCCATGCAGTTATTGCACAGTAGAGTAGTTTTCCCTTTTAGGGTGCCTCCTTAGTAGAAGATATCCAGAGGGATTGCTATTTTAAATCAGTTTCTCTCCCTTGACTCCTTTAGAGGACGACTAATCTCCAACCTTATAATGAATATTCATTTCTTCCTAATCAAGTTCTTGTTTAACCCCACCCACCAAAAAAAACCACCATGCTCGAGGCTTAGCAAATTTGCAGTTTCAGACAAAGCTTCATTGTGCCATTAAACTTATCCACAGAATGGTTTATTACCATGTAGGCAAGAAGTTAAACACAACATGCTCTCTATGGTTTGACCTGAATTGCATCTAAGAATCTCCACCAAAACTCTTGCATAAGCACGAGCTAGTTATAGTGTTGTGAAAATGCAGAAGTAATGTCATCACCTGACCATGTACATCACCACAAACAGTGAAATGCTTGCCCTCAGGAACATTTATATCAACCAAAGAAGGCAGAGCTTGCAGAATTTCTCTTGTTTGTAAAACCATCTGGAATGCATATCTGGAACATTTCCAGCAAGGTCAAAGTGAGAACATTATATCAGCCATATTGCAAAAACTAAGTTCATAACCATCCTTGTGAATCATACCGTTTGTGTAAGCACTTTTGATTCTTGAAGTCATCCATCATTTTCTTGATAAAATCCAAAGTGACAATATCTCCCTCTATCCTTGCACCAGAGTATTGTGGCTCCACATCTAGAACAGAGACAGAAAAACAACTTCATAACTGTATAGGAGATAAAAGCATCTGGTTAAGTTGTTTTCAGCTCCATAAAAACAGACTATTACAAATAAACAGTTGGCCTGGAAAGGAGAAAGAGAGAGATGCAGGAAGGAAGAAGCATCTCTGGATAAACAAGAGCTGGCCTTAGATGTATTATAACCTCATTACCGTAAAGGCTTTCAGTATAACATCACCCCTTTTTCTATTTCTTTTTTGTGACAAGTACCATATAGAAACAAAAGTCTCCAAATTTATTTTCATAGATGCAAGCAATTAAATGTCCAAACATCCAATTTATTCCTTCTCTTATTTTATGAACAAAATAATTTTTTGAACATGGATAAAGAAGACAGATTTTACAAGAGTGCTCCACTTTAAATAACAAGGTTTCTCTAGGATGGAAATAGGTGGGCCAAGGCTTAAAATGAGGGTTTATTTTGGAATTAAAATGGGATCAGAGGCATTGATCTGGAATGACACAGGGCATGTTCAGGCCTGCATGAATAGCACCCACAAACAGTAACAAAGCTTATTTTCTCCTCTATTGATTAAACCTCAGAGACCTACTAAAGCCACCTAGAAGTTTCATCCAGAAGAAGAGTTCTAAACCTAATCATGTAGAAGAGTCAACCAATAAAAAGAGATTGCAAACAGATGTAAAGGTTCAATAAAAATATAATGTTTTCCTAATTACACAAAAAGACAGACCTGGTGCCTAAATTAGAGCCACGTGAACACAATTAATTTAATATTAGGACTTAGCTCCTTAACAAAGGATTTCCTTTTTTCATTTCTCTACATTAATAGACCTAAAGCCTAAAAAATAAAACTAACTGTTTAAAAAGGATCTATACATTTAACACCTAAGGTTTTCTTCATTAAACAAAAAGATAGACCTGTTTTCTAAATTAGAGCCAAATGACCACAATAAATTTAACAATAGGATGGACTTAACTCCTAAAAATCAAAGTTTTTTCCTTTTTTTTCATTTTTTCTGCATTAATAAACCCAGAGCCTAAAAGATAAAACTAATCATCTAGAAAGGACCTATATCAAAAGCTTAAGTTGGGTTCTCCCGTACCGGGAACTACATTGTGCGTGAATTCGAATACAAGTACAGCCTAAAACTGAATGGGAAAGCAACCAGAAGACGCATAATGCTGATGGTTATCAGATTGTGGAAAATCCACATGTGGTAACAACTCCAATAGTGTTGTGACTGATATTTCATCTTGACAAAAGGTAGAATAACTTCTTTAGGTTTCAGTGGCTAACATCTTTGTACCTTTCCTCCCCCTACCTGCATCATGTCATGTATTCATGATGTAGGATCTACAAATAGAGTGGGAACGAGCAGGAATGCAACTAAATAACCCAGTAAAGACAAATCTTCAAAATAGGATGGGAGGAGTATGAGTAGGATTGTAGCCTCGATAAACATAGAAAGGTTACGCTTAGGCTATATTACATGCTAAAATATTGAAGACTCAACACATCAGGCAGTTCATAAAATGAAGCAAAAGAAGATAATGGAAAGGATATGGTGCCGCATCAAAACAAAGAGAAGACATACCAGATTTCAAGGATTAGTAATTTGCTTCAAATGCTTCTTCATAAACCTAAAGTAAGCAAGCATATAAATTTCCTTGAATGGATAGCTTAAGATCTTCATGTTGTGGTTATGTTGTGTTATCAGTAAAATCTTAGATCAACACTACATGGCCTCCTATTACTAAACTTAAATCCCACGTGTTCAAGTCAATTGCATTACTATATTATACATTGTAAATTGTAAATTGTAAATTGTAAATTCCATGTGTTCTTCAAGCATTAGGACATTAAATCAGCAATACAGTTTTTTTTTTTTTTTTGAGTGATTGGGCTTTCCTATTTAAATAAATTAACTAACTGTGCTTAAGAGATATGAAAACATATTGTGACCATAATAATTTATTAAATCTGAGCTCAAACCTAAATCCATTATTCCTCTCTTGGTAAAAACACCACTACCCCTGCAGCTACCCCACAAATATGCCCCTAGGACCACCAGTACCACCATTAGCACTGCTACCACCACAACAGGTTTTGCCGTTCCCACCAACATCACAGCTGCTGCCACAACTGCTACTGCTACTGGTGCTATGGCCACTTGGGTGGGCACGGATGATGAACTGGGGCTAGTCCCTATTATGATAAAATATTTAAAAAATAATAAAATTAATACTTATATAATTTAATCATGAGATATACTGGAGTAATATAATCATTGAGTCAAGAATGATCAAGCTTAGAGGGACAAATTGCGAAGATAAAACTCAAATCGTCTGCTAATTGACCTGCTCCCTTATTCAAACCAAAATGATCAAACTGTCAGACCAACTTAAATGAGAAGTGGGAGCATCAGAATCTTATACAATGTCTCCATACTTATCTAGACATTGAGTCAGAGTGGAAATTCTATGAAAAATTGTCCTTCCTTGGCAGAAAGAAGTTTGAGATCATCAGGACACTATGAAAGATTTGATAGATGATAGAGACAATGAAATGGTTCACCCCCAATCCACAAATATTCCCAAAGGAAGACAGAAGAGAAATCCCTGCCTCAATAAATTCTTATTATTTTAATACTTAAGAAATAAAGTGCCTCTTTTTATGAAACCAACAAAAACATCAAGATTTTTGTGTTTCATTTGATTTTCCAAGTCAGGTACAGTTCTGTATGTTTTAGATCTTCAGGATTAGTTCCGTAATTTTATACAAGTTGACCAGTTATCTATTTCCATATTAAGCAACTGGCTAGCCAACTAGCACCACCTAAGGTGCACCTCCTTAAGCACTTTTTAGTGTGCACCTACTTTGGGACCACTCCTTTCTTCCACTACATACAGGATGGTAACCCCCACTTTAGGAACAGGAAGGGATGAGTGCATCCGAATTTTAGGCAGTTTTGGTTAGAAGTGCGATGCAACTTCTTTTGGGAGTGATACCTGAGAATTACTAGGAGCCCTAATGTGATGCTAGCTTCTTTTCCATTTTCCATATTTCAATTTTTAGTTCTTACTTTTTTTATTTCTTAGGACACAACTTAGCCCAAGTATAAACATACAAAACATGTAAACCTTAGAGATTTAGGTGCTGAATAAAAAGACATAGCATCAGTTTTACCCTTTATACCATCAAAATCCACTAGACATGAACAAGAGCAAGAGCAAGAGCAACAAAAGTGAAGAAAGTTGAACGCTACTTGACCACAGAACCAATACTTTCCAAACTGATTTCTTAAGGCTCTGTTGACCTGCTTTGGTTATAAAATTGTCAACCCAACCTAGGTTGCATACCAGTAAGGCAGCTGTTCATCAACATTTCCATCTATCCCGTCACCAAAATATGGCATCTGGTTACTACTATAGAAAAAAAAGAAATGGCTATATAATTCCATCATGCCAAAGCTTCATCTGCAGGATGACTTCCTTGGCCCCAGCCTCCTCACTTTCTTAACACAATTTACCAATAGGGAACCATATATGCAAAGCATGCGATTATCATTTCAATACTTCTATCACTAAACAATTCTTGGTTGGATCACATACAATATAAAGTCAGTGTCCAAAATGCCACAGAAACCAACATTTCTTAAAATAAGATTCAGCATCCACATGGCAACCAAATCTACCAGACAATAGCATATTAAAAAACTGTTAAGATAATTATCTAGAACTGGTCAGTTGTTAGCTTTGGAAAATGTAGTACTACTGTTCTCAAGTAGCTAATGGCTTGTGATGGGTTCTGTATTAGTTTTCCCGTCACAACTTACATCACCGTGTTCCAGATTGCGTTCCATACCCAATACATTCACCCATTCACAGAAAAATAAAGAAAGGGAGGACCGAGTAATATGCTCAGCATCGATGTTTGCTCAAATGTTTAAGAGGCTATCAACAACGTGCTTTTGATGATACAGGATAGCCTTGAATATGATGAACTTTTAGGTTTGAGGTGGGAATTAAGGTAAAGGTTTAACTCGTGCAGAATTAAGATTGAATGTCAACGTGTTCTAATTTGGTCTGTGAATAGAACCTGAGGAACTATCTAAAAATAAGGAAGAAGAGAAGACAATAGAAGAATTAGAGAAAGAAGAAAATCTGATGTGCCACACCTTCAATATAACATTAACTCTCAATTTATTTCCTAACTCAACCCTTGTGAAAGTAAGACATTCCATCTGCATTTATAGAGATTAGAACACCTACTAGCACTAGGATACTAGATACAACTACTAAGTTGACTAGGAAGGGAACAAAATAGGAATATTTAGTAAAGACCAAGACACCAAATGGTAATCCTAGGTCTTTCTACCAAATACCAAGTTACCAAAGTACACCGGTTTTGCAAGAATTACTATCCTCCCCTGCTCACAAAATCACCCATGACTCAAAACTTTAAACCCCAAACCAAGAAATCTACCTTGGGCACTTATTCTTTGACGAAAAAGACTTTTTGCTCGATGAAGAAACATCTAGTGTATCCTTGGTATACAATAGCTAATCCATCTTATGAAGCCCATGTAAAAGTAGCGAACATGATTCTTTACTTGGAAAGACATATGTTGCGTATAAAAATTTGCATGAATGGGATTTGAGGCTTTTTTCTTGTTGTTGTTGCTGCTGCTGTTGTTGTTGTTGTGTGTGTATTTGATACAAACAGAACATAAGAAGATCCTCTTCTTTTGCAAAAGAAAGCCAAATATACCAACATTGTAAGGATTACCAGGGTCTGAATCATATACAACATATACAATCACACATAAAAAAAATTAAAAAATTTAATAGTGCCGAGACTCAATACGATTGCACTACTTGGGTTTCCACAGGATGGGCAGAGTCAAATTTCCACAAAGAAATACTTCTTGACAGACATGTAAGCACAGAACAGCATAGATGAGAACTTCTAGTGAACTTAATCCATTTACAAAAGTAAAGGGATGGAACCTAATGTCACTACATTGCCTTACAAGTGCAAACGGCAGACACACTGGAAAAAGATCTAGGTAAACCCATGATTTGAATTGCAAGCAGAAGAAGAGAACAAAGAAGTCAAAGAAGCAAAGACGTGCTTATAGTTTGTTCTGCAGCATGCAATGACTTTCACCACATTCTTTTTTGTGCTAAAAGTATGTCTTTTAATAATATTGAATGACTCAAAAAAGAAAAAAAGAAAAAAGGACATGGTTAAGACAAACTAATAGAAATCAACTCAAAAGGTCCAAGTACCTATCGAATGAAAATCAATAGAATCAGCTACTGAGCGCCTCTGAGACTCGGGAACAGCAATTGCTTCTTCAAACTTAAGCTTCATTACTGCCTTCTCACATTCCTTTAATTTCTTTGAAGCATCAGGATCATTTGGGCAGATTTTTTTCACCTAATTTGAGCACATGGAAATTCAAGTAGTGTACATTAGCATATCATAGAAAAAGAGTTGGTCCAATGCGGCAAATAATCTAACAGAACAAGAGGGGGCAATAGTTTGTTCAAACACAACCCAAGCAAAATACACACTTGTTGGAAGTCCTTCAGAGCATCTTTGAATTTGCCCATGGCAAGATAAGCAGCACCTCGCCTGTAATAACCCTGAAATTCGAATAACCATCAGAACAAAAGCAGAGATTTAAATACGGATATCAAAAGAGAAAAAAACAAAACTAAAGACAAATGTGTTTTGCCTTTGAGTATTTAGGATCAATTTCAGTGGCTTTCGAAGCATCCTGTATCGCACTGCCATATTCCTCGAGTTTAGAGTGGGCGAATGCACGATTAGCCCAGTAAACTGCATTGTCACCATTTAGTTCGATAGCTTGCGAGTACAGATCAATAGCCTGTCCATATTTGTGGGCTGCAAC
>Ga0325414_1004541_pt1 | contig 14550 bp, 7 predicted proteins | sample PopdelMetagenome_8_FD_206183 | JGI IMG/M metagenome (GOLD analysis project Ga0325414, IMG submission 206183) | Populus deltoides microbial communities from Bellville, Georgia, United States - Leaf-PdKOR-R3 | ecosystem: Host-associated > Plants > Phyllosphere > Phylloplane/Leaf | place: USA...
TTTTTCAATGTATAAAACCACAACACAAACTCCACCTAGTCTCCACATTCCATATAATAAAAAATATGGTGAGAAAAGTAACTAATGAATTTGTTATATAATTTTGGTTAGGAAATTTTAAAAATACTTGGTTTGATTTAGTTTTAGTTTCAAATTTAAAAAACTAAAAAATCATGAACGCAAACTAAACCGAAAAACCGAATTAAATCAAACTAAAAATACATGTTATAAACTAAAAGAACATAAAATCAAAATTTGTAAAAACAAATAGTTCAATTAAAGTCCTATTGATTCAAATTGAATTTATTCAATATAATTGAATTGATCAATATAATTCTTTCATTTAATTTAGTTGAGTTTAATTTTTTTAAAAAAAATCAATTCTGATGAATTTTTATTACCAATATCAAACCATTTGAACTAATGCTTACCCATGATTATGCATGATATGTTAAAAGGTGTGGGGAAAATATTGTTTGACCATATTTATTAGCATTGGAGATTACACGATGTTGGTTATTTTTTTATTTTATTTTTATCCTTTTTTTCCATTAGTTATTGATTTTTTTATTTAATCCTTCTATGATATGTTTATAGGGGTTTAAAGTTGATAATTTATTTTAATTTATCTTGTATATAGTAATTCTATTATCAGAAACATATCATAGTATCAGGTTGGTATCAGAAAAATATCAAAGTATCACGGTGTGATCTATTTTTTTAAAAAAAATTAGTTAAATAAAAAATGGTTTTAAAAAACTAAGTTAATAAACTTTGTGGAGTCAATGACCCGGTTTGATGGTTTAGCAAGGTATTTTTTTCTAAATGAACTCGATTATGTGATTATCTATTTTTTTTTATCATATAATTAAAAAAATAATTTTTAAAAAAAACATGTTATTCAATTTTAGAAAGTCCATAGGCTTGTTGATGAGTATGACGAGTTTAATTTTTTTTTCAACTTCATCATTTGATATTGGATTGATTGAAAATTGAGTTTCAAAATTTATTTCATTTTACTTTTTATGAGGTTATCATAGTCTTGAAAAAAAACGTTTTGGTATTGGTTTGATGCTTGATTTTACAATCATCTATTTTTGTTATCATATAATTAAATAAACAATACTTTAGAAAAAAAAACAAGTTATTAATATCAATGGAGTCCATTACATGGTTTACAGGTTTGACATGTTGACCCGGGTTATCCAATTCACGGGTTTAGTGGGTTTAATCATCAAACCTGTTATGTTTTTTTTATAGTTTTTGATCCATTAATTTTTCTAATTATTTTTTTCACTCTTATTCAATATTAGATTGGTTAAGAAATGAAATTCATGATTTTTTTTTTTACTTTCTATAGGGTTATCACGATTTCAAATAAATATTTTTTTAGTGTTGATGCTCGATTTAGGGTTTAGTGAGTTTACCTATCAAACCTAATATTTTTTTTTTTAGTTTTTGGTCCTTTAATTTTTCTAATTGTTTTTTTCACTCTTATTCAATATTAGATTGGTTGAGAAATAGAATTCATGGTTTTTTTTTTACTTTCTATAGGGTTATCACAATCTCAAATAAATATTTTTTTAGGGTTGATGCTCGATTTTGAAAGCATATAATGTTATCATATAATTAAATAAAAATAATTTATAAAAACAACAAAGTTATTAAACCTATTAAAATCCATAACTTAGGTCACAGGGTGACCAAGGTCGATCCAATCTGGCATCATCTCAATATAAAAAAATTATTGTCTTAAGATTTTTTAAAAAAATTGTCATGTTTTTACCAATAATCCAAGTTGTCTTTAGACCAATTACTCATTAAAAAATTAACCATGAGTATATGCGTCTTTTATAATTTTAAATATAGTAAAATAACTCAATTACCGTTTAAGTTAACTTTTTTGAAATTGGCAAACAAGGCTATTTCTATCTTTTCACTTTTATAAACATGGTAAAATGACAACTTTTCCTTTGAAATAAAAAAAGTTGCATCTAGAGGCTTTTTGGTCTTTCATTATAGTTTTTTTTTTTGTTATTACCAGTTACGGATAATTTAATCTTTTTTCATAGATTAAATATTAATTTAATAAAAAATTATTGGCGTGTAAGAGGCGTTCGTGAACTTCAAGCGATGTGTAGTTCATTCTAAAGATAAAAAAATATTTATTCATTGTGTCTTTGAAATTACCTCTGTATCCTCTTTTTATTGGTACAATGCATGTTAGTAGTGGTGAGATGATTTATTGTTGGTAGAGTTTTTTTTTCTCTTTTCTTTCTTAAAAATTATAGTTTGATACTCTTTATCGTTGGTCTTTCAATTTCATTTCTTATTTTTTTGATTTTTAATTTTTAATTTTGATCATTTTTGATTATTTAATGAGATTTTTATTTATTTTAATTTTATTTTTCAATCTTAATTTATTATATATTATTTTTTTAATTGAATTATTAAGATATTGTGTTTGGGTTAGGCTGATTTTCAATCCCTTTGTTCCTATTTTTTATATAAAAAAAACCTTATTGCTAATTCATTGGATACCATTTTTAATCTAGGCCCAACTCAGCAATTTTTGGGTGGATGCATGCCTCCAAATCCACCAATAATATTCAATAGAAATTGATTCCTAATTCTTAAATTCTTTTTAATTCATTACAATTTTTTCCCTTAATTTTTATATAAAATATCGTCTACTAGCAAAAATAAAAAACGGAGCTATAAATAATATATTTTCTTATTATTTTTATTTTGAAAAATTATAAATTTAATTTAAAAATATATTAATTTTATATTTTTTTCTCTTTTACTCTAACCAATCACTTCTATATTTATCTCTTTTGTTATAAAACATTAATAAATAGAACTAAATAAATAAATAAATTATTTAATCTGCCTTTTTTGTCAAAAATGTTTTTTTTTTCTCCACTGGTTAACATAAAGCTACAGTTTAAGTTATACTCGACGCGGCAAGTCCCCATTGGCTAAAGAAACTCAACCCACAAAATCAACTGTTTCATCTACCAGTCTTCTTCTAAAGAGAAAAACTGAGTTAATCACCGAGTTAATCACCCAGTCATGACCCATCAAGACACTCTCTTTTCTCTTCTCACTCCTCTAAAACCATTCCATTGCAACACCAACAAAGACCCACAAAACCATCTCGCTCGATACACCTCCCCTGACTCAGTCCCAACTCAGTTGCCATGCTTAAAAATGGCAAGCTCAAGCTCCCTGACAAGCTCGGTGGTTTGGTCTCTGGTTTTGATGACAAGGAAATGAAAAATGGAGGGTCTGACCCGGTTCTCGAGTCCGGCGAGGAGCTTGAGATCATGGAGCCTAATGGGATTGAGTTAGGCCACAAAGAAAATGTGTATGAATTTGATGATTTGGTTAATGGTACAGATGTGGATAACGAAGATGCTTTTAGGACCCGAAAGAGACCCGATAAAGATGGGTCGGGTCAGGTGTCGGTTATGGAGGTCATTGCAGCTGATGAGAAAAGGTCTGATGTTGAATATGAGGTCAGAATGTGAAATGTTCTTTTCTTGTTTTTCTTCTTCTTGTAGTTTATAATGTGGGTTTTAGGGTTGAAGTTGAATTTTTGGGAGAATTCTTTAGGGTCGTAGCAAAAGGTTTATGGTCAGGGGTAGGCTTCTGGGGAGTGTTTGGTGCTGAGAAAATGATAGGAAAAGGAAAGAAATGTATGTGTGGTTTGTGATTTTCACCTATGTTCGATTTATAAAAATTCATATTTTTATTTTGACAAGAATATCTTGTTAGGGTTTTGTTGTTTCAGCCATCTTTTATTTTAGGCCAACCTACATTTGTTTTTTTTGTTAATGGAGTATTCATCTTTCCATTTTGTTTTGTGGCTAGCTCTCTCAAAAGGAAATAAATTTGGAAAAGCTAAGGAGGATTGCTAGTATGGGGCTTCCTGATGGAGGAGGATTGAGGGCAACAGCTTGGAAGGTACATAGCTTTTATTGGTGGATTATTTTGTTTGCACTGTTGGTTAGTGAATTTTATTATTATTTGATATGGATTCTATGCCAGCTTTCGGAGTAGTTCGGTAAGTTTGCAGTGATAATAATGTCACTTTTATCATACTGAAATGCACCAATTGCCAACAGAATTGAATAAGTTCTGAAGATTTTCTTCCGTTAATTCAGAAGTTCTCGCAGAAATTTGTCACTAAAACCATGATTGTTGCCTGTTATGGAGGGAGTGACGGTATAGTTTGGTAAATTATGGGAAACAATAGAAATAGCTACGACAGAGTAGAGTTTGGTTTGGTAATATGGTGGGGAAATGTATTAGTTTGATGAATTATGTGAAGCCATAGACATAATTATGATAGGGTAGAATTTGGTTTGGTAACATGGTAGGGAAAGCTTGTCTTGTTTGCAGCTCCATTTTCCTTGTAGAAACTAAATTTATCCCATTAATCTTCTCACCTGTGTGCTAGTGAACCGTAGAATACTGAGCATTGGCTTCAACACTTTCTTATTATCAAGAAACAATAGAATTTCTCTTTGGTTGTTAACCTAAAAAACACTCTACCTGAGAGCGAGGGATTGAAGAATTTTCGAGAAAGTAAGGAAGGGGTTGAGGATGGTCTAAAGGCAATAACAATGAGGCTTTCAAATCTCTAATATATCCAGCTGCTTCCTTCCAGCTTAAGCAAGATCGAATTGGTTATAGAACACACTAAAGTTCAGATGCACAAAGTAAGAACAATTAATGCATTACTCACACTTTATTCCTGAAATCTCAGCTACAAAAGGTACTTTTTAGCACTGTTCATAAATCAATAAACTTACAGAAAGAAGCACTAACCTAATAGGAGTTTCAGGGCTTTAAAGGTCCTGATCAATAGCAAAAACAGTGAACTGATATTATTCCTTCCAAATCTTCTCCTCAAGCAAGTTCATTTTGGTGGTCCGCTTCTATCAGGAGTAACGTCTCATTTGGTATTCCTGACAATATATGTCATGTTCATGATTCGGAATGCTGGAGATCAGAGAGCGTTATCACCTTGCCTCAACAGTTATGTATACTGCTAATGCTGTCTGGATGAGAATATATTATTCTAACAACTGAACTTAGAAGAATAAAGTTACTGGGTTGTTATGAAATAATAGGACTACATGTTAAAGTTAATTGAATTATCTATAGTCTACAAATCATAGTCAAATTGAATCACTTGCATATAAAAATGACAGCTTTAATCATTTAATATTTCTTTTTAAGTGAATATGACTCTTGAACATCCTTAAATCTTAATTTCTGGCAGCTACTCTTGGGTTATTTATCTCCTTCTCATGATTTGTGGGAAAAGGAGTTAACCGAGAATAGACAAAAATATGCTATGCTAAAAGAGGAGCTTCTACTGAGTCCTGTAAGTTTCTGACTGCTCTACCTTCACATCTTAACTTAGTTTCTTAATTTAGTAATAACTGGTTTCAATGTTCTAATCAAAATATTGAATCTAGACAGTCAGAGTACACCAGGGTAAAAGAAGATGCTATGATTTCTGCTGAGCTGAGTGGCGAACATGATGATGCCGGACCACTTAAGCGACAAGGAATTTCTCATGGAGATCACCCCCTGAGTATTGTTAAGGCTAGTGCTTGGCATCACTACTTCAAGGTAAAATTCTCCACCATTCTAAGGTGCCTGGAAATCCTTGTGCTAAGTTATAGCTGATGAGCAACACTTCATTTATAGCATACAGAGATTGCAGAACAGATTGATCGTGATTTGCTGCGCACACATCCAGATATGAAATTCTTCTCAGGGGAGTCCTCATTCAGTAAGAAAAATAGGGTATTTCTTGCCCCCCAATCCACTCTTCTGCTCTTTCATTTCTATTCCTTTTGGTTGTTGAATCTTTGTTGATGCTATAGTGCACGCCATAGTCCTTGTTCTCCTTGATGAAAACCTCTTTTCACTCAAATCCTCAGCCACTTGATGAAATTAATCTTTTGACAAGTTGCATAAAACAACAAATTGTATTCATTGCAGCTGTAGCAGTCGTAGTTTAATAGTAAACGAGAATGGATTCTCTCTTGACAGAATCCTATGATATATTTTCCGTCTGCAGGAAGCAATGAGGAAAATTCTTCTTCTATTTGCAAAACTAAATCCTGCCATTCGTTATGTTCAAGGCATGAATGAGGTCTTGGCGCCAATATTCTATGTATTTAGCACCGACACTGATGAACAGAATGCTGTAAGAAATAAAGTCTGCTTTTGGTTCTTGCTTTAGATCTTTGTATATCTTGTTGATAATATGATCCCGAAATCATGAAGACTCAATGTCAGTCAACTGAGAATCATTTCCTCACTAGAATCCTTTCTACCATTTAGTTTTTCATCTTTTATTTATTTATTTACTATTTTGGCACATTAATAAAACTTCTAGAGATGTTGTCGTCTCATAAGAAATTCATATGTTTTTTAATGGATAGTACGGGTGGTTGAAATTTAAACTATTAGGTACAACAATTCATTCATAGAACATGGGACACAAGCTTCATAACACTCATCAGCTCATAATTCCATATTTGCCAGCCAGTTGGATAATAAATGTGAATTGAAAGATTCCTGTAAAGGTGAAAACTTGTGTAGTTGAGAAGTTCAGACAGTCCTAAACAGAAGGCAATTCTTTTCACAACCTAGTCTATTATGCAGGTAAATGCAGAAGCAGATAGTTTTTCTTGTTTTGTTCGATTGCTGAGCGACTCAGTGGATCACTTCTGCCAACAGTTGGATAATAGTCCAGTTGGCATCCTCTCCACTCTTTCCCGCTTGGCAGAATTATTGAAAGAAAATGATGAGGAATTGTGGAAGCATCTTGAATTCACAACCAAGGTAAATATTTTCTTACTAAATGTGATTGTGATAGATGCACGTTTAGTTCTTAATTGTTGGATAAATTAAATAAACTTTCCATAGTTCTGAGTGCCTTGGGCCAACCATGTTAGTACCTTTTCTTCTGTTTAGCTGGGAACTATGCTAAAAGGCCATTTGAGATTCTGTTCATCATATTTGAATCAAGTGACGTGAATCTTGGAAGCTTACGCCATCTGTTCAAATGAGCAGGTTAAGCCACAATTTTATGCATTCAGGTGGATCACTTTGCTACTCACTCAAGAATTCAACTTCCAATCCATTTTAAGAATCTGGGATTCTCTTTTGAGTAATCCTTTCGGGATTCAGGTACCTCAATCCCTCTCAATCTCTCTTCAGACTAGCTAACCATAACTAAGCACTTTCACTCCTTTCCAATATCTTGTGGTGACTTAAACAAATGTTCCTCATGGGACGCAAAATCAAATCTGTGCAGGATATGCTATTGCGGATCTGTTGTGCAATGCTATTATGCATGAAAAGCAGGCTATTGAGTGGTGATTTTGCAGCTAACTTGAGGCTTTTACAGCACTATCCTGACATCAACATTGAACACCTTCTCCGGGTAGCTCAGGATCTAAGTGCAGATACTTCATCCTACAGTTTGTCTTTGTAAATTGAACTTGTTATGGTTCTTTGTATACAACTGTTTTGCATAACAAGTGCTGTATTTGAACAAACAAGATATTGAGGTATTGCTGCGAGTTTCTTTCTTGAAGTTTTTGCCTTCCATCCTTTTCAGCTGAAATAAGCATCAACTATCTAATTTTCTAGTCTTTAAAGATTAAGCTGTCACACCATAAAAAAAAAAAAAAATCCAGCAGACATCAAGATATGACTATTTATTTTGTGCGAGAGCTCAACTTTAAAGACTAGAAAATTAGATATTTGATGCTTATCTAATTTTTAAGCTGTCACACAACAAAATCAAAAGGCTCAGATTAATTACTATAACTGGCCACTTTGATCATAGATGGATTGAGATCTTAAATAAAGACCACAAAACTTGACAGATATTATAGGAACTTGTAGGCTGGCGAAGTGTTTTTATCCCCATTCCTTCTCTTTTGCAGTTAGAGATATAAAGTAAAAACAGTCACTGTAATAGCAAACGTCAAATCTAATTTTGGATGCTATTCATGGTACAAGCTCTCAATAGGAAGCGACTGGTGCTGAACGTGTCCTAATGGACAAGCTTGGGGACCTCTACTTCTGCAAGACATCGTTAGACCATGACTAGCCAGTCCACTTGCACGCACATCCCATTACTTAGGATCACCTGCAACAGAAACACTCAGTGCTTACTGTAAGCAGGAGATTGTTAGACCATGACTTGCCATGCCAGTTGTGTCCCTGTCCCATATTAAATTGGAACTACCTGTAATAGGTATTGGGTAGGATCTGTTTCTTGTCTTAATTCGTTCATAGCAACTTACTGCCCAGGCCGAGCTAAACACAATCCATTTCACGTGGTGGTAATTTTCATTTTCTTATCAGGATTCAGAATGAAGACTAGTCTTTAAGCAGTCTGACTTTTTGGTTGGTCCATATATAATAAAACCTTTGAACATGCCTTTTCATATTTTATAAGTCTACACAGCCCCGTCCCTATCATATCTTTGAACATAGTTGTTAGATCGGTATCAGAGATTGATGTAGAAAACCTGGGTGGGCAACTTGTAAGTCATTAGATTAACTTATGAATCACCAAGTCAATTTTGACCAATCATTATTCTTATAATGGAATTTCTATTTTTTTTTATAAATCTCTTGGAGTTGATATAGTTAGATCTGGTACTAGATTTAACAGGGTTAATTTTCTTTTTAGGTTTAATTTAACACCTAATCTGTATCAGGTTTCGAGTCATGAATTTATTAAATCAATCTTCGAGATAGACTGAGTTTAATGACTGCTTAAGAATGAGCATGTGTTCAGTAATCCCATCTGTTGGGTGTTTTAGAAGAAAAGACAATAGCTATAGAAGCTTAAAGAAAGTGCAAGGTGTCTATTTAAAGTATTCAGTCTAGAGGAAGCCAGCTGGTTTGAGAAACTTCTTTGGTAGCTTCTACTCTGGGAATTGACTTTTGTCAATAGCATTTAATTGAAGAAGTAAATGAGGCAAAATTAGGTATCGCAGAAAACATATCACACAGAGAAAACGTAACCCTGTTATGGTGAAGAAATTTGCAGAAAGCAAAAATGGGTAGGGGATTCCCTTCTGCCTAACAGATTTATATAACAATGAGAACTTACAAAGCAATAACAAATGCAATGTATCTTCTTTTTGGAGTTCAATTTCCCTTCCTGAGTCCTAATCTTAGCATGATCAGCCTATATAATTAAACTAGAATTTTTCATGCATCAACAACCAGTCAATTACTTGTGGTTTAGGTAAGGTTTCTTTGTAATATTTCATGCCTCTACAACTTGTTTAGTTGGTTCCAGCATCAGCAAAATTAAATTAAGATCAACGTTCTGCATGAGTTTGCTGATGTCCTTCCTTCTACCTGCTGAAGAATTGTTGCCACTATTTTTTATTGCTTCAACTTTGGTTTAAAGAATTTGCACTGCTTATCTTCACGTTAAGAACAACAACAGTAAACAATTCGTTGTTCTTCTCATAATTTACCTTCTCTTGGTCCTGGTCTTCTGCGTTATCTACGAGTATTGGTGCCTTGTCAGGCATCATTCATACTTGTTCAAGATCTTCCACTTTACGTTACCATAACAATGGAGCCTGTTCTGCTACATGGAACCCTTCACGTGACTATCTACGAGGCTAGTAGGGTTTTTGGTTCAGGGTGCAGCAAGTTTTGTTGCAAGGTAAGTTCCTAATCTTCTGAGATTTGTAATGATATTTTTCATTAGGTTGCAGCAAGTCTTGATGGAAGGTGTGTTCTCCATCTTGTGAAATGATATTTTACTGTTTTATATCTTAAATTAACCATGCTAAACAACCTTGTATAGTTGTATATATCTTCTTCCTGTTTTTACATATGAACTTCTTGCTGATTTAATGGCTAAGGAACACAAATTCTGAACTTATTTTAAGGTGACAAATTAAGCATCTTCTCATTTTTGTTTAGGTGTATGATTTTCTAGAATCGATTTCCATGATGATTTTTAATATGTTGGAAAGGGAATTTTTCCAATATTTTGTGAATTACCTGGTGTGATCTGTAATAGAAAACTATTTTCTTTTTCTTTTCCAGTTTTTTTTTTTCAATAGAAAATCGGGAAGCTTGTTCCTTTGATGAAAAGGAAGATGAATTGTTCCAAAAAAAAGGAAATGTATCAAGATTAAAATTATTTTTATAAGAAAATCAAAATCATAATTTGTATTAGTCATCTTAATATTTTGTATTTGTAATAATCTAATTATAAAATATATTACATTCAAATTAAAAATTATCATGAAAAAGTTATATTTTTAACTCAGAAAAGTCTTTATATTATAATTATAATAAAAATTAAATACATGATAGTAACTAAATATGAAAATATTGTATTGTTTATGTCTTTTTTTTTTCATTTAAAAAATAGTGGAAAACTTGTAAAGAAAGGCTTTGGAAAACTTCTAAAATATGTTTTGTATAAATTTCCAAAACTGAAAAACTAGTTTTTCAATTTTTTGGATCAAGAAATATTATATTTGAACAGGAAGTTTCAGCTTTCCTTGACTCTAGTTTTCCAAAAAATAGGAGTATTACTTTATTTCTCTAATAGTTCCTGATAATTTTTTTCTTTTCTCATCTCAACATGTGATTCTTTTTTCTACCGATTTAATTCGAAACCAGAGTTCATAAAATGTAAATGATGTTTCCTGCAGATATTGGAAAACATTGATAAGACTGTTGGATTTGGAAAAGGATTCTGTAAACTATATGCTGGAATTTATTTAGAAGAAACTAGAGTTGGCAGAACTAGATTGTTAGAACACCCTCACTCCGATCCGCAATGGTTTGAGTCTTTCCACATTTACTGTGCTCATATAGCATCTAATGTTATATTCTCCGTCAAAGAAGATAATCCTATTGAGGCAGTTGTGATAGGGAAAGCTTATTTGCCTGTCGCTGAACTCCTAGATGGAAAAGAAGTAGAGAAATGGCTTAACATTCTGCATAAAAACCATAGACCCCTGCATAAAGGTTCAAAGATTCATGTAAAAGTGCAGTTCTTTGATGCCACTAAACGGCATTATTGGTCTAGAGGGATTGGAAGTCCTAAATTTCCAGGTGTCCCATACACATTCTTTAGTCAAGGAAGTGGGTGCAGAGTCACTCTTTACCAAGATGCTCATGTTCCTGATAAATTTGTTCCGAAAATCCCTCTAGCTGGGGGCAAGCGTCATGAACAACACCGTTGCTGGGAAGACATCTTCGATGCCATTTTCAATGCAAAGCATCTTATTTACATCACAGGGTGGTCTGTATTTACTAAGATCACTTTGGTAAGGGACCCAACGAGGCAAAAACCAGGAGGAGACATGATCCTAGGTGAGCTACTGAAGAAAAAGGCCAACGAAGGTGTTAGGGTCTTGATGCTCGTTTGGGATGACAGAACTTCAGTGAAGTTGCTTAAGAAGGATGGATTGATGGCTACACATGATGAGGATACAGGGAGTTATTTCCATAACACAAAAGTCCATTGTGTTTTGTGCCCTCGTAACCCTGATAATGGACAGAGCATTATACAAGGCATAGAGATTTCTACAATGTTCACTCATCACCAGAAGACTCTGGTGGTGGATAGTGAATTGCCTGGTGGAGAACTACCAAAGAGGAGGATCGTGAGTTTCATTGGTGGTATTGACCTTTGTGACGGGAGATATGACACTCCATCTCATCCGATTTTCAGGACTTTGGATACAGTACACCACAACGATTTTCGTCAGCCTAATTTCGCAGGTGCCTCAATTCATAAAGGAGGACCAAGGGAGCCTTGGCATGACGTTCATTGTCGGTTAGAAGGATCCATTGCTTGGGATGTCTTGGTCAATTTTGAACAGAGATGGAGAAAGCAAGGTAAGGAGGACTTGCTTCTTCAACCAAGAGAACTTGACTGCATTCTTACACCTCCATCTCCTGTTATGCTCCCCGAAGACCATGAAACATGGAATGTTCAACTGTTTCGGTCTATCGATGGTGGAGCTGCTTTTGGCTTCCCTGAAGCTCCTGAAGATGCAGCCAGAGTCGGACTCGTCTGTGGGAAGGATAATGTCATTGATAGAAGCGTTCAGGATGCTTATATCAATGCCATTCGGCGGGCAAAAAATTTCATTTACATTGAAAACCAGTACTTCCTTGGAAGCTCATTTTCCTGGAAATCAAATGACGTAAAGGTTGAGGAGGTTGGTGCTTTGCATCTTATCCCGAAAGAACTTTCATTAAAGATTGTTAGCAAAATTAAAGCTGGAGAGAGATTTTCTGTCTACGTTGTCATTCCAATGTGGCCAGAGGGCATCCCAGAAAGTGGTTCCGTTCAAGCAATATTGAACTGGCAAAAGAGGACGATGGAGATGATGTATAGCGATGTAGCTGAAGCTCTCCAGGACAAGGGGCTTGAGGCAAATCCAAAGGACTACTTAACATTCTTTTGCCTTGGCAAACACGAGAGAGAGATGCCCGGAGAATATGTTCCTTCAGAGAGACCTGAACACAATTCAGATTACAGCAGAGCTCAGAAAGCTAGGCGGTTCATGATCTATGTTCATGCCAAGATGATGATCGGTGAGCTTTTCAATGCCTGAACTCTCCTTTTCTTGGAAACTTCTACTTCCTCTTTTTTTCCACCCTTTCGTTATCGTACATTCTACCTACCTAATTTTGTTTTGGACAATTGATTGAAGTTCTGAGGAACATTACTTGCCCAGGGTGATAAACATGGGACCCTTTTTGGGTAAAAAGAAACTGAAAACATTCTCATGTTTTCCAGAACTTAACTCATACAGGTCCTTTGAATTCCAGGAATAGTTTACTTTTAGGTCATAACAACATGCCAAAGTCGAATATTCTTACATTTTGCAGTTGATGATGAATACATAATCACTGGATCTGCCAACATTAATCAACGATCAATGGATGGAGGGAGAGATACAGAGATAGCAATGGGAGCCTACCAACCATATCACTTAGCCACCAACCAGCCTGCCAGGGGCCAGATTCATGGCTTCAGGATGTCATTATGGTTTGAACACCTAGGCCAGCTTGATGACACCTTTTGCCATCCTGAGAGCCTGGAATGTGTCCGAAAGGTGAATCACATTGCTGAAAAGAATTGGCAGCTCTATTCATCCGAGGTATTGGACGACGATTTACCAGGCCATTTGCTTGCTTATCCCATTGGAGTTACCAGTAATGGAGAGCTCACAGAGCTTCAAGGGACAGAATTTTTCCCTGGCACCAAGGCTCGTGTTTTCGGGTCAAAATCTGAGCTGCTCCCTTCAATCCTCACAACTTGAGACATTCTCTCTAATTCATGACCTTGTATCTAGTCAACAGTTGCCTGTACATATTTAAAAATTGAAAATCCTGTGTATATATTGATGTTGAATCAGAAATTGTTTTCCATGTATTTTCAAACTATTTTACGTTTCAACAAGCATAAAATTTTTTTTTATAGATATTTTTATATGGTTTTGATATACTAATATAAAAAATAACAATAAAAACATTATTTTAATCCAACTTAAATTCGAAAACGCTTTCCATTGCAATATCTAGCACACAGACCGCTAGATATAAAACCTTATTCCTGATAAGTTATAAAACCAAAATGTCGTCTCAGACGTTTTGTTTTGTAGTGTATATTAATAGAAAAATAATAAGAAATCAATCAAGAAATCCTAGTTGAGATGTCGGCCGTGTGTTTAGTTAGATACATAGACATAATCAATTGGTGGAAAAAAAAGTCTTTCTCAGCACACTTGATGAAGACTATTGCTCTAGGCTTGGAAATTTTCATCATCAGCAAGATTTTCCGAGCAACATATTAGGTGGGAAGGTAAAAAATCGTGTGGAAAACTGTCGGCAATTTTGTCATTCAATCCTATTTTCCTAGTGGACCTCTCTTTCAGTCTCAAAGGTCTAATCCTCTCAATAATGATATTGCCACAGGAATTATGTGTTCATACTTGTTTTTGTATTTGAAAATTTAATTTTTTTAAAAATCATTAAATTATATCCTTTTGTGTTTTACGATGATGTTAACGTTTCGTTATCAAAAATTAAAAAAAAATCTAAAAAAACTATTTTAAAACACTTTTCAAATAAAAATTATTATTAAAAAACACCATATATCATAATATCAAAAACAATCACCATCATCTTCATTCATCATCATCTTCATAGAATATGTGGCTTTGAGTTGATGAAAGATCACATTCTATCTTCATTTAACAAATTTTCGTTATATTTGTGCCATTATCATGATTGTTCTTTCAAGGAGAAGAAAAGAATCAATCGGAGTGCTGTTGAAGCACTGTAGATCCACTTTAGTATATGCCTTTTCCAATACGAGTATTTCCTTTTCTTGGTAAGATTTTCTATCATGGGGTCTTGTTTTTATCACATTGTTAGGGTTACTGCTGAGTTCCTAATCACGTGCTTTTCCCTTGGATTCTTCTCTTTCCATGGCTT
>Ga0325414_1004543_pt1 | contig 14547 bp, 7 predicted proteins | sample PopdelMetagenome_8_FD_206183 | JGI IMG/M metagenome (GOLD analysis project Ga0325414, IMG submission 206183) | Populus deltoides microbial communities from Bellville, Georgia, United States - Leaf-PdKOR-R3 | ecosystem: Host-associated > Plants > Phyllosphere > Phylloplane/Leaf | place: USA...
AGCAAAGTATTGATGCAAAAAGTCAAAGAGTCAAATAGTGTGCAAGGGGACAAAGGGCCTTTTTAGCCTTGGGTTTTGGTGACAAGCACGGCATCTTCCAATTTATTTTATTGTTGGGAAGTTTCCTATTTTGATTTCTTCTTGTGAAGTTGTGGTATTAGTCTTTCTCTTTTCCTTTTTATAAATAATAATAATAAAAAAAAAAAAACAATAGTGGATCTATGGGACACAGGCCCAATTACAGCCCGGTAAAAAGTTTGGGATGAAACATTAAAGCCCAATAACATAGCATCCATGTAAAAGGCAAGCACCAGACATTTTTATATTTTCTTATTTATTATTTTAATATGTCAACTAAAAAGTTAAAGAAAAAAATATGAAAAAATACTGTTTTAATAAATTTTTAATTAAAAAATATTATGTATTTCATTACCAAAGCACGCACTAAAAAATTAAAGTTCACATGTTAACTTACCTCCCCACTATCTATATTATTCTGTTATATTCTTTATAATTATATATACATTAATAAAATAATTGAATAAATATGAAAAATATAATAAAAATAAAAATCTACTCGAATTCTGAATTCAAGAGAAACATGAATAGACAAAAACTTAACCTTACTTGAGACATTCTCATCCCGGAATTAAAGGGCGTGGGCATGGATCCGCATGGCCCATGGGAAGCTTTCCATGAAATATGATAATTAGGTCAGAGATTTTTTATTATTATTTTTTATTTTAATAAATGGTAGGCTATAATGTTTCCTTTGTAATACGGCAAAACATAATTAATTAGGAGTAGATGATCGTGCATAAATATGATAAGGCCAGGCATTATCTTAGATGTATGGAATGATTTTTCAACATTTAGAAGTTTAATATCATCTTGTTTTTATTCTTGCTTTTTAAATTATTTTTCATTTGAAATACATTAAATTTATGGTTTTTTTAAGTTTTATTTTGATGGTTTTGATGTATTAATGTTAAAAATAAAAAATATTAATTCAATATATTTTTAATTGAAAAGCATCATATACTATAATATTAAACAATTGAAAGCGGTCTAGCTGGGATTTCCACCCAAAGATCACTCAATTGTTTTGGAGAAAAAAACAAGGAAGGATTTAGAAATGGAATATTTACTTTCATTGATGAAAAAAACTATAGAACTTGTCATGGATATATTTATTAGATAGCATTTAATTATTATCTTGAGATAAAAATAAATAAAAATAGAAAAAACATATTTTTATGAATTTTTATTTTGAAATGGCAAAAATTACTCTAAAACTATTATAAAACATATTTATTTTATGTCTAATTTTTTTTTTTTATGGTAGAATACTAATCAAATACAATAACTTTTTCTCCTTATTGTTCTGGATTTAAAAACAAAATCCAGTTTATTTCTCATACTTTGAACATATCCAATCCTCGAGTTTCAAAGAAAGTTTTTGAGATTTCTGAAAGGATTTTCTATGATCTATATCATGAGCAAGTCGTTATCAAATTATCGAAGGATTCATATAGTCTTCGAGAAAAAATGTGATCCCCCAAATTAACTATCAGTGAAGTGAAGGACAGAGAGAAAACAAAAGGAATTTTTATCCTAACATACGAAGCGTTTGGGAACGCGATTCAACCAGTGTTTCCAAAAAATTTAAATTTTTTTTGGTTAAAATTTAATACAGTTTATACATTTTGGATCGTTTTGATGTGCTGATGTTAAAAATAATTTTTAAAAAATAAAAAAATATCATTGACATGCATTTTAGCACGAAAAATTATTTAAAAAACACTTATAACCACACTCGTAAAAAGCAATTCATGACAAGATAAAGACATAATAGTCGAAATTTAGGGCACGTATTTTGTTTCATCCCTCCTCTTTTAACTCTCAAACACCCTCTTAGAGGTAAATCTCATGCAAAATAATTGCTAATAAACTATAGTTAGTTGTGCTAAATTCTAATTAGGGCACTGAAACAAGAATGATCACAAGAGCATCAAAGATCAAACAACCACGCCATACGATAATGTTTATTAATGCGACAGACAATATATCAATTAATTCTTTATATTAATGCGTGTCAATGAACATTTCATTATTTTCGGGAATAATATTTTTTTCTCAATCCAAGATAGTCGAAACTCCTCGTGCCCAGCACGTGTTTATTTTTATTTTATTTTATTTTTTTATCTATAAGAGAATTTATTTTTTCAATATGAATTATTAATTTATTTGTTAAATAATAAATGTCATCCAGAGGATTTCCTCTTGCCCTGAGCACCAAGTGTATTTTCTATGATATATTTCATCAAAAATATGTCTCATATTTCATCAAAATTATGTCTCGTGGTGATAGTATATTGACTTAACGATTAAACTTGAAATTCAATAACTGATTCTTATGTTTTAAAAATGTTTTTAAAAAATTTAAATTTTTTTTATTTTTTATTTTAAATTAATTTTTTTAATGTTTGTAGATCATTTTAATGCGCTGATGTTAAAAATAATTTTTAAAAAATAAAAAAATATTACTTTAATATATTTTTGAATGAAAAGCAACTGGAACTACACTTCTAAACATACTTAGATTCAGTTTTTTAAAAAAATTAACTTGGAATTAATTTATTTTAACACGATGAACTTGATAAGTTAACTCAAAACTAATGATATTATTTTTTAAAGGAATAGGAGGACGAAGAAGGGGGTGGGATAAAGGAGGAAGAAAGAAAAAGAAAGTTCTTTGTGTCACTCGCCACCTTGCAATTTGCCTTCTTCAATAATTTGATACTTTCCTTTTTTTATATATTTTATATTTGTTATTTAATATCTTATTTTCAAAAGGGACCCACACGTAAGCGCGTTAACTTTTATTCCACGCCAGGAACCCCACCACAATTGAAAAAGTCAAGATTCCTTTCCAAAAAATTGAATCGCACCTGATCCTTCCACGTCATCAAGAGGACTTGAGTGCTAGTTTTCACCAGTCATGGACGACCCAGATGCTCCCATTAAGCTTCTTTGGGAACTCTCTGAATCTTACCCTGTCATCCGCATATAGTAGTTGCCCCTTTTAGCATTCTCACCGTACAACACCGTTACTGTTTGTTTTTGTATTGCTTTTAAACAATTTAATTTTTTTCTTTAATTTAATTTTTTTCTTTAGTATTATTACAATATATTTTAAAAAAAAAAAACACCGACCGTTATCACAATATCAAATCTCCATAACTTTCCTTCCCTCCCTAGGCTGGTAAAATTTCCTCAAGTTGTCTCTTCTCTTCCTTCCTACCATTCCAAAGCTTTGGAAGCAGGTCTAGGGATGGCAATGGAAAAAACTCAACCCAGGCGGTTATCTTCCCTGGTAATTTTCTTAGCTAACAAACACCATTTCTCTAGAAAATCTTCTGATAGACATCTTGCAACATTTTGGCTCAAGATACCCGATTAAACTAGGAGCAATGCTATACATGCAAACAAACAAATCTTGCAAAATTTCCATATTGCTACTTGTTATTTTTAACCAATCGTTCGATATTTTCGGGACCAGCACTTTCTATCATTTATTACATGACATATGAGTTTGTACGAGAATTTAGCGTGTAATTTTGTTTGTGTGCGAAGTGTTTTTTGATCTAAAATGTTGTAAAAAATGAATGCTTTTAGCATAGTCACATCCTAACTGCAACATTTTCCAAACAAGGACAGCAAGCAAAGCATCCACCAGCAAATTACAGAAAATGCAATCAGGTTAAGTTCAAAATATTGTGGTGGAGATATTAACACTCCACTTATGAAGAAGGGTGGTTGGAGAGTTAGCTGATCCTACTCTGCACTCATATTTGACCCTTCTTCGCATTCTGAATAAACAAAACAAGTTGTGCTTGTGTCCTTTTGTAGCATCTTCTCTCAGGTTTATCCCTTCATTTTGCCCATTTTCCAATGGACACCAACTATTCTGATCTAGGCACGCTGTTCCCAAACTTTTAACTCTCTCCACAAAGGAGAGTGCTATTAACAATTGATAGAGTGCTAAGAACTCTAACCAAGATAATGAAATCATGATTCATCCAGCTAACATGTCTACACCTCATGTGCATTATCTGCACAAGGGGTCCAACCTGCACACATGTAGCATATACCACCCGATCCATGTGTGTCAGTCCCGACCTAGATTGGCACTTCACATGTTACAAAGCAAGTTGACATTTCCAAAGAAATTTAATAAGGTGGGATTGATAGTTGCAAGGGATTGCAAAAATGATATTTTAAGTCCAATCTTCAACTTACTCTATCTTTGATTGAGATGGAAACACTTCATGCAAGAAACCCGCATCTAATGGTTGTTTGGGAAATCTGTCTATACCACCTAAAACAGTATCTTTCCTCTTTCTCCATTATCTTTCATGGTAAAATAACATGATGCATTGCTTTGGTCAACCTCTTGATAAAAATTACTAAAACGAGGAACTGGAATCCATGACAAATTTTACCATGGGTAAACACTCTCTCCCAAATGAGACCATTCGAACGTCTGATGGGGTACATGACTGGATATGACCGAAAATCATGACTTCTTCTGTTGGCTTGCCGCCAGTCATCAAGCATGTTTTAGTCCCTTGAGGCTGTTTGAAGGGGAAACACCGAATGGTCGCCCCTGTTTCTTGTTTTACTCTTTGTTCATCCGCATCACTACAGTCAACAAACACAGCATAGTATTAGACATGTTATAAGTCCCTCCTACTTTGATCTCAATACTGTAATTGTTTATCCACTACTAACATGAAGAAGAACAAAATAAACTACCTAGCTGACCAAGGACCCCTTACCCATTTGCCCAGGGATATTATCGCTTTGAGTTCATCATATGAGCCCACATCCACAATGTTACTGCAAGAAAACTTCAGAATAATATTAGATGTTTCTGACGAATACAGGAATCTGATGGACTTCATTACAGTGGCTGTGATTATTGGAATTGGTACACAACTACACAAGTAAAAAAAGCCTAATTGCAATCATGTGAAGCAGACTCTCAAAGCTTCTAGAACAATAATGCCATGCACAATGATAAAGTACCTATATATCTAGATCTAGAGATTTGATCAAAGTGCCTATATATCTAGATCTAGAGATTTGATCAAAGTGCCTGAGGCTATTAAGACGAAGCATAACTCCCAGTTTCATTGCTTTGGCAGTTTCCATCATATGACAAAGTTAATGTTATATGAAATAGAAAACCAATGGTCTTAGGAAAATAATTCTTACATCCTTGCTAGTAAAAAAGCAATTTATTGCTTCCTGTGAATCATGCTGGCAATCCTTTTCATTTTGGTAGGATGGTCTTACTATGATGATTATGCCTCATGTGTTTGAAAAAGTCAACTTATTATTTGCATTATTAGACCACAACCTGTTTTTCTCCTAAAAAAGCCTACATATTCTATTACTGCCTTGACATCAAAGCAAAGTCCACAAAGAAAAGGATGTGAGCAGCAGTTGTATAGACATAAATATTAGCATTTTTATCGTGGCAGGGTGCAGAAATCACTGTTTATAAACAAATTTGTCATCAAGAGATTATGCTATAATTCTAAAAAATAATAATAGAAGACCTCAATGAAAAGTAGAGCTCGCATATCCAATAATTGATGCACATAACTAAGCTTCCACTACACATAATGTTTGAGCAAGAGAATGCACCTATCTAGAAATGATGTTCCCTACCCAGAAGAGATGACTGGATCTCATCCAACTTGTCCTTGACGTAAGCTTCTAACTTGAAGGCTCCATGGATATTCCAACACTTTTCCTTGCTTTCCAGGAACATCTCTCCTGATTTGACCATGACCACACTTCCACTTGAAACATCCTGGTACCAATTTCAATCATCAGAGGTGCCCCCTCTTGAAACCAAAGTATTATTTAATATTTGCTTGAAAAAATAAGGGTTGTTCCACACGTTTCAAAGGCTTTCTTTTATGAAAAAAAAACTGAAACCATTTTTTTAAAAAACGTTTCAAAGGCTTTTTTTTATGAACAAGGATAAGAGTCTGTGGTAGAAGTTGTTTTTCAAAGTACTTTTCGCTTTGAAATGAATCAAAATAATGTTTTTTCATTTTTGACAGCACATCAAGACGATCCAAAATCACCAAAAAAAATAAATTTGAAACAAAAAAATATTCAAAAGCACGGTTGGGACTAATTGAAACTATTTTTTTAAATAAAATAAAAGTGAGGACCAGGTGTGGCAAGTCCAACACATTGCATAAGTCACACAATGACATAAACACCCAAAATTGACATCAGGCACAAGAAGAAATGTACAATTCAGATTCTTTTTGACAGATTACCATAAGCTTTAATGACCGAGACACATCTGGGCACCTTTCATGAAAGTCATAATTAATTAGAGGGCTAAATCATTAATTAATTATTAATCTTTTTTTTTGTTCATGTACTTAAAATAAGAATAAGAACAGACCTTCATCTCCCAGAAATTGAACTTCCATCCCGGGGTTCTTTGATCCATGTCATCAAGTTTAACTTTTATACTAGCAGATTGCAAGTTTTCTTTTACAGAAGATCTGTATCGAGAACTCCAGTTTTTCCATCCTCCTTTCTCCAGATTGGCACAACCACCACATGAAAGAATGCAACACAGATAGGAAGAACAAATTGAAATGGTAGTATAGCTCATAAAACGAGTTGTTTGTTATCTACTAAACGTTAAAATGGCAACTCGAAAACCTAAACTTTACTTTCATACAGGCCCCTATCAGAAGACTGAAACCAAATGCTTATGCATAGACTGTCCTGATGAGATATTTTTCTCCAATAGACATAAGATTGCTTGTCCAAGTACCTGAACAAAGCAAGCACACCCCTGGGATGTGCTGCTATATTACAACCACAAAAGAGAGCAACAACAAGCTTCCTTAACATAATGAAACATCTCTATTCTTAGATCAAGTACATAAAATTGAAAGATTCCCGACAAGTACCAAAGTACCTTTGATCTAAATGCATGTAAAACAACAATGATAATAACAAACACATATATGCTAACTTAAGAAATCACTAATAGAGATACACAAGTTCCTTTATTGATGCAAGTTTTGGTTTAGCATTAGACCAGAATCATCACCATAGTTCATAATTATACCACCAACAAAGCAGGTGCTGATAGCCCATGATGTCTGCCACACATGTTGCCTCTCTCCAATTTCATACATAAACTGTACAGGCACATAATTTCTGTTAAGATCATGGACTTCTCAAATTATAAGTAAAATTCAATAGTGAGGGGAAGGAAAGGATCGATTACTTTATTTGGTAGGTTAAAAGGAAAACATGAAAAAATATCAAGGAGAAAAAGGTCATTGGCAAAATGCTGGACCAATGAGATGATCATTGTTGTGCTACCACTGAGTTAAGCTTAGACACTTGCCATAGAAGCTGATAAAGTTAAAACTCGGACATGGCCAACTGAGCTACTTCATATCAAAGAATGCAATGGGAGATATTTTGTAATTGCGTGCCAGAATAAGAATGGGTGCACGCAAAGGTCTTGGTGCCTTTAAGTAGTGTCTTGATAATGAGCAAGAACACAAGTGTCTTTGAGGGGCTGTATACAAACACTTGTACTCATGTTTAGCTAGCATGTGTTCACCTATGTGCCCAAATAAGCAAGACTCATAATACCTATATAAGTAGGCATTCTCTTATGTGCCAAACAAGCTTTGTTGAAATAAAACTCCACGTTATCATACAATCTCCTTTTTATCTTCCTCTTCTTTGTTTGCTTTATGCACATCACCGCTGTGCAGCCCAGTTGAATTGCTATAAACAAAACAAGGAGGCTGTTATGCACAAGGGTCTATTCTTGTGATACATGTAATTTGTATAGGGACATGAAAGGTGGTGGTATCTATAAGGTTAACAAAGAGGAAAGCATTGGATAAAACTATAACGTATGTGTACTTGGGGATTTTTATTCAAAAGAGCTTGCTTGTTCCAAACACGATGCCTCCTTCTAAAGGTGTTAGTAAGCTTGGTTATTTGGACATGTAGATGGATAGGTCTTACCTAACATTAGCCAAGCTTTAGTGCATGACACCTCAAAGACACTTGTCTTCTTACATATTATCTGGACAAGACTCCTAGACAATTGCATGCACCTATACACATGCTTGGATAATACACCTACACACTTGCATGCATTTCTGCTTCTGCACACTACATTGTTATATGCTGCACATGTATTACATAGATTCCTTTTCTCCTTCATCATAAACGAGTGGCTACCAAACATAGGCATATGGTATTGGACAAAAACACTTTAAAACACCATGCCTAGGATAAGACTACAAAGCGCCGGACCCAATAAGGTGACCGGGAATTCAGGATAGTGCTGGCACCAAATTAAGCTATTTGTAGGCTCTTATACAGTCTAAAGCTCAGGCGTTGCCATCTGAACTACTTCATGTAGGGCATGGTATTTAAGGCGCGTGGTTTTACGAAGAGAAAAAAAAACGAACCACATGGTAGGTTAAGCATTATAAATGTTACATAGACGGAAAACAAAAGGAATAGTAAAGGTAAGTTCATTCAGACTAATTGTTTATAGATGCCAAAATGCACACTGGCCATTTTGTTGTTTCTAAACCAAATGGAAGGGAATTTCCCAGGTAAATTAACCAGGATTTAACTCAAATCTTGAGTTGCAACATTTGTTTTTTCCCTATTCCATAATTATCCACAGGAATTAGCTGATAATTCACTAAAAAGGATTTAATTAATAAAATATATTTTCAAAATTATGCTGTTAGCTTTTCTTTGCATTCAAATGATATCATGCGAGAAATAGAGCAACAAAACACTCAGCTAGCAGCAACTCATAAAGTGTCTGAAATAATCTTATCTAGTAACTACTGACTAAAATACCTGCGTTCCAAAAGCCCGAGAAAATTTTTGCCCAAGGCTGTGGCTAGTTCCAGCCTGTGATGCTTTCTGATCACCCATCATAGCCTCTATTGTATATGTCCTATCAGCACCAGCAAGAGTTCCCACTTTTTATTTTCTACCTGTAATAACAGGTATTGCAGTTTGCTCATAAGCGAATTTTGTATGGACATCGATCATTTGTAATGCCTGCGATTCAGCAGCGTAAATCCATTTAATACAAATGCTAGTACGCTATCAGATATCAAGCATACTACAGCTCAATAAGATGCAAACCTCGTTTTCTGCCTTCTTTAGATTGGCATGAGCTGTGTGACCCTCCTGCCACAGAAATTCAAGAGTCCTCACAAATGGTTTTGTGTGCATCTCCCATCTTGTAACATTTGCCCACTAAAACAGAAAACAAAATATTAATAGGAAGGGGATAGGGAGAAAACAGTTGTACATAACAACCCTCCCTGATTGGAAGTTATTCGCTATAGGTGACCAAACTTTTACATGGTTTACCTTGAGAGGAAGATACAATAACTATGAACCCACTGAGCAAACATGTGATTCACTATGGTTTCACTAGCGGGTCAAACCTGCCACAACCTCAGCAAGTGCAACAATCAAAGCCAAAACTCAGGTCATTATTTTTCAAGAAAATGAAACAACATAACATTTTCATCAACCCTTAAATTTCCAATACTAGAAAAAATCAAAGGTTACCACAAGTTTTTCTTCAAGTTCCTTTCCTCCACTGATAGTCACAAGAGCCAGTTACTGAACCCCTCAACATGATTAGCTTCTTTCTCAATAAATGAGTATTGGTATAAACTACAGCACACAATTGTCAATATAAGAATTAAAGACAAACTCAAACAAAGTCCATCCACAAGAACACACACATGCAGTTTCAATTGTAAAAAAAATCATGCTACTCGAGCTCAACTCTGAATTGTCTCGCTAAAACATCATACACAAACTCATTTGTACGCAAAGAAAAGCAAATTAGTCGCATAATTCAAATTCAATATCATTCACAAACAAACTCAAACAATAAAATACTCAGCTCAAAGTGTCCATGACCACAAAATATGTCTTTAAGAATTGATTTTGGGAAAAGTTATATTAAAGCATACCACTTTGCTGTATTTTTAATAAAACAAAAACTACAAACTAATCCTTAGATGATAAATTTTTTAATTTCCTTAGTCGTTTTGTCACTATATCCTCAGCATAAACCTAGACTTATTAAAAAAAGTGAACAACCGAGCTTGAGTACTTTCTTAACTCAAAGTTAACCTCGGACCCTTTTTCAACCTACCTAAACAAACCAAACACGGATCATAACACTCCACTCAACTCAAAACCTCAACTCAATCACAACACTGCATTTATAACATTCCACAGACAAATAAATAAACACCCCACAAAACAAGCTTGAGGAAAGTACGCGTTGCTATGCCCAGTCTTCTTAAACTTCACCTTCGAATAATCCTGCAATGCCAAAACCCACAAAAAGCTCAAAACTTTCAACATCCCATTTAAGAAAAAAAATCTCTAAATTATCTACTTTCAACTAAAAAGCTTGGATTTTAAGGACCTAAATGGCTTCCCAGATGGCATAACCATAGGGACGAGTAGCCATGGTACCATGGACCTGAAATTATCTACTTTGAAGAAGATGAGGTTTTTGTTTTTCCATCAAGTATACATTCTAGTTCCTAAAGCTTACAAAATGACTCATATAGATCCTAAAAGTAAAACTCTTGACCCAATCACAAATTTGTTATTTGCTGCAAAGTTAACCCTCGAGCTAATTAAAACAAAATATTGATATTCGATCATGCATCAAGATTTCCTCCCTTTGTAAGAATATCATAAACCCTAACTAGATTAAAACATAACTAAATGGGTATGATGAGATGAGATTCCTTAAAGCCAATCCTCGTAACCATTTGGGTTTAAAAAAATTGCCACATACATGCTTCACGTCCTAGCTTAATGATTGGTTTTGACACAAAAAAATTTAGTTTAATTAAAAGAATATTTTTGGATCAGTTTATATGTCAACTAAAATTTAGATTGTTATCTAGAAAAAAACATATTAAATTCATCTAAATGCAATATATCATGTTTTAGAATTTTCCATGAATAATTTATACACAAGCGAGCTAAAATATTTACTAATTTATTTACGACAACCCTCCTAGATTTGGACACAACATTGTTTTTACTCAATCCAATACAAAATAAATTTGAAACTAAAAATCCAAAATAATAAATGTATTCCAGGGATGGATTAGGATCCCGTTCTTCTTTTTCTAGGCCTGGATTCCTTCTGCAGGTTTTCTTGGATAGGGCTTGAAATGTACAAGGCCTGGCCCAGTGGCTACAGTCTTGAGCTTGTGTGATAGTTTTGGGCTTGGCCCTCCAATGAAACCATTTTTCTTGGGATCCCATCCTGCCTAAGCTAGGAGAAGACATGTTTTCTTATTCCTTTTCTTTTTTCGTTTTTAGAGTGCTAGGAAGCCTAGTTGTTACTTGTCGTACTTCCAAAAAAGAATTTAGTTCCTTGGATTATCTCGTGAATATATTTATTTAATAACATTATTTTATTTTTTAAAAATTATTAAATTGATTGGACCAATCTGATTGGATTGAATTGATCGATTTATATTAAATTAATATTTTTAAAAATTCAATTTAAAATCCCATTTCAATTAGGACCCGGATAACGAGTTGTTTGTTCAGGATAACTGCTCGGGTGGATCACATTTAGCAACTAAAAAGGGGAGAAAAATTGAGATTTGAGCTAAAATCTTTTTTCTTTGAATGAAATGCTCTTGAATTAATTTTCACTATTAAGAGCATCGAGACCAACAAGAGCCGGGTGACACTCGTTCATGCTGTGCCACTGGATAGAAAGTACCACAACTTTATTATAAAGTTTAAATAAAATGTAAATATTAAGAGACAAAAAAAGGGTTTTGACTTTACTATTGTGTAAAGTGACTTTGATCTCGTGGCATGGTTGCTCTACCATGCTTTTTGGTGACATGTTCGTGATAATCTATTCAGCCCGTCAAATCCAACCATCTATGGACACCGTTGCTAATTTTCTTTATTTCACTCTTACTTTATACAGTGTAGTAATTTTAATTTTTTTAAAGAAATTAAAACAACACAACTTTCAAAAAAAAAATTTACAAAGTCTTGACGGGTAACATGTCAAGTAGATCGAGTTGAACCGAAATTGAATCGAATCAAATCTGAACTAACATAATTTTAAAATCATCTCAGGTCAGGTAATTCACCCGATTAAATGTTAGGCTGAGTTTAATAACATTCGGTATTATTATGTCTTATGCTCCCATTTACTTCAAATTTCACACAATTGGCCGAGCTAATTGAATTCTAATGTCAGTTATATTCTTTTGTTCTTCTTCTTCTTTTTTCCTGCTCATTTCAAAAAGCATTTGTTTCCTTTCCCATTTATGGGTCACGCATAGTAACTGTTCAGCCACTGCCATGTGTGTGAAACCTTCCATGACAACTCGAATTATTATGCATTTATTAGGGTTTTTCTATGGAGAAGTGTGCAACCTGTGCATCCCACGTTTTGCTGGTGTCAATAAGCATCGAGTGATTGATCATTGAAGGTGAGTCCGAGTGTTCTGCAGAGACGATATTCGGTTATATTAGTTATTAAAAAATAGAAAAGAGAAGAAGGCAGTGGGGTGAGTGAAAATTTCTATACAGTGAACTCAGCATCCATCATCTATATTTTTTTTAAAATAAAAAATGAAATCTGCGATCATTGATTTAAAGGGATATCATGGGTCGAGTTTTATTATTGGAACCTGAAATAACTATTCAAATTATATAAATTTTTTATATTTAAAATCGAATGGATCGGTTTCAGATATTCATCAAGTACCCATAACTCAAACTTAAATATTATAATTTATATTTATTTGATACTCAATTAACTTGGTTTATGTTCAAAATTTTCAAAATTTAAAGCTATTTTTTTATTTTTTTACTTCGAGTTGGACAGGCATTTGTCCATATGAACCAGAAACCCGACCTTTTCTTTCGAGTTTTTCCCTAAGTCCTATCAAGTCTAATATTTTTTTTTTTATCTATTCAAGTCGGTTCAATCAATATCCATCAGTTTCCGGTGAAATTATCATCACTAGTAATTAATGATTCATGTTCGTGCTTGAAAGAACAATTGTCACTTTGGAACACTGAATTCGGGCTTATGGTTGCAAAGGTTTGCAGTTCCCCTCGCTTGATGATGTCTTTTCATCTTAAAGTATGGATAGATGTTTCTAATCTTAGGTACCAAAATAGTAAGACAAATTCCCTTGTCCTCCTCCAACCTCTTAAGTTGCATCGATCATGTAATGTCCGTAGCTCAATAATTCAAAAAAGAATCTCGTAGCTCAAATTTTGTAAGAAATCATTAGGTTCTACTCTCATCTCCACATGAATGCGAGAGTGAATCATTGAATAACCTTTTCGGTTAAGAGGGTATTTGAAATGGTGATAACGGTTATTTTTTAAAGTGTTTTTTACTCAGAAATACATTAAAATAATATTTTTTTATTTTTTAAAAATTATTTTTATATCAACACATCAAAATATATAAAACTACTAAAAAAATATTAATTTGAAATAAATAAAAAAATTATTTTTAAAAAAACTCTCTTGAAACTAAATAATAAACGGGCCTAACAGGAAAGAAGATGCTTTTATTTTCAAGATTCCCCAATGGATGATAACTACAAATTATTCATATCATAAATGCTATCTTAAGGAAATTTTATTTACTTATGGAAATTCAATCACTTATATGATATCAATTTAATTATTGGAGATACTATATGATTGCTATGTATGTGTAGTATATGTATATAATTAATGGGTACTCAACACGTAACCTACAAAGAGTGTGAATGCTCCATCCTTCTTTCTTCTTCCTCTTCGTCTTCTTTACCAATAAATATCCGCATCTTAACCAAAGTACTTAATAATTTTAAATCGAATAAACATGTACTACTTAAAAAAAAATATTAAACTCATTATCATTATATAAAGAGATCTATTCTTTTTTTAAAAAAAAAAACTCAAACCAAAAACAATTCATTGTCCAAAAAAACATTAATGTCAACTAAACAAAAAAAAACCATTTACTAATTATGAATAGTATTATTAAAATCGACCCGGACTAACAAGTCAATCCAATAAACAATTGTTTTAAAATCTAGTTTGAGCTATATTTCAAATTAAATTAGATTAGAATTAATTAATAAAACCGACTCAACTTGACAAATCAATCCAATAAATAGTTATTTTGAAATCTAGTTTGAGTTATATGTCAAATTAAAGTAGATGAGAATTAACCCAATTAAAATCTAATAAAATCAATCTATAATCTGATTAAAATCTAGTTAATCATTTTTATTTCAAAACAAACCGATATAACAAGCCAAATTTAATAATTTTGGCGACAAACACAATGGGCAATTGAGAAAGTTTAAAGTTTTTTATTATGATTTTAACTATATCTAGCAATTC
>Ga0325414_1004546_pt1 | contig 14544 bp, 7 predicted proteins | sample PopdelMetagenome_8_FD_206183 | JGI IMG/M metagenome (GOLD analysis project Ga0325414, IMG submission 206183) | Populus deltoides microbial communities from Bellville, Georgia, United States - Leaf-PdKOR-R3 | ecosystem: Host-associated > Plants > Phyllosphere > Phylloplane/Leaf | place: USA...
AAAAATAAGGGAGGAATTTCGGGAATTTCCGAGCCAAGAAGTACAATAGCTTCCTTCTTGATGACCACTGATCCCATGTTCTTCTCATCTCTTCCTTGGTCATGCTTGGCTCATATGGATTAATCATTGGAGCAAACATGGCAGCACCTGCAAATTCAGTAAAGAAGATAACGATAAGTTACATCATATATGTGATATTTTTCCAAGTTATGATTTATATTATTCTCTAACACACACCCTCAAGTGAAAGCCTTTTAAGCTTGAAATTTGCACATGTCCATATTATCTTGTGTTTAATTTTTATCAAATAAATAAGGATAGTGAGATTCGAACTCGTGACCGCTTGGTCATTAAGGCTCTGACACCATGTCAAAGAACCAATTCAACCCAATAGCTTAAGCTGTTAGGTTAGATTCCAAGATATGATTTATATTATTTTCTAACAATACTGACTCCTGATTGAAATACTAAGAAATACCGATTATGAAAGATATGTTTCATCAAATTTTTATATCTATCAATACATAGTCGTGATCTGAGAACTTGAAACTTCCGCTCATGAGGCAGGTGGGGGTGGGGAGATGTGATGAGGGGTACAGAAATGCTATGCTCGCAGTAGCCAGAGTGTCCAAGAAGTTCAAAGCTTCCTTCATTATAAATTCAAATTATCGCATATTGTACAACAATAGTACCATCCCCTATCCAGGGAACTGCCTAGTGCACATGCATGGTACCATTGCTGCTGATCCCAGACCAAAATCATTACATTGATCCTGGCCTTTTATATTTCTAATGTAAAATTAATCAATGTGTTGAAGTCTAACTATAGCTAGCCATGTACGAAACATTCAGCTAGATACGATGTTGCTGTAAGGCTTTAGTCACTGCTAGGCAGATTTCCATTCTCATTCTCGAAACTCAACGTTATCCTTGCATATGCTGCCAAATCCAAACCACTTCCCAACTTGAATTTGGTAATCCAGTGCCAACTAACTATAACTCAATTGAAAATATACTTACCTTTGTTGACATTATCAGGCTAGAAAACAAGAGAATAGCATAAGATTCCTATGAAAATAGAGGCCAAGTACCTAATCATACATTTATAAAAATAAAAGAGTTGGCGTACCAGCAATTCTGTCAGGAATGTATCTAAGTGCAGCCCAAGAATGCATGCTCCCACTGGAGTAACCCAGGACCCAAAACTTTCCAAGAATACCGACAGAATCAGCTAGGTAGAGCATATCCATTGCCGATGAGTTTAGATTTCTTCTGGTATGAGGATCACTCTCTCCAAAACCAGGAAGGTCATATGAGACCAAGCGCACGCCAAACTCTTCAAGCAGTGATGTTTTAACTCCAGGTATACCTTTCAAAGCACAAGGCATTAAAGACATCAAATTAATAAGCCAGCTGGTAGAGTCTAGTAATTCGCAGTTCCTCATCCATAGCATACCATACCTGCAAGTCGAGAGGAAAGAAAAGAATGGGGAGCAATCACGGAAAACCTTGCCCTGTCAGCTGGAACGCCTTGCTCCAGATAAGCCATGTGTCGACCATCAGGGAGCAGTATGCGAGTAGCACTAGGTGGATGTACACGCATTTTCTTTACAGACGGAACCAAGCTATTATTTGTGCTATTTCCACTTATGGCTGCACATTGTTTGCAAACAACACAACAAATTTTGTATGTATGGTCAGTCCAATCACAAAGCATATTAAATGAATGAATGAATGAAATAGCAAAGAATTTGTTCACATTCTCAAAACATACGCAGATCCAAGTTAAAATAACAAGCTGCATAAGAAGATGGAGAAATATACGTGTATCGATAGCTGTGACGATTACCTGCAAGAGCAAGGAGAAGGACGAAGAAAATGACAGGCCAAGCAATTGCAGGGTCACGATCCTCAGGCAAAAACTCATTCAAATACTTTAATCTACCCGACGCTTTAGCCATTGGCTTTCCTAATTTTTGCACAATGAACGAATCTTCGCTCACCAAATTACTCTGCGTCACTATATCTTTACATCCCTTCCCTAAATCCACCAACATCTCTCCCCACGACTTCAGAAACCCCGTCACTTGCTCCTTCAAACTCTCCGTTTCCGTCTCCGACTCCATCATTCTTGTTGAAGCGAGTATCGGCGGTGAAGCCGCCATTATACCGATAGGTTCTCCAGTGTATTGGATACCACTGCTCTCCACTAAACTCGCTAGCTCGTCTTGCCACGTGTTCACTCCTCTCATATCCACCATTTTCACTGAAACAAAGGAACAGCACTAGTACCGCTCTCTCAGTCTCTCTCACACACACATTATAAAACGACAGAGAGTTCGCTTTACTAGCGTGAGTTTCAAGCCTTCATCGAAACCAGCTAACCGACCATTATTAAAGAAGGAAAAAAAAAGAATCAAATCTTCTTCTATGAATAGAAAAGAAGAAAGGCAAAGAAATATAAGGGGAAAAAAGAAGAAGAGTCAGTCAGTCAGTCTCTCCCTGGTGTTGCTGCTCTCCTCTTACTTTTGACACATTCTCCCTCTCTCTTCCTTTATTTAATAGTAATTATCAACTTTTTTGCAACTTTTTTTTTTTTTAATGGATTGACCAATCCTCTCGCTCTCCCTCGCTTATCACTCCTCCTTTCTCCCTGCTTGTAATTGTGTTGAGCCTTTTGTATATGGAGAGAGACGTGATGGTATGTTTGGGCCGTTGGATGCCATGGAAGGTGACGCTTTTGCCACGTAACTCACTGCCAATACTCGCACGCCGTGCGGTTAAGGCCTTCGTAAAACCGGCTGTGCCGGTGCGTGTCTGGCGGCTCGGGGAGTTCGTTAGTGTGGGGACGAGTATGGTGATATTTCACTGGTGGTAGTTGCGTACGGCGCTGATGTGTCAGTGAGCAATATGCGGTGGATGCATGTGCACGGGAATGTTTTTGCAATTTTTTTAAGCCGTCTTCCTTAAATTTTAAGCCCATTAACGGGTGCATTGCGTTTGCTTGTTTCTCAAAGAAATATTAAATAAATATTTTGTAAAAAAATTATTTTGTTATAACTTTAACATGTTTAAGTAAAAATTAAAAAAATACTATTTTAATAAATTTTTAATTAAAAAATTCTGTCAAAAAAAAATCATCCACCACATTATTGATAACATACAGTAACTAAGATAACGTTTGGGAACGCGGCTGCGGCTACGTTCCCAAAAAATTTGAAAAATTTTTTTTTTGCTAAAATTTAATATGATTTGTATATTTTGAATCGTTTTAATGTGCTGATGTCAAAAATAATTTTTAAAAAATAAAAAAAATCATTGGCATATATTTTGGCACGAAAAGTTATTTGAAAAGCACCCGCAATTACACTGCCAAACACGCTCTAAATAGTTTTAGGCGCTGACGACGCCGTATATGATATCCCATGTGCTGCTCAGGCACTGGGATATGAGCTGCTCTCTTCCATTATTGGAATGAAGGGAGCATCTTTTATTAGAGGTACCAAACTCAATTATTGAAGACTGATTGAAAGAGCCAGCTATCAAATTAACGAACGATAATAGACAGTCCCCTTTCTGGTGGATGATGATTTCTTTGTTAATAATCATAATTAAATCAAGAGATGGACAGATTAGTGCATGAACATTTCATATCCTCCTCCCATGATTCGCTAATGGTGGGAAGAAAATCTTTTTAAGTCATTTCCACGCCAGTATTCTGCAAGCCGTGATTTGCTGTCATGCGAGCAAATTGCAACTCCTCTTTACGTCGCACAGAAATATTGGTTTCTTGGGCCAACGAAAGCGCATTGTGCTTCCACACCAACTGGTCTTGGTCTATCCGCCTACCTGTACATCATGAACAGTCTGTCTCCCCTGCCTGCCAACCAGCGAGCTCCATGCCTTCAAAAATGTAATGGCATGTGCTGCTTTTCCACTGCTGACAGTACAGCTACATCACTCGAAACTTTTAGGTGCTTGCTACAAAAGGCCACAATTTCATGTCTAGAATGAATCCCTAATCCACCCCTGCTGGTACTCTTCTTCCAAGATTGCCACAAAATCGCGTTTCAATTTGATTCTCCACCGAGCCTGTCTTCCTTGATCCCTGGTGGCGACACTCCCCCACGGGCTTCAATCTCAGAACCGAACAACTTGACCTGCATAATACAAGACAATTCAGCGTCTTTGCTGGTGGAAGTATTTCAGCCATTGCAAACACAAGCCAAGACCAAGTGAAACAAAGTATCATCATAGATTAAACAAGTCATATTTAAATAACAGTATATTATTCAATATAATGAAATATAATATGACCGAGACGTGATATGATCACTATCCCAGAGCCAAATTTCCGTCCACTTGGTGCGAATAGTAGAGAATTGAAGCCTCCGAGTACACTTTTCTAACCTCCCACTTGTACTTGTGAAGCAAGTATCTTGTATAGCCATGCAACTTATTACCATTTGTGAGTCATAAAGTGATACGATGCCTCTTCATTACCATTTGACAAAGATGATCTTACTGTGATTTTAAAGATAGTATTCAAGTTAAAGAAATACAAAATAATGAAGAGAGAAAAGCATTCTTCTTTTATCAGTAAAAGCAGATGATTAAAAAGAAAACCTTGCGACAGAAAAGCAATTCAAGTATTTCAATTCAATCAACTACTGAATTAAAATCCCACAGTTGCTACACAATTATCTTAGTATCATACAAACTTCCAAGTTAAGAATGAAAGAAATTTTCAACCAGATTCTCTAAAATCGAGGTCTGGTACTTCATCCATAATATGTTTCTATTTCTCACAAACTCAGTATAGTAAAATACGTTCTCATGGCTTTGAGCAGTAGAATAGGAGTGGAATGATGATACATATAATCAATAGCACTACTTTGAGTTGCTCTCTAGAATAGCAGAGCTAAGCAAATGGAAAATGTGATATCAAGAGATTAAGCAATTGATCTAATACATCTTCAACCAATTGATGATAAGTCTGAACAACAGTAATGGAATGGGATTTACAAATAAAATAATGTAACAACCAAGAAAAAAACTTTGATCCATATAATCATGTGATGGAGAAGCAAAAGTCATGAATGATGTGTAGTACTCTACAATCTCAAGTGGCAGTGATCAAGTGATGGAAAATAACATTTTACTATAACAGGCATGAAATTAACGTGGATATGCCAAATATAACGATGTTGAAAGGGAGTATAGAACTTTAATTTGACAAGCGAAGCTTTCATATTTCTAAATTTCTTCTCACTCAATCCTTTCATCAGCTTTAAAGTATATCATATTTTGGCAAAGGGGGATTTGAGGGTCAACGACAGAGCATCCTTTTTATCAGGACGAACAAACCAGTTAGGATTAGTGTTTCTACCACAGCATTCCATGAGCTAAAAAGGTTGAAAGGCCCCGCAAGCAGTGGATGAAACACTCTTAAAAATTAACATAAGAAAATAGCAAAACAGACAAAAGAACCCATTAAAAACATTACCATATTACTTTACCTGCTCATTTGAAAATGTAGCCAATGCAATTGGCAGCTTATTCGGAGCCATTAACTAACTCGGAACGTCTTCTCCTCCTCTCTCTAGTAGCCATTTTCTCCCCATACCTCTGCAGTATATCCGCCAAATCAACAAACCCTGCCTCCCTCAATTTCTTCCCCACCTCCTTAAACATAACCACACCTTCCTCACTTGAATAATAATGCAAAAACTTATTGTAATCAAACCTAGGTACCTCAAGTGATCCTTTCATTGTCCTCTCTACGTATTTGGTGGCTTCTAATGACTTCCCAGCCTTAATCAAACCTCCAACAAAAATAGACTCAAAATTCACAAGTGGGTCTGGCCCCTTCCTCCCTCTCTTCCCTAAATGCCCTTGCAATAGCATAATATATGTGTGCATTGTAGGCTCACAGCCTCTATTAATCATCTCTCTGAACACCTGTGTTGCTTCACTCGCCCTCCTTGACCTTACGAGCCCCTTAATCAGTCCATGATACACGCTAATGTCTGGTTTTTCAATCCTTTCGACAACTTTATGAGCCTCTGCATGCCGGCCTCTTGTTAAAAGGCCATAAACTAGGGACCCCAATGTTGAATTATCTGCTTGAATTCCTCTCTGGCGCATTTCATCAAACACCATGTTCGCTTGCACAACTTTACCTTTTCTACACATCCAATCAATCACAAGCTTGTAAGTGGAGAGCGCTAAATCATCCATTCTATTCACCCTCATCGTCTGAAACACCTTCAAAGCCTCATCATACTCATTCCTCTTGAAAAGTGTCTCCATCATTTTCTCAAACACCTCGATCTCCGGCTCGATGCTCTCGTCCACCATCAAATTCCAGATCTTTGAAGCCTCGATCAACTCACCAACATCACAGAACCCCTTAACCAACCACCCATAGGTAACCCCGTCAGGCCTAATCCAATCCTTCAACTTCAAAACCACAAACTTTGCCTCCTCAACAAGCTTACCCTTGCACAAATTCTCCACCACCTTGTTTAACCTCTCAACTCTATACTCGCATCCATGCTCATTCATAAAGTGAAAGAATTCAGCACATTTTTTCAACTCCCTTGCTGAAGCTAGTGCTTTCAAAACAATTATAAAAGTCTTATCATTAACCAAACCACGTTTTGCCATTTCCTGGACAGCACCCCACAAGAGATCAAGGTTTCTTGATCTTCCGAAAATGTCAAGCATCTTGTTGAAAGACACGGAAGTGTGAGTGAAACGTGAACAAGGCATCTGTTGTGTGTATTGAAAGAAGCGATGCACGGGGCGCCAAGAGGCTGGGAATTTGTTGCAAACTTGGAGGAAGAACTCATGGGTAAGGTTGAAATCAATGGAGGAGAGTTTGTTACGGAGTTTGAGGTCTGAAGAGTTTTGTTGTTGGAAGATGACGGTGCAAACCCGGAGAAGGTGATCTTCATTGACTGGGGATGGTGAAGATGGGTACGTTTGGCTTGATTCAGTGGTTAAGAGGCAAAGACATCGGTGGTGCTGGCAGTGAGAGAAGGAGTTAAGAAGGGATTTCATGAACAAAAAACGCATCGTGATCATTTCAATTTTTGAATGAGAGAGTGCTGTAACTCAGTTCAAAGGACAGCTACTTTTGCAGTGGCTTTCAACACCTGACGCCAACTTATATACAAAAAAAAAAAAAATTCAAGTCAATTATAGCAAGTGTTGATTCGGATAATAACTATATCTGAAGAACAAAACGGACTTTAAGTGCCATAGATACCTTCATAGAAATGATTCATTCATCAATAAAAGTCTCCTCAACGGCAGGCAATTCATCAAACACCTTAGATTCCGTTTGAAAACCCATACCGGAACTCATACAAAACAAAGCGAGCATCTTTTAAAAAGTAATTAAGATTAGCACTAGGAATATCTCTACAGAAATTGCAATAGTATTCGGGTTCACTTCCTGCCTGGTATCTTTTTTTTTGTTCAGACACGGTGCTCTGATTTGTTCACTCTGTTCTCCCTCCCTCCCTCCCTCTCCCATCCGTCCATCTTTTGCGCTTTTCTATTTATGGATAAAGTTCATTTTACCACATTGTCCTTACTTCAGTATCGAATGCTGGTTTAAATATTGGAGAATTTGGTATTTACACTTGAAAGAGACTGAAAAACCGTTGCCTATTTGCTTTCAAGGTCATAGAAATTAACAAAAACTTAAAAAGATCAAACATTCAACACCGAAAATTCAAATAATACAAAGGGGTAATATAGTACTTTTATAAGATTTATCGGTCAAATGATCGACTACAAAACGATTTTTTAATATTTTTTCTAGTATAATGCAATAGCTAAATTATTTTTAAAAATAAAAAACTTTAAACTGATATCTAGGAATTTTTTTTATATTTTTACTTTTTAAAACATAATAAAATAAATAAATTATATTTAAAAACAAAATTTCTTAAACTGACATTAAGGATTTTTTTTATTTTCATCTTTGTTTTTTTAGTTATAATCAAGTTGATTAATGGACAACTAATTATTTTTATTAATTAAAATATTACTTCAAAAATAAAAATGATTGGCACGTATAATATACACGCCAAACAAGTGGGATATGTTTGTGACCTTCAGGCGGTGCATGCGATGTTGTTTTGTAGCCAAATGATATCTTTCATTGTGGCGTTGAAAGTGACACATCGAGCTCTTTGAAGTGATGGGGTGCTCTAACTGACTCTTTTTATTCTCCTTTCTATTTTTGTCTCATCACCTCGAGTTTTGTGTCTATCTTTTTAAAAATTAAATATGTCATGTTAGTTTGTATTTGTATCAATATTAGTATCATTCTTTGGATTGTTAGTTATTTTGCTTTTAATGTTTTTCTAATTTCATTTTTTTTTTAATTTTATCCTTCATATTTGATTTCATTTAATCTTTTTATCTAACAAACAAAATTTTTATAAAAAAATTAAAAATAAAAATTAAAAAAACAATGATTGAAATTGAAATATTAAAAATAAAAAGAACAAACATTTACTTTTTTGGATAAAAAAAAATAAAAATAATAAAAAACAATCATCATCAACAAACCATCCATCAATTTTCATTGATCATGTTTTACACCAAGAGAAAGAAAATGCTATAGAACTTCTAACAACACGATGAGAGATGAGAGGATAGGTTTAACTACCGAGAAACGTTCAATGCGCTATCTAAAAAGCACGAATGCTTTCCACGCACTGACGCAATTTAAGCACCAAAGGCTACTTGTATAGCAAGCATTGCGTTGTTTCCCGTCTACGCAAGCCCACTTTTTGCAAGCATGTTCCAACAAAACCTTCACACAGTGAGCAGCTTGTCGTGGAGATCAAAATAGAACGAAAGATATACTGAAAAAATAAATTGGTCTGTAAATAACCCCTTCAATAGATAATGATTCTCCACCATAAAAGGATTGTAATTACCAGTTGCGACATTTATAAGTTCCTGCAGAATATGAGGCAGTAGTACGTGTCAGGATGAGCAACATAACATCAGAACGGTCGTCCACATGCATGTCCAGGGAACTATTGATTTACACGAACATGCTGGGCTTTGAATCAGCTAAAGAGCTTTGGACGAGAAAGCTAAAATCTTGATAGAATGAGGAGTATCCTGTGTCCAAGTCTTGGGATCAGCTAGCCTACTGGTAGCATGTGCTACGACACTACTTTCCCTTGTAACATGTGAAAAGGAGAGAGAGAAGCAAAGTTACGGGACAACATCTGAATATCCTCAAGGTTGGGCAGGTTCATAAATCCCTGAACCAATGATAAGCAGTTGGTCTCTACCGTGAGCCATCTGCTGGTGGCGTCGTACTTGTCCTGCGAATCTGCGTTGGAATGGAATTCTCTTTTTGCGTAACCAGAGATAAGAGAAATTTCCATGGTCTTGATATCACCACTATCCAGCTCCTTCAGTACTTGGAAACAGCAAGTTCCTTGAGTTCCATAATGCCCATAAAAACCCAAGGAAAATGCATATTTCACCGACAATATATTAGGTGACTCTTCACCGCTGTAAACCAGCCCAAAAACTAGTGTACTAATGTACACTAGTGGGATTTGCAACGGAACTAGAGGACCAGATCACCGCCTTGGAAACAGGGCATTTAATAAAAACATGAGTAGTGTCTTCATGAGAAGCTCCACATCTAGAACTGGGAGTTCCAGCCAATATTCAGTCCTCTAGTAGAAAGGTTCAGCGGGATGGGTAAAGCTTCGTGCAAGAGTCGGCATGCATGATGTTTTGCTTTAGGTGGAAGAAGGAGAGTAGTCCACAGTTTAGACCACCAGCCAGGCAAATCAGAAACATGATTTGACTGAGATCCACCTGTCCTTCCAAACCCTAACCACCAAAGAGTTGTTCCCAAGTGACCATCTTCAGACCTACTTTGCCCATGTATAGCTTGGCCGAAAACCAATTTTTGCAAATAACGTTCTCGGAAAATATCAAGAACTCAGCACGGAATCTGGTGAAAAGATCACCCGCCAAACTTTGAGTGTATGAAATATGATTTAATTTGTCATGCCCTGAAGCCAAAAATCATGAAATTCTCCATAATAACTCCAAATGTTTTATAAGCATGCAAGGCATTTTAACTCTAATTAAAAAAATTATACTTAAAATAATACCCAATTAAAAAAAATACATTGAATTATAAATTAATTAAACTCAATATAAATAATCTTACATCAAATAATCTAACTTCTTAAATAAATAAGATTAAATGTACTACAAGTCTAAGATCATAAATTTATCAATTATTAAAATATTTTAATCTAAAATCAACTAGCTTCCAAAGCAACCACTTGACATTCTAAATATCTTCCAAATCATATGAAAATAAATAAATAAAGAGAGAGAGTAAATAACAATTCATCTTTTTAACTAAATCAAGCATGTCAAAACTTACTAATACATATGGATTATAATTAATTCATTTATTATACCAAATTTTCAGTATTTTTAAAAATTTAAAAGACCAAAAACAAATTTATAAATCATGCGCAAAGAACTCATTGCATATTATAACTAGGTGTCATTCTCATCATAACACTATTAGAAGGCCAAATCAAGGTGATCTAAAGTTACCACCTCATCATCTTTTTTCAATTCTTTAATTTCACTATTAATTAAAAATAATTTACCAAAAACATATAAAATCACATTCAATGGCTTTCTATCAATCTAAGACTCCATTAGTATAACACTCACTCCTTCTAAGTAATTAAAAAAAAATATCATAAAAACCCTAATTTCTAAACTTTTCTTAATAATCCTTATATGTATACAAAAACTCACTTAAAAGGTAACGATATAGAACACTCACCTTAAATTCATAGAGAAAAAGTTTTTTGTCATAGATAAATTCTCCTCTTTGATCTCCCTCTCCCTCTCTATATAATGTAGGTTTTGATTTTCTAACAAAATAAAATGTAAATTACTCTAAAGTGTTATTTTCTTTTTATTCTCTGAATTATTATGTAATTATTAATATAACTACTATTACTTATAATACCCTTAATTAATAAAAAGGACATAATAGAAAATCGAGTCAATTATATTATATTTATTATTATTTTTTTATATATATTAGTAATAACTCAATGTTTGACAACACATTTTAGTCAAAGAAAATAAAGAGAAAATGAATTTGAAATTTAGTTCAAGACAACACAAATTAGAAATTTGAGAACCTACAAGGATGAGATTATAAATTGGAAGTTATTTTGAAAAAAAAAACAAATTGGAAGAATTGATAGGTTTTGGTATTTAATTAAACTTTGAATTAGTTTAATTAATAAAATTGGGAGCTTAATTAAAGAATTGATAAGTTTGGGAACTTAATTAAGCTTTGAGTTAGTTTAATTAATGAAATCATGTGCTTGATTGCAAAATGTCAAAACTTCATTGACCAAACTGAAAGATGGCCATTCCCATCCCAAAACCACGTCGTTTCAAAAACACTTTGCATCTTCTTCTTCGTCTGAAACAGAGGAAAGCCCGCCTGCAAAAACCATAACCTCTGGTCAGGTCTCACTGCCCTCAGACCAGACTTGGACGTATACCGAATGGTCTACCATCTGACCCCTTTCCAGCCGAATTTCCTCCACCGCCACAAAGTGCCAGCAGGCCGAGGAAACCGCCACCAACAATCCAGCACTAGCAGGACTGTTGGTGTCCCAATCCAACCAAAACACAAAGTCCCAGACCTTATCATTATCCTGGGAAGATAAGGTGCAAAAACCAACAAGGAAGAGAGAGAGAGAGAGAGAGAGAGAGACGAGGATCCAAATACAAAAAAAAACAAAAACAAAAAAAATAGAGCAGGAGAAAAGACAGAGAGAACATGAGAGGGAGCCAGAGAGGAAACACAGAGAGTGAAAAAGGAGAACACAAGAAACCAGAAAGAGAACTTTGCTCTCCCTCACAGCAAACCACTGGTCCAACCTAGAGGACAAAAAACCAGAAAGAGGAAAAACAGAGAAAAAAAAGCCAGAAGAGACGAGAGAGAATTAACCTGAAAAAACAGAATAAAAAAGAACAAAAAAGGAAAAGAAGAAAGAGCAGAAAGGAAGCCGAAAAAACAGATGTTGGAATCCCATCTTCTTCCCAGAATCCCAGCAACGAGCACTTGCAAGGTCTTCGTCCAGAACGTCCTCCCCCCAGGTAAGTCTTTTTCTTTCCCTGCTTTTGAATTAGAATTACCTTGGTACTATTGCAAGCATGCGTGAATAATTCACGCTGCCTGCAACAGTGCCCCAGCCGGGTTGCTGGCACGAGCTAGGAATCAGGTCGGGCTGGCTGGATCCAGCCCAGCCCATACAACATTCAACCTAAAAAAAACTGTTAAAGGTGGGCTAAACCTCTAGCGTCAAATTTTATTTTGAGCTAAAGGTGTGTTTGGAAAACTTGAAAACACTATGTTTAGGTAAACAACGTACCACAGGTTTGAATTTTGAAACTTGAATCGAAGAATGTTTGAAATAAATTATCTATAATTGTGAAAATAACTAACAGTGTCAGTGATCCATAGCAGTTAATTCTTCTTGTCGGCATATATTTGAATAAGATACCCTCATCTAGAGGTCTTGGGTCCACGCAATTTTGGTTTGATGCAGGTTGTTCGATCGCACCTCCTTAGAAAAAGTTGGGACAAATGTCTCTCTCTCTCTCCCCCTGTATATTTCTAGCTTCGTGCTGGTAAGGTTTTTTTTTAAAAAAAAAAACTTTACAGAAAACAAAAGTTATTAGAACATCAAAATTTTGATAGATAATTATTAAAATATTTTAATGATGATATATTAAATAATATATTTTTTAAAAAAAATATTGAGACGATGATATATTGGATCTATTCGGGACAACAATGATTCATCTTTGAAACCCGCAATCTAAGGCATGAGATTGTGATAAAACTATAGAACCCACATCAAAATAAATTAAAAAAACTCAATTATAATGAATCAAATATCGAAAGCTAAAAGCAGAAAAAAATAATTTTTTTTAAAAATGACCCTAGTAAACTTATATCAATAGTTGGCGTAACGCTGCAGGTCAATTTAAATTTTTTTGAAAGTAAGAAGAACAAAGTTTAGAAGACGCTAGGATTTTCATTAAAAAAAAAAAGAAATTCAATCGATTAGGTTCAATAAGTTTAATTAATTTAATAACATAAAAAAACTCTAATTTAATCTTTTAAAATCGTAACTTATGAAATCTTAGACTCGGATTTAATTAAGAAACTCAATTACTAGCTCAAAAAAACAAGAAAAAATAAAAAAAAATAATGTCAATTTATATTAACCTATTAAATCTATGATCCAAGTCATTTGACTAGAAGCATTAAATTTAAAAAACCTCGAATCTCAAATTTTAATTAATTAAATGTTGGAGGATGAAATAAAAAAAACAATAAATCATAAAAAAGGATAAAAAAATCAATTATAAGACAAAAAAAGGTTTCAGCCCACTCGCGTCAACACATCGAATACACAGGTCAGGTTATGAGATTAGATAACCTAATAGAAATGAAAATGAAGAAAATCATGAAATCAAATTTTTAAAAAAACTATCGTTAGCTTACAAAACTCGTGATGCAAGCCATTTGAACGGAGATATCAAATATGAAAAAAATCACGAAACTCAATTCTTAACAAACTAAATATTGAAGGATTAAATTAAAAAAATCTAACCACACATAAGGATCTAATAGAAGAAAGAGTAATTAAAAGCCAAAAAAAAGGTGTGAGTCCAATCGAGTTAACCTGTCAAACTCACGGGTCAGGTCATGAGATCAAGATAACCTAGTAGAAAGGAAAACAAAAAAAAATCATAAAGCCTTTTTTGTAAGAAAACCAATGTCGAGTAGTGAGATCAAAAGAGAAATTAAATCCAAATATGATGTCAATATATGTTAGCTTATAAAACTCGTGATCCAAACCATTTAATTAGAAGTGTCAAGCATGAAAAAAAACATGAAGCCTAATTTTTAATAAATTAAGTTTTAAATTATGAAATAAAAAAAATTATACAAAAGGATAAAAAAAAAAAAGAGTAACAATTAAAAGAATGATGATCAATTCTTTTAAAAGAAAAAATGATAGCGTGAATAATTTTGGATTGAAGGGCTAAATTGAAAAAGAAATTAAATCACAAAATAATTAAAAGAATCAATCTTCAAAACAACGAGGACTAAATTAAAAAAAATAACAAATTAAAAATATTTTTTCAAATAATGAAATTGAAAACTTGAAAATTCACAAAAAGAGAAATAAAAAAATTAAGAAATATAAAAAAACATTATCAAAATTAAAGAAACAAAAAATAATAAATCTAGAATGAATGGTGAAATTAAAAACCTATAAAAATACTAAAAATAAAAATTATAAATAAATACCGACATTCAAATACGTGCAACTAAAATATTACTATCATGAATTTTTATGGATTTAAAATTTGAATCCCTCCTCTTAAACCCTAAAAACTCTCAAAAACCACTTT
>Ga0325414_1004548_pt1 | contig 14539 bp, 7 predicted proteins | sample PopdelMetagenome_8_FD_206183 | JGI IMG/M metagenome (GOLD analysis project Ga0325414, IMG submission 206183) | Populus deltoides microbial communities from Bellville, Georgia, United States - Leaf-PdKOR-R3 | ecosystem: Host-associated > Plants > Phyllosphere > Phylloplane/Leaf | place: USA...
TTTTTTATACCATTTTCTTGAAACCTCAACATGATCAGAGAAGCCAGAGTCAGTTTCATTGGACAATAGCCAGTTTATACGATCATTTTGTTGCAGTTTAGATAATTTTTTTAGTGATAAAATAAATAAACAAGTTTGTTCAAATGTATATCTTTAAAAGAAAAATTGTAATTATAAATCAAGAATTAATTAAATATATCAAGAATTATCCATGTTAATAAATGCAAGAAAATAAAATATTAACGTGTCTATTCAACTCATCTTGTTGTAAGTTGATTTTTTTTTCAACGCAGAAGAATTAATACATAGGTGTTATTAGCTTTTTTTTTGACATCACGTAAAATATATAACTGTAAATCAAAAAGTCGATGCTTATATATTATAAAATACAGTAAAGATCATATATATTAATAAAAATATCTAAAATCTTAAGCTAATTTTTAACACAGTAGAAAAGTGGAACAATGTTATAATTGTTACGGTGAAATACTATTTTCTTAGTCTTTATATAATAACTTTAGAAAAAAATGTAAAGAAAAAAATGAAAAAACAAAGTAAGTACAAAAAAAATAAAGATAAGAAATTGGAACAAAAAAATGATATAAATAGCTCAAGTGTAAATAGCTCAAGTGTAAAGTGATAAGTATTTGAAGTGTAAGAAATAAAAATTAATATGTTTTTATATAAAAAAAAGTTGCAAGGAAAAAAAAGAAAAACAAAAAAAATTACAAAAAATAATAAATAAGTCAAGTATAAAATGATAAAAATATTAAATATAAAAAAAAACTTGTTTTCTATCAAATCTAAAAATTACAATTTTACCACACGCTACATTAAAAACAAATGATAAAATTTATAATTATATTATTTCTACGTGAAAATAACATTTCTTTTCTAGTATATGTATAATAATTATTGTAAAAAGACTGGTTTGCTTACCAAACCCGATACGATGTCCATATCGGGGAAAGCAAAAGATGGAAACCAAACCAAAAGGAAATTAATCCTGCCACAATGGACCGATGAATTCTTCTGGGCTCTTTTTTTACCTTACTCGGACGAAAATGAAACAGTCAAACACGAAAAGTGCGTTTGTTTCCATGCGCTTATGTTTGCGATGAAAAAAAAACATAATTAGATATTTAGTAATATATTAAATTATGTTTTATACGATGAATTTCATTAAAAAAATTGAGTTTAAAATATAATTTTTATAAAACAGTTTCTTACATGTTTTTTTAACTATTTTTGATAAAATTTTATTTATTTTTATGTTTCAAGAGTATTTTTTAAAAAATTTAAATTGTTTTTATTTTTTTCTATACTTCAAATTATTTTTTTATATTTTCAAATTATTTTGATGAGTTAATATCAAAAATAATTTTAAAAAAATAAAAAAAATTATTTTGATGCACTTCCAAGTAAAAAGTACTTTTGAAAAATAACCACAACCAAACATTTTATACATGTGTTTTGCTGTACATAAATCTCAACTATAATTTTTACCAAACATATATTTAAATTCAAATAACGACACATAACTATATATTTTTTAAATTTATTCTTTTAAAATCATAACTACAAAAACTATTCGAAAACAAATATACATGGTATACCAGGTAATAACGACAACGAAAACAACCACTATAGTGATAAGGATCGCGGCTTTCTTTTTTCCAAACAATTTATTAAGTGGATTGGATCGCGGCTTCATTTGCGTTGGATGTTTAGTTGAACTGGGTTGGTATAACATGACTAATTTTTTAATAATTTAACTGAAGTATCCAAATCCGGTTGGATCATCAAAAAATTTAAAATAAAATAAAATCATATTGTTTTAATGAAAACAGTTGACATAGATTCATCAAGTTATTTTTTAGATTAAACTCCGAGTCTGCGTGGCTACTCTTCTATAAAAAGAGAATAGAAAAGAAGGGTGGTCGTTCAAAAAGAAGAAAGAAAACACAAGGAAGGGACAGGGCATGTCAAGAGAGCTGGACAGATACAATTGTCAAAAGACTTCTTATCCGCGAATCTTCGGGCTTTTTTCGTTGCTGCGCTCGATAAATTCGTCGGCATTCTACTTTTGTACACGAAAGGCATTGAGATGCCGAAGTGGCCATCTCGAAGAGATCAACAGGTGTTAAATTGCCTAATCAACTCGGGGATTCGAGGGTTAGTTGGACAAGTTATTGATTATAATTGTTTCATGACGCCATATTATAGATAATTAGAAAGTTTTTAGCACGAACGTAATCGAAATCAAGATTTTCTACTATGTCATCAAGTAATTAAATACTTTACAGGATAGATCACTTGGGTCTGATTGTGCGCCATGGTTAATAATAATCGGCTACCACTTGCCTAAAATAGAGCAAACCAGGTGCGGCAGGGTTTGGCTAATTGAGACTAGCATACGGGGCAAAGTCTGTCGGCGTAGCTTTCATTTATTAATTTATGCTTATTTTTTTCATTTATTTAAGGGGGAGATGGTAGAGGATTTGATAGTTTATGAACTGGGATTTGCTTCAGACAAAGGAGGGAAAGACGCTAGTCGTTGGCTGGTTGGTTTTGGCTATGCGACATTAGCCTCTTCCACTGGGTTCCGGTTTTTCACTGGCCGACAAGATAAAATGGAAAAAAAAAAACTATTAAAACCAAATATATTTGTTTGGTAATATCCTTCCAGATTTTTATTTTCGGGGTGAATTCCGAGAAATTTGCATTTTCTAAAACGGCAACATGTTTGGCGATTAAGAAAGTAAGATTAGGCATTGGTGAGTGGATTTAGTGGCCAGTGCCACTGGCCGCTTAGCTATCACCCGACAGTGGTTGTGGCAGCTAGCGTCCTAAAGATGGCTAAGGAAGAAGATGAGAAATAGGTGGATATTGATAACTTTTTTTATATATAAATAGTTTTTAAACACCTGCATGGATTACTGAGTTATATTCAGAATATTAAAAAATATTTAACATTCATGACTTCAAATATTTAAAAGTCTTTTATTTCTAATAGCCAAGTAAAATAATAGCAATGATAGGTGTTAAAAAAAAAGGTGTATTTGTTACTTAAATGGTATTTTTCTCATGAAAGTAAGTTGCCAAGCTTTGCACGTAAGATTAAAAAAAAAAAAATCAATGCAAGCAAGGTGATAGAAAAATCCAATTAAATTGTCACTTTATTTTTTAAAATCTTATGTTTTTAAAATTTCAAGCAAAAACTAATGCTAAAAAACATCGTATAATAAAAAAATATAAAATTAATTTATTATCAATTCAATATTAAAAAATAAAATAAAATATCCACATTAAGCAAAGAAATTTTATTTGAGAGGAAAAATAAAAGATAAAAAAAAAGTAAAAAAAAAAACTTAAATAAAGCTTGTTAATTACTACAAAGCCAAGGCGTGTGGCTTCTCCTAGACGCACATGCATTTATAGATGATAGTTCATTTGTCTTGTTAAAATTAATATTGTCGCCACTATTGTTTGAATCTAACACCTTTTATAATATATTAAAATTTTTATTTAAACTATTAAAAAAATATATTAACTTGTTTACTGTTTATATAAACAATTAAACAAGCCTCGCCCGTCTTAGTTGTTTTTTTAATACTTTTCAATTATTCTTACATTTTAAAATAAAAACATGTTAATTGACCTCGTAATTTTCCTATTTCTTTACTCGTGGAAAAACATAATTCCTAGTTTCACGATGGTATTGTTCACTAAAAAAATCCAATTGACCTCTTCCTTTTCTTCCACTGCAAGAAAAACTTCATATATAGCACGAGATCTAGTCAAACCGGTGCATGGAATATCAAATTAATAAAGGCGTACGTTAACTTTCCCTGTCTCGAATTTCTGTTTGACTTATGCATTTCAATGAACCCGAGTATTAAATAAAATAAATAAATAACAGAAAAACTCAGGTGGCCGGAGCTGGAGGCTGGAGGAAGTTGGATTCAAAATTGCCGTTGTACCAGTCCAAGGCCGCACCAGGTGCCCCCCTCCCCGCACCAACACCACCAGTTACCGGGGATAAAGTCTTGTGCAAATACAACATCATGACAGCGAATTAATTATTTGTCATAATAGCTGGAGTTAGAGAATAGAGGGGGGGAAATTAAATGCGTGGATTATCGATTGGAGAGTCTTAATCAGGAATAAATAAATAAATAAAATAAAAATCAAGAATGATGCCCGAATCTTCTGTTTCAACCAAGTATGACAATATTGTCGACACTGATAAATCTGGCATGGCTTTGAAAAATAAATAAGAGATTATTACTGTGTTTTATTTTGAATCCTGGTGGGAACCTGACTGCATGCGATTTACGTGTTCAAAGCTTTTTTAATCTTTGATAAAGAAAATGGCTTAGTTTTTGTAACAAATTATTGTAAGAGATTAATGTTCAATGAATGAAAAATTTAAGTGTGTTGATTTATTTATTTGGAAATCCATTTCCAGTAAAGGAGATATAAAATAAAATTAATTTCCTATTAAATGTGATAATAATATAGGATTTCTCTTTCCTGCATATGTATTTATCATTTTTCAGAGTGAGTAAAAAACAAAACATTTAATGATATTAGTTTGCAATATCTAGTTGTTCTCTTTTTCTTGAAACTCTGAAGAAATGATATATAATATTTTTTTTGTTATAGAAATAAAAATAAATATATTTTTAAAATATTCTGAGGATAGGTTTTTATCATTTTAAATTATGAAGGACACGGGGACATGTCCCTCTATCCCAGTTATCTTTGAATTTTTTATTCTCTTCTTACGATCATGTATCCACTGATCTTGTTAAAGGAATTAATTAAAATCCAAATCAATACTTAATTTGCAACCTTAATTTGCTCAAAAAGAGTTGTGTGACAATTTAATTGGATTTTCTTACCACCTTACTTGCATTGATTTTTGAAACTTAATCGTGTTAAATCAGTAAAATAAAGAGCATCACGTTCAAATTATTTTTCTAGACACGTTTAATTACGATTTTGAAGAATGTACATGCATTAATAATACATAGAGAAATAAAATATTTTTGCCACTGTTGATATATTCAGAAAAAAATAATAAATTTTCAGATATTAATTCTGAATTTTTAAATTCATAAACATATTGGAGTCAAATTAAATTATGTTAGTGTTTTTAAACCATTTTAATATACTAATATTAAAAACAATTTTTAAAAAATAAAAAAATATATTTTTATATATTTCTAAATAAAAAAATACTTTAAAAAAAAATCATTCTCCACCTCAAATTTCTCAACCCCCTAATTAAATTCGTCATAGCAACCCCAACCCCACCACTTTAAAGCAAACAGGTTCTGATTTCTAATTCCAACTACTAATTAAATTCCTTTCCACCTCATTTATTCCTCATCAAGCACATCTCAATCCTCGTCCAAACAAGTCCTTTGCACTTCAAAACAGCGACCAAGACCATATCCCCTCACGCGGAAAAGGAAAGGGTCCATGCACAAGCTGACACGCGCTTCCTCTTCTCCTCAAAGCCGCGAGTATTGCTAATATTTAAATGTTCGCGAGTGCAAATGTCCATAGAATCTCCGAAACCTCCGGCCTCTCGCTCTTGCCATTTTCTCTCCAGTCTCCACTGATGGCTGTCCTTGTTTTGTTTTTATTTACCGTGCCAGAAAGGGACTGCCCGTTTAAAGGAAAACAACGAATTTGCCCTTTTATATGTCCATAGTTTTTATTTACTGTATATTTCCTTGAAAAGAAATCGGTTTCCAAATGACAAGAACTTGCTATCCTGCTTTTCAACATAGATATTTAATTCTATTCTATCTGAATTCTATATTAAAACGAGTTAAAAATTAATTTTATTAAACTCGGATTAATCCAGTTAAATTTAACAAAATTTATATGAAACTCCATCAAATTAAATTATTTTTTATTTTATTTTTTAAAACATTGTTTTTTATCTATAAAGGGTAAACGTGAATTGAAAAAAAAATCGGAGCATGAGAGTTTTGTTTATATATATAAAATATAGTTTGAAAATATATAAAAAACTATATTATTACCGATAAATAATCAGTTGGATCGATAATGTTGTCCTCGCACTCTTAAATCTCGTAATTCAAGAATACATATAGATATTTTGGAGATTATCCACTATGAAATTGGAGAATGCCTTTTCCTTGCAATTTAAGTGATATTTCAGTTCATTGAATAAAAAATAAAAAAACTGTTAATTCAACAAGGGCAACATTTTTTTTTTTATTAAATTCAAAACTGATCAAAAAACATTCTCTCTCATTGTTCGTCTTCTTTTTACATCAAAGGGGTATAAATGTTAGATATACGTACAAAATAAACACAGAGTGCTTGAAAATAAGAATGATGAAGGTTTTACTCCCCCAGGAGATGCCTTGTTCTTCGTCAATTTTTCCCAGGGCGAGTAAATTTATACATCAGTTGAAATTAAAGTCCGACCATATATTATTTTACACATAAAAAGTCTCTTTATCATATATAAAAATATAAAATATGTTTTCCATTAAATTTACACTGATAATATTATTCATACTTTACTCTTCCCTATCGAGGTAATGGTAAGATTTTCAATATTCACCTGACCTGATATTTATTTACTTTTTAAATAATACATTGGTCCCAAAATTCCTTCATTTATTTCTTGCAAAGAGGAAGGTGGAGGTGGTGCACCCTAGTAATTTCTCCTTGATTTATCACTAATTATCAGTTATGACCTGCTGCTGCTATGAATTGTCTCTTCAATTCATTGTTTTAAATTCCGGAAAGGCCAGATGGTTAATACGGGTCCCAACTGATGCGGGATTTGAGCTCATCTATATTATATACATAAAAAAAAAAAAAAAACTTAGTTTATCCAGTAGAAATTCAAGTTGATAAAGGATTGGCCAGTCCATCTAAATTTTATTAAAATAATATTGCTTTAATTTAATTTAAAATAAAAATTAAAATAGACTCTACTCACGACCAAAACCTTACCCTAATTCAGCCTTCTAAACTATGCTCCAACTTGTCAATCTTTTTATTTATTTTTTTATTAATATGTTTGTCTGGATTAGTTTATGAATACTTTGATTAATTTTACAGATCCTAAAGTTAAAAATCCTATAAACTTTCAGTACTCCTGAAAAGACTCGAACTCGTAATAATTAAAAAACAAATCCAAGATTTAACTAATTGAGCTACCTCTCATGGTTAACTTGTCACGTCTTAACTTGTATTTAAGATTGTATTTGGTTCATATATTAAGATAAAAAAAATAATATTAAAAATAGATACCTGTTTAGTTAAAAAATAAAAAATAAAAAATAAAAAATATATATTTTTAAGTAATTTTTTATATTTATAAAACTAGAAACTAGAAGCGTAGAAAAATATATTTCGTCTGTCTCTCGTTATCTTTACCTGTTTTATTAAAATACAGTAATAAAACGATATGTAAATTCTGTGGCTCTCAAAACTCTGCAGGTACACAAATATTTCCTCGTGTAGAAAAAACCCGCCCTCTGTCCCTCTAGAATCGCAACAAAGCTTCCCATGCATACACATACACTCCTATGCATACACATACACTGTCTGCATATATAAATTTTGAGATGGCCCCAGACAGGGACTCGTCCATGCACAAAGACAATCCCAAAGACCCAAACCCCTAAATTCCAAGCCAAAATAAATAAATAAAACCTTCCCTTTCTGTCACCCCCACCACCAAGTCTATCTAAGAATTTTACATCCAAAGCACACGCAAAATTAACGTATCTCTACAGCAATCTCAAAATCAATCACGCACTGAAACAACAACGTTAGAAAAACCAAAACCAAAACAAAAAATATTACCCATAAAAAGGTCCGTAGAAATTAACTTCCTTCCCTTGTAAAGACACAAACTTCTAAAGTTTCAATCTTTCCATCTGGGGTTTGCCTAAACTTGCAATAATAATCTTTCATGGGTGTTTATGAGGCTGGTGTGAATGGCACCGATGGAACCGCAACAGCGACAACTTGTAGTTGCTGGAATACGAGCATGAGGTGTTGGTGCAGATGGAGATGGGAAAACCATCAACAACAGCAGCAGCAGCATAATGTTTTGCGCCAAAGATTGGTTTCTCTAGTGTTTTCCTCTGGTTTTACGTTCTTTTTGGGGTATTTGCTTTTGTATGGATCTATTGGCATGTTTTATGCTTGGCTTATGTTTAGTAAGCCTTATTTACGTAGCACAAATGCTGGTGTTGGGTTAAAGTCACTTGGTTGTCAAGAAGACAATGAGGGTTCTTGGTCTATTGGTGTCTTTTATGGTGATTCTCCTTTCTCTCTCAAACCAATTGAAGCTGTAAGTTGTTTCTGTTCTTTTACCATGATTTTTTTTATTTGTTTTGTGTATTGTGCACATTTATGCATTAGCAGAGACTGGCTTTGTGATTATATCTTCACCTCTGTTCATGGGGTTTTTTTTATTGATTTTTTTGTTTAATTTTTGCTTTTTGTAAAGTGGGTTTTAGTGGCTAATTCCTGCTTCTTCTTCTTTTACCAGTGGCTGTTTCAAAGCTTCATGTTTCTTGCTTCTTTTTTTTTTCCTTTTGCGAGTCAGGTATTAGTGGTCAAGTCTTGCTTTCTTGATCAATGACTGTTTTGAAACTGCAAGTTTTTTGCTTTTTTACCTTTTCGCATTTCTGTCAGAATTTATTGGCGTGTTTACTTTTTTTGAAGAATTTTTTAATTTGTTCAATTTAATTAATTTTTGTTTATTTCTAGCACATGGGATGATGGGACGAGGGCAATTTTTCGTTTTATTTCCTTTTGCATGTATTGACTTGTATCATTAACATGTCATGATTCTGATTTACTGGTGGAAAATGACAACAGATGAATGAATGGAGAGATGAGGGTGCGGCATGGCCTATTGCCAACCCCGTTGTCACTTGTGCTTCGCTTTCTGATGCTGGTTTCCCAAGTAATTTTGTAGCTGACCCGTTTCTTTATGTTCAGGTAATTATTTTATTAACTGTATTCATTTTGGTAATTTTGTTAAAACTTCCTCTGGTTTTGTGCGTATTTGTTAGTTGTTTTGCTGAATGCTCACATGTTCAGTCATGGTATCTGATTGTGGTGCCAAGCGTGTAATCAAGCTGACTAATATTTTTTATTATGGAAGTGCCAATTAACAGGACCGGATTCAGGAATTTGGCAATAGCACTGACGAAAATTACTACTAAATTCTTATGTGTCCTTTTCTATTTGGCCCTTGGTGTTTTTGCGTCTGGAATGAGAGCTTCAAGTTGGAAGGGGGGGGGGGGGGTATGTATATGCTTATTATTATTGGCCATTGAGTATTGAAATAGTCAGGGGACTATGACAGAAAAGTCAGTAACCCACTGTGCAAATTGGTGAGAGAGACCAAATCTGTGCCGCTGCTCAGATGTCTTAAGGGCCCATAACTTGTGGTTTTATTATTATGTAAGGTATCTCAAGCAACCCCGTGGTGAGAGATAGGGAGCTCAGTGCAGCAATTCAGACTCGGTGCATGTGTTCATCTTAATTTTTGCCATATCATGTTATCTAAATCCTAGTTAAATGACTAGTTGAAAACTCTGAGGATGAATATTTGCAAGAAAAAACGAGGATAGATAAATTGTGTGGTTAGGGGAAGCCCCTTGTAGAAATCTGTCATGCAGGCAGAATCAGGAAATTGATGGAAGATCTTTCTGGGGTAGAAAGCATCTTGCGAACGGTATCAGTACCTAGTAATTGTTTTTTACCAGAAGTTTTAAGCAGAAACTGGTTCTGTTATTACTTTAATTATATAGTGAATATGTGCCCGTCTCTGTATTTGTTTGCATGTGGATATGACCTATGGTGAATATAGTGTTTAATAGTTTTATTCTGGAGGCTAGTTAATAGGATAGCTCGTGGTTTTATTTTCAATAATATTTACTTCTAAAGTCGGAGATAATTCTAGGCATGTTGCGACAGCATGGTCTTTTTTTTCTGGGGAGAAGTGGGTACAGGGATTTGTTTTTGGAGAGGAGGTGCTGTGCTCTTTGACTGCTTCTGATTTTTCTAATTGTTACATGCAAGGATGAGATCAATGGACACCGTTAGCAATGTAAATTTAGCTTGAAGTATGGTTATTTAAGAAGCAGGGGATGAAGATTATTTGGGGACTTTATTCCGGTTATTTTTCATATTGAGAAAATCCACCAGAAGCAGAAGTCTTAGCTTGGATTTCAAAATTCTTTAGATATATCTTTTGTTGTGGTCAGTGTGACTGTATCTCTGTCTAGCATCTAACTTTAAGCCTCTTACGCTATTTAGTGCTCTAACTGTAAGCATCTAACTGTGTTTCTGTGTGTGCCTGCACGCAAATGCCTGTCTATAATTTTGCATTTCATGAAAGACCAAATTGTTTACTTTCTAGCGTGCGTTCTGGAAATAATCTATTGAGTGCCATTTTTATTTTATTATAGTAGCTTCCTTCTCTTGAAAATAATCTGTGTTTACTTACGTTGAATTGACCAGGGGGATACACTTTTCCTCTTCTATGAAACAAAAAATTCAATAACCAGTCAAGGAGATATTGGAGTTGCGAAAAGTATTGACAAGGGAGCGACATGGCAGCAGTTGGGCATTGCCTTGGATGAGGACTGGCATCTATCCTATCCCTATGTATTCAACTACCTTGGCCAAGTAAGATCTATATTTCCTCGCAAGCGATTATGCATCTAAAAATGTTCACTTGAAGACTATTTATCCTGGAAGTCCTGGACACAATTTAAGGACCTGACCAACCAATAATGGGTCCTACTCGTGAACTGACTTGGAAAATTAGCTGGGTGATCATTGACAATTTGTTTAGCTGGACAAAAAAATCTAACAGCTATTACTATGGACACGTAGCTTAAATAGTTTCCTTCGTTACTGTTTCTTGCAGATATATATGATGCCTGAGAGCAGCCAGAAAGGGGACCTTCGTCTTTATCGAGCTCTTAACTTTCCATTGCAGTGGACACTGGATAAGGTTCTTATAAAAAATCCCCTTGTAGATTCTTTTATCATTAATCGTGCTGGAGAATATTGGCTTTTTGGTTCAGATCACAGTGGTGTTGGAACCACGAAGAATGGACAACTGGAAATCTGGTATAGTAGCTCACCACTTGGTCCCTGGAAACCACACAAGAAGAATCCCATTTATAATGTTGACAAGAGTGTGGGAGCTAGGAATGGAGGCAGGCCATTTGTGTATGATGGAAACCTTTATCGTGTTGGTCAAGACTCTGGTGAAACATATGGAAGACGAGTCCGTATCTTCAAGGTAGAAGTTCTTACCAAGGACGATTACAAAGAAGTTGAAGTTCCCCTGGGATTTGAAGAGTCCAATAAGGGACCCAATGCTTGGAATGGTGCACGCTACCATCATCTTGATGTGCAGCAACTAAGCTCTGGTAAATGGATAGCTGTCATGGATGGAGATCGTGTACCTTCAGGAGATCCAGTCCATCGCTTTGTTCTCGGCTCTGCTTCATTTGCTGCTGTCACTGCTGTTGTTGTTGTACTGGGTGTGCTACTTGGAGCAGTGAAGTGCATTATTCCCCTCAACTGGTGTGCTCACTTCTCAGGGAAGAGAAATAATGCTCTCTTGGGTCGGGAAAGGTCGAATTTGTTTTCTTCAAAGGTGAGACGTTTTTGCAGCCGATTGAACAGGGTTCCTCTGTCTGTTCGAGGAAAAATAAAGCCTAATACTTGGGCTGGAAAATTGGTTTTGGCTGTAATATTTGCAGTTGGGGTTGCATTGATGTGCACAGGTGTTAAATATTTCTATGGAGGCAATGGTGCTGAGGAAGCTTATCCGTTAAATGGTTCCTACTCTCAGTTCACTTTATTGACAATGACATATGATGCACGGCTCTGGAATTTGAAAATGTATGTGAGGCATTATTCAAGGTGTTCTTCTGTTAAAGAGATTATTGTGGTTTGGAACAAGGGCATACCTCCCAGATCGAGTGATCTAGACTCCACTGTGCCTGTAAGGATCAGAGTAGAAGACCAAAACTCACTGAACAATCGGTTCAAGAAAGATCCTATGATTAAGACCCGTGCTGTTCTCGAGCTTGATGATGATATCATGATGTCTTGTGACGATATAGAACGGGGATTCAATGTGTGGCGTCAACACCCAGATCGGATTGTTGGCTTCTATCCCCGACTCGTTCGTGGTAGTCCATTGAAGTATAGGGATGAGAAATATGCCCGGCGCCATGAAAGTTATAACATGATTCTTACTGGGGCAGCTTTCATTGACCGTACACTAGCTTTTGAGAGGTACTGGAGTAGTGAAGCTAAGGCAGGAAGGGAACTGGTAGATGGATACTTTAACTGCGAGGATGTGCTTTTGAATTACTTGTATGCAAATGCAAGCTCGTCCCAGATTGTTGAGTATGTGAGGCCAACATGGGTAATAGACACATCGAAATGTACTGGGGTAGCAATTAGCAAGGATACAAATATGCATTACAAGATAAGAAGTAATTGCCTCCTGAAATTTTCAGAGATCTTTGGAAGTATAGCTGGCCGAAAGTGGGAATTTAATGGGCGCAAGGATGGTTGGGATTTATAGTGAATCTAATCTTGACAGCAGCACACTTAAGGTAAATTCTCCTACTCTGAAGGTAAATTCTTGTGGTTCTCGTCTCTCTAGGTTTTACCCTTCCTGTGAAGATTTTTGTGTTGCATAACTTTTAGCATCAATATCTTTGCTTGGGAAGATGTAAATTTATCGTGTTTTTACATTTTATCAGAGTTGTTTAGGTATGTGTACATTAGTGACATCCAGTTTTTACTTTCGTAAGTCTTTTATGAAAATTATAAGATATATATACTCTTTGGCAAACATGAAACTCTTCTCTTCAGTGTCTCTTCTCTCTCTCTCCGAGAACTGTCCTATACTTTCAATTTATCTTATAGATATTGGATAAGGAAAAGAAAACGTAAAAAGCAACCTCCAATCACTGGAAGCTGGGAGATTTTGGTCTGGCAAAAGACGCGATACTCTTCCCTTCGGTGATATTGAGGTGGAGATTTTGGTCTTTTGAAGGTCCAACTGACAGGTCTCGGACTGAAAGGTGTTTATCTGGGAGTGGCTTTGCACTTTGAAAGGGCTCTTTCAGTTCTTACAGAGATAAATTACGTACAGAAGCAAAGACAACCCAGGCCCTAGTGCCACGGAGCATCACCCCCAGGAAGCCATCTCAAATATGAGAACAACGGTTCGGGGAATCAGGGATTTTCGTCAAGCAAGGTACATGCGGGGCCAGTGACCCGTCAAATTTCAGCTTGAGATCCTCTCATGCAGTAGAATTTGCAGTTTGTTTCTGAGCTACGCAATCTTTACTTGTCAGCGGGGCCATCACTGTTCTCAAAAGGGTGTCCATCATAACCAGTCTCGAGCTTCAGGCACTTTTTAAGAGAAATACTGAGCGCAGTCAGGTGACTCCTCGAATTTAAACCGATGGTCCTTCAAATGCATATAGTTTCTTTCTACTAGAAACTATAGATATCACATCAGCTAAAAAATATCGGTAAAGTAACAGAGGTTTAATTAGTCTAATGAACAAATCTCACTCTCTCTCACACACGTACAAAATATCACATAGAATAATCAAATATAGTTTTTTTTATATCAAGGGTAAAATATCAAGATGCTTCTTTGTAAATCCATCCATTTTGTGAGCTGTTTTCAAGCGAAGTACCAAGAACCAAGACTCTTTCCTTGAACTTTGGAAAAGGAAAATTGCAGAAGTGAATCGTTAGCCATGGGGACACCATGCCTGTTATTCATGCTGGTGTCTCGTGTCCACGTGCATGCATGGGTAATATGATTATTATTGACATAGAAGTATATCCTTGTCCGCATTTGGACAAGAAAATGTTATGCATGGTTTGATCAAGGGAACATGTTTCTCATGGAGTGTGGACCACCAGGACAAACATGGGCTAAAGTCTATCTGATTTGAATGGTGATTCCACGGGACCAAAATGAATTGTCATTACCTTTATTAAAAAATAAATTCTGTAAAAGTATTTTTTGAAAATAACTTATTAATATTTTATTTTTTCAAGTTTATTAAAATAATGAGAAACAAATCTTATAAATTAAAAAGTTGAATGAGAATGAAATTGAAAAAAAATATAATTTTATAAATTATCTCAAATAAAATAAATAATAATCAAAATAATAGAGTTCAAATCTAAAAAAATTAAAAAAAAAGATGAAGAAATTAAAATAATAATAATTAACATTTCATAAATTATTTCAAATAAAATAAGTAACAATCAAAATAATAAGGACCAAATTTGATAGATAAAAAATTTCAATAAAAAAATAATAAGGAAAAAGCAAATAAAAATTATAAAAATAAGGACCAAAATTAATATAAAAATTAAATTTTAAGAGATGAAATTGAAAAATAAATATTCAAAACAAATTATATATAGCAATCAAAAGTTTGAGGAT
>Ga0325414_1004549_pt1 | contig 14537 bp, 8 predicted proteins | sample PopdelMetagenome_8_FD_206183 | JGI IMG/M metagenome (GOLD analysis project Ga0325414, IMG submission 206183) | Populus deltoides microbial communities from Bellville, Georgia, United States - Leaf-PdKOR-R3 | ecosystem: Host-associated > Plants > Phyllosphere > Phylloplane/Leaf | place: USA...
ACTTACTGTTGTTTCGTTGTGGACACTACTTTACCACTAGAAAGAAAATAAAGTAAAATATCATGAATTGAGTATCTCATGTTTATATTTAATCAATTAATTTAATTCAATATAAAATATTTCACTAAAAAAATCTAAATTTAACAAAAAATATAACAAGTAAAAAGACTTGAGAAAATACGATTCATTTTCAAAACCAATAAAAATTTATACATAAAGCAAAAAAATAATAATGAAGACTAATATCTAATTAAATAAATGTCAAATGATGAAACTAAAGGACTTGAGCTCAAAAAAAGAATAAAAAAAAGCTAAGCAAACTCGGGTGAATCTTTTAAACTAGGTTAATCCTCCAAACTTGCAACTCGTGAAATCTTAGATCCGAACTCAATCAAAAAGCTCAATTCCCAACCATTTTAATTTTTAAAGATGAAATCGGGGAAAAAAATATCAATCAAAATAATTTGTCAAAGTAAAAAAATAGCAATAAATAAAATGAGGATCAAATATTAAAAAAAAATTGAAAGAAAAAATCAAGAAAAAAAATCAATTCTAAAAACCATCTAAAATAAAATAAATAAAAATAAGAAGAATAAGATCCAAATCCCACAAATAAAAAAAATAGAAAAATGATGAAATTGAAAAAAAAAATTTAATTTTATAATGATTTTAAATAAAATAAATAATTATTAAAAAAAATATAGACCAAATAAAAAGAAAAAAAAATTGAAAAACTAATTACAAACTTTAGAAGGTCAAATAAAAAAAAAACCCCTAGCTCTTAACCCGAGGTTGGCGAGGTCGGTTGGCGCCAAACCTGATTAACATGGTTGAGTAGGAAAACATTTGGTAACCGTGATTTTCTAGTGCTGCCTCCTATTTGGAAACTGGAAATGCAAATTAAAACATCACATGTCGATCACCATGTGAAAGGTCTGAAGGCAGAGCTCTGTTAACATCAGCAGAGGCAATTGCCTTTTGAATCTCAGAAAAATGTAGTAGAAGTCAATTTTCAGATGTGAAAGAAAGAAAATGGGGCCATCAAGGAAGAAACATTTCCAGCAAACAAAAAGCTGGCTATAGTTGCATGGCTATTAGAAATGATAGATTACAAGGAATTAGTCAGTGAAATCAATTCAAAGGTAACAACAAGAAGAACAAAAGTCTCAATCTCAAATTAACTACTCGAGGTCGGTTGTTTAGATCCTTTTGCCGAAGCCCCAAATCAAAATCAATTCAAAGCTACTGTAAACAATTTCTTGCGGCTGTGTGAACATGTTAGCAAGAACAGGAGTCTTGAAATGGTTGTCTTTTGACATTACATCAGCTAAAATGGAATTCTAACTTGATCAGCTCTTCTTTCTCCTGTTCTTGTTAGTACGTATGGGGGTCTCAGCATCCTGATCTTTAACAGTAGTACTATCAGATGATATCAAGCTCCTTTTCATTCATAATTGAATGACGCTTGTGAAGTCTTCCATCCTGTGTAAGGAAAACAGTAGACATGTTTGTAAAAGATATCTTGAGGTAAAGTCGTGTTCAGACAAACTTGAAACGAATCAAAGGACACAGAAGCTCACAAAGCATTTCTCTTTATGAAAAGGAGTCTCGTACACCGTTATCTTTATAGATTTCTTTAAATCTTCTTCCAATTAAGTATCTCTCTTTTTTCGTCATAGCTTTAATACCACTAGCCCTTGCATTCCTTTTGATGGACACTAGCTTTCAAGTCTAATTTGTGGCTCAAAGGCTGAAAAACAGAGGGCAACATGCACTGCTATCAAAAGGATACAGGGATATAAAATAGCCTTTCATTTTATTTTTATTTTTTTATGTGGAAGATAATAGGTAATTTCATTTATTATTAAAAAAAATAGGTATTTTCAGAATTATTTTAATACATACAAATTATAACAATAAATGTTATCATTTAAATATGTGAATCTTTGGCTTCCCTTCGTTTTGTTCATGCGTAGGGGCCAGATCCCACAAGTTTGGAGGCGTTGAATTAGTACTCTACCGATATTGTTGTCACTTGTGCGTACGGCTTCAGGCAGCCGTGGAACGTGTATTCTTAGTGAATGTATAGCATCGTGTATTCTACCGGTAATGTTTTCCCTAAAATATTTTAGTTGTGATTAAAAAAAAACAAAAATTAAAAAAAATGAGTTTAATTACAATTATTATCATGAGATAGATTTTCACATACAAAATAAAAAATAATTTTATTTTCATAAATAAAAAACATGCTGTTTTAGTTTGTACAAAACTAAGATAATCTTAGTTATTTCAATAATAAATCAAGAAAAAATAATGATGATGTTAGCCCATATTCATGATATGATTAACTCTATTTAAGAAATATTATTTTTATTTATAAGAGTTAACCGACATGGCTCAAGGATTAGATTATAGGTTGGATGAGTTGACTTGTTAGTCTAACAATGCAACTCAAGCTATATTTTATTTTAAATAAAAAAAATAATGTCATATCATATGAAAAGAAAAAAAAAACCAGTTCAAGAATCCGTTAAATAAAAAAACAATCAATTGATTTGAAGGGAAAAAAATAAAAATAAAAGCAGCCCACAATAATATATACTCGTAGCCTTAAGTATATATGCTAGCAGACTCTAAGTATCTAGACATGCATGAATATCAACTTAATTTGAAACAGCCAAAATATCTCCATAATGCATCAATAATGCTGATATTTTTGGAAGCTTTAGACCATGCATGACGATTTTCGAGAACTAGTTAATAACAATATCCAATGATAGAGAAGTTTAAACAAGGTAAGACAAGAGTGTGATCCTGCAGCCTCAGATAAGGATGCATAACCATGCTGGCTAAGGTCTGAATTCTGGGGTCCAAATTGCTAGACCAATCTACAAAATTGGTGACTCAACAGGCTAAGGGAGAGTTCCAGCTTTTGTTTTATGGCCACGGGATTCTCCTTCAATCCTCCTCGGTAGAAAGGGAAGGCTAGCTAGGGTCAACACATTCAGATACGTCTTTGGCATGGCAAGGAAGAAGACAAACCTTAATGGGAAAGGGACTCTATCTATCAGTTTAGCATCCATCTCTTTTGGAATCTTAATTAATTAAGACCCTAAACCCACATGCACAGCTCTACTACGTGAACAAATTTGATTTTGAATCCCAACACACCGTTTTGACCTATCTTATCAATTAGTGTTCTATCCCCTTGTTAATTTTAGAGCAATTTCATTTTCATTTTCCTATTCGAGTTGCCACTTGAATGGAAGAACTACGTACTAATCAATCATGGGCCATCACGAGATAAAATGAATCATAGATAATAAATAATGAAAAAGAAAAAGAAAAAGAAAAATAATGGGACAGCTTGAATTATTGCGGGAGTACTGGTTGAGGTATCTTTTTAAGAATATTTTACGCTATTTTATTTTGGGATATAACTAAATTAAGTATTTTACAATGTATCTTTTTCTTGTAATTAAAGGAGCACTGCAGAAAAGACAAAAGAAGTAACAAAATGCAGAAAAAATTGACAACACCCTTTTTTAACTTGGTGAGTGTAAGATGTTGAAATTGATGAGAGAGGAGAATTAAAAAAGAAATAAAATAAAAAAAAAGTAATTGAAACTACACTTAAGGTTCTCCATTGACAACGACACACAATGCTCGATAAGATAATCATCGCCGAGATTATTTTATCGACATGTTATAAGATTTTATATTTTTTTGACTGATCGAATTTATCAGTTTGAGATTTAAATTTTATTAATAATTTTTTTACCGATTAAATCATAGACAGAAAATATCCGTTTACTAAAGATCCTATATAGCACTTGTATAATATATTGGTATGGTTAAAAAAAAGCTGGAAATTTGATTTGATTTAAATTTGATTTTTAAATTTTAAATTTTTTTAAATTAACAAAATTGAATTTAATTTTACTGAATCATGTATCAAGAAAGCTTCGTATTGCAAGACCCCATAACAAATCAACCGAAATAAATCAACAAGTGTAAACCTAAATCTATGTACGTAGAAGGATCATTCAGAAGAATAAAAGAAAAGGAAAAAAAAGTGAAGTTACCGAAAAAACAAATGAAAAAAAATCCAAAGTAGGGTCATATTAAAAGACTAAGCCTTTTTAGTCGTGGGTAGGGTCACAGTAAAAAAAAGCCTTTTTAGTCGCGGGTAGGGTCACGGTAAAAAAAAACCTTTTTAGTTATATATATATATATATATATAACAACTTTATTTACAAGGGTGAGTATAATTATTTTTTTAAAATCATTTTCATTTTGAAATGTGTTAAAATAATATTTTTTTATTTTTAAAAATTATTTTTGATATCAACGCATCAAAATAATATAAAAATATCAAAATATATATTAATTTAAAATAAAAAATAAAAAATTTAAATTTTTTTTAAAAATATTTTCAACACACAAAAACAAAATTTACCCTTAATTAAAGTGAAATTATTAGAGAATGGTCTGGAGTCCCACTTGCCTAATGGGGTCGGTCCTCTTTATATATAAAACGTGCACTTATGGACCCAACCTCTTTTTTTATTTGCTTAAAAAAGAAATATCTTTCTTTTCAGCAATTTTCGAAACCATAACATATATATATCCCCCACTAATTAAATGCTAATTTCATTGCAAATTCTATAGTCACCCCCGTAAACCCTCTTTTTTTTCCTCTATAAATTGGGAACCTCCCCTCTCTGTTTTCATCGTCAATATTATCCAACAAACTTTACTTTTCTTTCTGAGAAAAACATAAAGAGGGATATGGCAGGTTCAGCTTCCAAGTCTTTTACTCTCATTCTTCTTGCAATGAGTTTCTACTTTAATTCTAGCTCGGCTGCTAGAGTCACCCCACAAAGCAGCATAGACTTCATAAAAACATCTTGTAGCACAACAATTTACCCAAAGCTTTGCTACACTTCCCTCTCAATCCATTCGAGCACAATCCAAACAAGCCCTAAGCTCCTAGCCAATGCAGCCCTTAATGTAACACTATCATCGGCTAAATCAACTTCAGCCAAGATGTCAACTCTCTCTCAAAGCCATGGCTTGAAGCCTAGGGAGGTATCCGCCATGGAAGATTGTGTAGAGGAGTTGACTGATGCAGTGTATGAGCTCAAAAAATCCATTGATGAAATGCGTCATGCTAAAAAGTCCAACTTTAGGCTGATGATTAGTGATGTGCAAACTTGGGTTAGTGCTGCTTTGACTGATGAGAGTACTTGCAGTGATGGGTTCGAAGGTAATGCAATGAATGGCAATTTGAAGACTGCTGTTAGGGGAAAGATTGTGCATACAGCCCAGTTGACTAGCAATGCCTTGGCTTTGATCAACAATTATGCCTTCCGTCATGGTTAGCTGCTTTAAGTTTGCAGCTTATGTAGTGCGATGTGCTAGCTAGTTTGCTAGTTTGTTGGATCATAACATTTGCTTCTTCTTTTTTTTTTATGAAATACAAGAGTTTTACAAATCAACTGTTATAGCCAATAAAAACATGGCTTAACATAGTGTTGGATCATAGTATATATATTTTGTTTTTGTTTTGTGTCTGGGCTCATATAGTTAAGAGGTAAGAGGCCTTCAGGAGGGTGTTCAAGCAATTTGTATTATATTATTGAAGTTGCTTTGTGTAAATTTGTGGTTCAAATTTGTATTCTATTAAGTAAATCATCATGTATAAGAAAGTTGTTCTTCGGTTTTGTTGTCTACATGAATTACTTTCTGTTTAAATACATTAGAGTATTGCTTGGCTTCACTTTAACATCAATTACTTTTTTCTATGAAAGACGAGAAATTTTATTAAGCTGACTATCCGGGGGATTAAAATTAATTAAATTAGGATTGATGAAGGAAGTTGCAGCCTCGTAATAGGCTTTGTTTTCTGAATTCTTTATCCCAGGAAGAGAGATGATCTTGTTTTCCTTCACATGACAGTACAACTTTGCTTCAATTACTAAGGTTGTCTTGATCGTGACAGCATAATTTGACAGTCGATTGCAGTCACTGTATATTGCAATATCTTCCTTACAGTGACATGCACTGTTTTATTTTATAATTTTTAGGTTCCTTTTATCCTTTTTCTTTTTCTTTTTCTTTTTTAGATTTTCAATTATGACAGAAAACTTTAACTTTAGCAGAATGTCTTTGTTCTTGGTCAAAATTTTATCTGTTGGACCATGATCACGATCAGCAAGGGGGGGACATAAAAGAGTATGCAAATGCATATGCATGATCTTGTGTTGTTAAATAATAGTTAATCACAAACTTAAATGCTCCTAGATGAAAATCATTGATATTGGTGTTCCAAGGAGGAAGAAAATAGGATTCGGATGAATACTAAAGAAGGGTTATTTATAGCTTAATTCTTAATTCAACTTCTCGTCTTCCATGTATATAGAGAGAAAAAATAAAAGAAAATAAAGAAAAAAATATATTAGTCTTTTTCAATTTTTTTTACATTGAAAATACTCTTCTACCCCTAAGTTAACAAAATTTAGAACTATCCACCAATTCTTTATTTTTTTTCACAAATTTTAAAATAATAAAAATACTTATTTACCCCTGAAATTAAAAAAAAAATTACTTGAGCTATTGACTAGGGGCTCTTTTGGTTTTCGAATTTGTTTATTTTTAAGGTAATTTTTGTAACTGTGGTTTTAAAAAGTAAGTTTTAAAAAAGTATGATTAACTATGGTTACTGGGATTTAAATACGTGTTTGATAAAAATTGTGGTTAAAGTTTATGTGTAGCAGAAAATATACTAAATATTTGGTGAAAGTATGGTTGTGGTTACTTTTTAAAGTGCTTTTTACTTGAAAATATATCAAAATAATATTTTCATCAATATTTTCTCTCTTCCAAAGAAAACACAACACAAGTATGTCATCTTTTCTTTTTGTTTTTCAATTTCAGTCCTTGCGTTTTTTATTGTTTATTTTCATAATTAACCCTTTTAGAAAAGTTTTTTATATTTTCAATTTAGTCATTAAATTACAATTTATCATATTTTTTTTTTCCAATTCGCTGCTTATTATTTTGATTTTTCATTTTTACCTTTGGCTATTTTGTTAAAATTTTATTGGTTTTCAATTTCATCATTCAATTAAAGTTAAGTTTATTTTATTTTATTTTTTAAATTTAGTCCTTATTTTTTTATTTCATTTTTCTTTTGTTAAAGTTCTTTTCTTTTCAATTAATTTAAACCTCCAATTTAATTTTTTTGTTACCCTCAAATTTATTTTTTAATTTGATTTTCACCGTCATTTTTTTAATTACAACTTTTTATATGATTGGATTTTTTTATTTATTTACATGGATAATTATTAGATACCCGGGTTAATCTTTTGATTTACACTTAGAATCTTTGTATATATAAAAAACATGTAAAAATAGTTTGTATATTCAAGATTTTTTTTTCTTAAAAAAATTATAATTTCTTTTAGAACACAGGTTAAATAGCTAGTAGTAGTATCGCATATTTTATAGGATGAAATTGAACAACAGAAAGAGATGAAGATTAACCAAAAGAAAAAAGAAAACTATGGGAGAGTGAGATAAGGATGGACAACAGTGTTTGCAATTTGCATTTGTCCAACTTGCAATTTGTCACGACTCGGCTAGCTGCCAAGGGACTCAGGGAGAGGTCCCAACTTGGGCTACGTGGACACTTTCAGGTTCTGCGTACTCATGAAGACAGGCAAAGGCAGGCAAGGGTCACCACTCGATATGTCTACATGTGGACCCACTTGGTACCTAGCTAGGCGCTGGGCTACGAGCTGGCACTCGTCTTTTTTAATCTTCGTCCATGTCATGCGCACATATTGCATTGTATATTTTAGCAAGCTATGTAAGATTAATATTTTGATAATTTTCAATACAGAATACTTTATTTTGGTCTCTCTGTCACGTACGTTATGTTACACTTTTCTTTGGAGCTATCCTTCATTTTTCTATTGAGTTGTCGGTTGAACAGAAGTAAGCATGGCCATCAAATAATAATAATAATAATAATAATAAATAATGATTTAATTGTATTGGGAATCCTAATTGAAATATTAACAAAAAAAAAATTATATAGATAAATTTTCAATCAATCTAATGTTAAAGAATAAAATTAAAAAAAATATATATATTTTTAAAAAAAGCTTTAAAAAAATATCAAAGTCAACCCGAGCTAATATTTAAAATTCTTCATCTTGGTCATGAGGCCAAGACTAAGCCAATAAAAGAAAAACCTGAATAAATCATGAAGTCAAATTCTTAATCAACAAAATGTTAAGGGATGAAATTTTAAAAAAAAAATCAATAAAAAAAGATTAAAAAAAACAAAAAAGATTGCAATAAATAGGATGAGGATCAAATTTGACAAAAAAAAAACCAAATATCAATGGATGACATTGAAAAAATAAATTCAATTAAGAAAAGAATAAAAAATAGCAACTAAAATATTGAAAATATGATTTGATATAAAAATTAAATGATACCAAATGCTGAGGGATAAAATAAAAAAATTAATAATTTAAAATAAAATAAATAACAATAAAAATAATAAGGATCAAATTTAATAAAAAAAAATGATAGGACACCTTTTAATTTTGGTAGACCAGTACGAATGTCTAGGAGACCAACTACCATGCCTTTGAGAACACGCATTGGACCATCGGGAAGAATGCAACATGTCATTTCCAACATCACCGCGGAAGCCACCGTTTAGCTATTGAAGGAAGTCGCATGATTGGAACTTGTCTATATTTTTTCACTTGTTGGCGCGTGTGTTGCACGCACCATCCAATTCATCTTGCTTGTTTACCCTAGTCTCTATATTTGTTTTAGTTTTAATTTTGGTCCCTTAACACTTAATTTTTCTAAATGAGCTGATTATTTTTATTTTGCAAAATCGAGCATTAACCGAGTACCAAAAAATTCCTTTAATAGTGCAAGACCCCTATATTAAGGCAACCAAAGTAAACTAGAAAGTCAAATCTCAAATAAAACTAATGTGAATGGATCAAATAAAAAAAAAGTAAAGGGACTAGAATTAAAAAAGAGAGACATAAATACCCCTTGACTGTGCAAATCAGGCCCTAGTATTGGCCTGATTTGAGGAAAAATATTAAACTAAATGATAAGGGGATACATTAAAGAAAAAATAGTAAAATAATAAATAACAATCAAAAGAATAAGAATCAAATTAAAAAAAATTAAATGACACATTTGTATTTTAGCAAAAGAAAGAGTTAAAAAAGAGGAAGGAGAAAAGATAAGTTCAATGGAGCCCAACCATCGATGCACGACGCTAATAAAAAGAGAAGGTTGAGGCACTTCAAACGCTGCCCTGAAAGGCAACACTTGGCAGGGAGGCAACGCTGAATACGCCGCTCGAAAGGTACGGGCGTCACCCAACAACTTTTTTATTACAAAATAATCAATAGGAAAAGAAAAACAAAACCATTTATGTAAGTTGAATAATTTTTAGATGGAAGGGTAATAAAGTTTTTATATTGTGTATTTAGAATATCTAAAGACCAAATTGTTCTCATGTAACCTTTTGATTTTTTTTTATTTGTAGAACAATATAATCATTACACTATGCCTTTCCAAGGTTATTCTCAATTAATTTCACAATGTCTCATAAATGTTTTGGAAAAAACTATTCTACCCCTAACACCGAAACAAATTGTGTTTAAGGAAGTAATGGTAATTATATTATTGTGATGAACAATAATATATGTCTAGATCAACAATGATTTCTCTATGGATTTTATTTCTTTTAATTGTAATTGTAATATAGATTTTGGAGAGGATGATGGCCGTGATCCATCAAAATCACTAATAAAGCCAGATTTAGCCTCCAGCTATGACCATATAAATCTATCTGATCTACTGAATCAAACTTCTACAGGTCACACCTTAAACTTTTGTATATACAAAATTCTTTACCGTTCTATAAAAAAATACAAAAATAAAGTACGAGTAAACTTTGAGATCTGAGAGAAAAGTGCTTCGAGAGCTATTTGTAGTTTGCAAATTGATCATTGTGTTCGTTTTTTGTTTGTTTGTTTGCTATGGCCCGTCTTTTATATCTTCTTGTTCTTCTTATCTGGAGACCCATTGATACAACCACTCTCTTGTAACCTGAAGAGCCCATTATCCATGAACTTCTCACTCAAATATGCTAATCTCTTGATCATCCAACAGCATCTAATTGTGGGTAATCTCAATCATTGAGCTTGCAATCTTGGGCCAAATTTCAGGCATAACTTGGCCTTAATCAATTTATTGCTGATGCTGAATATAGCCACTTTAGAAGATCGATGACTCAGCTGGCTGCCAAGGGAAAGTCCCAACTTGTGCTGTGGTGCCAAAGGGCGGCAATGGTCACGATTCGATATGGCTGTACAGTTGGCCGAGGGAGAGGACCAACGTGAGAACTACTGGGTTAGCACTCATCCCTTTAGGCTTATCTTATCATCATCACGCATGTTCTATTACATCTTGTTTTAGGGCTGCCTCTCTTTCTTTCATTTTCCTCTACTTGAGAGGACACTTGGACAGAACTAATCAATATGGCCCCTAAATAAAATGAAATAAAATCGTGGGGCATATGAATTATTGTACTGGGAGTTCTAGTTGAGATATTTTTGAGAAATATCTTACATTGTTTTCTCTTAATCGAGAGGTTCATAAAAGCTTATATAGAATATCTTAAGAACAGTAATTTAGTTCTTCCCTTTTCTAATACAAGTAAAATTCAATGAAAATTACTAAAATTAAAGGTATTGTCTGTACAGTTTGCTAAGGATTGTCTCAATTTGGATAACTCTTACCTCTTACAAAGAAGTGGAAGTGGAAGTGGAAGTGGATTAAGTTAAATAATCACTGCAGAATCTCTAATTATTTCTCATTTATTAAAAAAACCATATTTGATCATATACTTCATGCAAAGATAATAAGTGATAAATAATAAATTGTTGAGTATGTGTTTAAGTGTCAAGTGTGGATTTGAAGCCGACCAAGCTTTTTTTTAATTTATTTATGAATTTTATTTGGTTAAATCGAGGTGATTATGCATATCAATCCGTAACTCAATTAACTCGATTTAATTAAGTGAGATCTGGATGGATAAATTTCAAGAATTTGTTTTTTATTTTTTGTATTCAATTTTTTCTAGATGTTTATAAAAAAAAAACAACATTTTAAAATAAATATGGATCAACTCGTGAAACTTGTAGATTAACCTAATCAATCCATGTCTCTCACCTTGAATCAGGTCATATTCTAGAGTAAATCGGATAATTAACTATGGTATAGAGTCCCACTATGCTTAATTGGGATAAATAGACGTGGTCGGTCCCTTATGTAGAACATGCTAAACAACGTTTTTGGCATTATAAATTGGGAACCCTCCGTCCCTCTTTTCATCATCTATAACCACTCCCCTTTTTGAGAAAAATATAGAGAGAGATATGGCAGATTTAACTTCCAAGTCTCTTATTCTTATTGCCATCAGTTTTTTCATAAATTCTAGCTCAGCTGCTACAGTCACCCCACAAAGCAGCATAGAATTCATAAGAATATCTTGTAGTACTACAACTTATCCAAGACTGTGCTATACTTCCCTCTCAATCCATTCACGCACAATCCAAACAAGCCCTAAGCTCATAGCAAATGCAGCCCTTAATGTAACACTATCATCAGCTAAATCAACGTCAACCATGATGTCCAAGCTCTCTCAAAGCCATGGCCTGAAGCCGAAGGAGGTATCGGCCATGAAAGATTGTGTAGAGGAGTTGAGTGATGCGGTATATGAGCTTAGAGAATCCATTGATGAAATGGATCATGCAAAACAGTCCGACTTTGAGGTGATGATAAGTGATGTGCGAACTTGGGTCAGTGCTGCTATGACTGATGAGAGCACATGCAGTGATGGCTTCGCAGGGAATGCTATGAATGGTAATTTGAAGAGAGCTGTTAGGGGAAGGATTGTGAACATAGCACAGTTGACTAGCAATGCCTTGGCTTTGGTCAACAACTATGCCTTACTCAATGGCTAGTAAGCTGCTTGAAGTGGGCCTAATTATACTCCTTAGTATTCCCAATTCGATGCAATTTATGTAGTGTGATGTTCTACTGCATTGTATGGTTGTATACTTTAATTTGATTTGTGTGGCCAAATGTAGTTAAAGATTAAGTGGCGATTGCGATGGTACTGTTAAAGGAGTGTAAGTAATTTTTATCAGTGAACTTTTTTTTTTTGTCAGTTTTACATTTAGAGATCAACCCGGTAAATTAATTCAATAATTCACTTATCCAAGATTTCATTTGAATTAAATTTCGTGTTGAATTTCGTAAGGAGTTAATTAGTTCAAACTCAATTTAATAACTTAACTCGTGATTTTTTGTTATAATAATTGAATGGTTAGCTCGTGATCTAATTGATTATGTCAAAATCTTAACATGAAACCTTTTATTTATTTATTTTAATTTCTAAAATAATATTATTGTAATTTAAAAATAAATCTTAAAATAATAATATATTTTAATTGACCGGTTTAATTTGAGTAAACTCATTTAATATGTGATTGAACCTTAAACAGGTTATAATTCAGACCGATTCTTTTAACGATAAAGATATATTGGATCCAATTTTGTTGTATAAAGCATACATACAGTTCGACTTTTGATGAATAAAAAGAAGAAGAACGAAGAAGAAAACGATAGACACAGTACTCATCCCTTAACCAATAAATATTTGATTGATCTTCTAATCAGGCTAGTATTATATATATAGTGTAGTTACTTTGTGTGAATTTGTACATAGGCGATGATTTATATGAAAGTTGGTCTTAGATCTTGTACTCCACATGAATTTGAAATACATTAACGTTACTTTACCATGAACTCTGAGCCCACGAGGATTAGAACAGTAGAATACGACCTGGTCTAAACTACAACATTAAGATCTTGGTCTATACAAACAGCTTGTGATAGTTACATGGTAATTATAATGTATAGAGTTAGTATACAAAGAACCTGGAAAACAAATTTAAAGCAATCGCTTAAAGGTTTCGTTGTGAAATCTAATCTTAGTAATTGTCTTACCCCTAAGCATGTTAGCATACTCTAAAGATCTAGACCTATAAGAATGAACTTTAAGAGCAGCCACGTATCTCCACTGTACATCAATTGTATATTATTTTGATTTTTTTTTTAATGATTAGGGAGAGTTTGGTAGTGAGGCCAAAATACTGTTTGTCCAAAATTTGAGTCTGTTTTTGTCTTCAAACTCCATGTGCCGGTCGCTGTTCGTGTTTCTAGATGGAAACCCTTGTTATCGATGTGTTAAAGAAACAACAACACAAGAATGTATGGTTCAGCAGTCTGATTCAGGAAACAACAACGACGCCATTTTAGTCCCATCAACAGGAATGTTTAACTTCCCGTGAAATATAGGCCCCATTAATCTATCTACTACTCTTGGAAGTCAAAGAGTTGTTCTTTCTTCCTTGTCTATAAATGATGGAGAAGGTTAGAACACACTTCCAACGTTGTAAAACTACTATCCAGAAATGTGCAAGTGAAAGAAAATATTGGAGGACACCCCCCCTTCTCTCCTATTGATTTTATATCTTTCAAGAACACAGTGATGATCACCATTCAAGTTCTTTTCCTTTTTGTATTTCTTAAGATTGAAAAAAAGTTCTTTTAAAAGTTCATCTTAGTTATAACTAAGATGTTATAGGGCTTTTAAATTATAACGTATCTTTTATCATAAATCTTTGTTTTGTGGTCTCACTAACACTAAAGCACGTACGTAGCCAATATCTCTTCGCCTCTATGATAGCCTTCCAATGAGTTTAGGGGAAAGATCTAGCATTAGTGCCCGCGCTTTGCCATGAAATCAAATAATTTTTTTTGCGCAAAAGAAATTAATAATAACTGCAACCGAAAGAGAGAGCTTAGCAAGAATAGAGAAATTGGATAAATGTATTTAGTGGCAACCTCTAGCCAACCTTTAATTGCTTGACTATGCTATTTGATCTAAATTCATTCGTACCAAGTTGTGTTGAGTGGCCACCATGGATTCTAGCTGAAGATTTTCTAGGATGATACACCCAAAGAAGATCAGGATCATAAATCAATAAATATCCAGAGTAGGCCAAGGGAGATATATAGGACCAAATTAATTAATTGATAGCCCAGTGGACCAATTAGCAACACCCATATATCTATCTATCTTGGAATCTTAATTACGACTATACAAGCATGCATTAATTGTAATGCAAGGCATTTTGATCTTGATTGGAATACAGTGCGTTTCTCACTTGAGTAGTGATGAGGTTCAATGAAAACCTTACGAAAGCTTGGAATTGGATACATACATAGGAAGAATGAAGACTTCAAAGCTTGTGTTTCTGTGTTTAAAAATTAAAGATGATGTAATGAAAGAGATGATTAGGAGTTGAAGTAAAAGAAGAATATATAAACTAAAAAAAATTTGGAATTGGATA
>Ga0325414_1004551_pt1 | contig 14535 bp, 11 predicted proteins | sample PopdelMetagenome_8_FD_206183 | JGI IMG/M metagenome (GOLD analysis project Ga0325414, IMG submission 206183) | Populus deltoides microbial communities from Bellville, Georgia, United States - Leaf-PdKOR-R3 | ecosystem: Host-associated > Plants > Phyllosphere > Phylloplane/Leaf | place: USA...
ATGTATGATCTAGTTAATAATTACTGGTGGAAGAAATATATGTTGTTTATCATGCATATATATTTGTTTGCTTGCTTTATATTATGGAAAATAGATTATTTCGTATCTATATATACCTTATATATAGCTCAATTATTATGTGCAGTGTATTTCATTATTACTAATATATACAACCTTAAACATATAAATACAAATGATGACTGTCCATTACTAATCATATAAATTTATTTCTCAATAATCTTAACTTGGTATCAGAGCCTCCTTCGTGTTCCTCTCTATCATGGACTCTACAAACACTCAAACCATAGACTCCAATATGACTACATCGATTCCTTCCTTTGCTGCTATTCCATCTTTTGGTGCCTCCCCCTTTGTTGTTGTTGCCAATGACTCTGCTGCTATCTCTTTGCCTCTCATGGCTGCTGCCACTTCTATTCCTAATGGGGCTGTCATTCCTTTGTCAAACGCTCAACAAGTAATCTTTTTGAAATTATCAAACACTAATTTTATTTACTGGAGGACACATATATTATATGTCTATTCTTTTGTTGATGATTCTTTCTCATGCCCTCCTTCACATATTACATCTGCTGATATGTCCATGTTTATTTTTAATTCTCTGGTTTTGTCATAGAAGCAACAAGATCAATTAATCATGAGTGTTGTTTTATCTGTTTTGTCTATTGAAGTGTTACATCTGGTAGTTAATTGCCATACCTCCCACAACATCTGCACAACTCCTGAGATCGCCTTTGCCTATCATTCTAACTCGCGGATTATACAACTCTATAGTGCATTCCAAGACTTTAGGTAGGATGATTACACTGTTAGTGTCTATTTACAGAAAGCCAAGACACTATTTGTAACAACCCCGATTTTTCTATATTTTTTTCCGCAATATATTGGAAATTTTCAGGTAATTTTTTATATATATACAGGTTCCACCAACATTTTTACCAAAATTTCGGAAGAGTCTCCCCTATACTGGTAGGTCCCAAGTTATCGACATATACCCTGTTTAAACTTCTAATATCTCACATCTCATAACTCAAAATCACGACCCAATCATCCTGGATCTCAACCCAACTCATTCTCATCAACACAACACATCTTATTCAATAACATCATATAATGTAGTTCAAATAAAAGATTCAATTTCAACTATAAACATGCATGGTCAAAAAGGTATTAAGAGTTTTAACCATTAGATTAAAGACATACATTCAAATTTACGGATTAATATTATATCTCAAGTTTTAGGAGATAAGTCTTTTAATTTACAAATAATTTACATGGTCAAAAACAAAAGATAATTAAACTGGTATTACCCTTGATGCGACCCTGATGGACCCGAAAATAGAAATTAACATGTACACATAAACATAAAAGATAGTAACAAGCAATAACAATGGCAGACAATAATCTCTACGGAATTTCTTTTTATATATAAAATTAGGCATAAACCTCTTTTACAACATATATTTTCCATCTATTATCAATATCCATCTAATATCCTATCTTATTTGCCAAGAATAATTCCATCTTGGAAATCTCAACACAACTCAACGGTTTGCGAACACCATCTCCTTATAAATCAATTCTCACTTAATACCAAGATATTCATCTCTTGGTATCATTAGCTTATCTCATTCTTTTGGAATAATTAATCAATATTTTTCCTTCTCTAAATCTGTTGCTAGAAGGTAATCGCCGAAACTAGTAAATCTCATTAGTATCATTAGTCTTCTAATATTGGGCTAGACTAATCAATTTAAAAAATACCGGCACCGATGAAACCTCATCGATACCATTAGCAATCCAAACCTGGATAGCTAATCCATGCCATTTGATTCTTCCATTCATACCGAATCCCTTTCATTTTTCTTATTAACATCATATGTATTGTAACCATGGATGCCAAGTATCATTTGCACACAATCTTAGTTATCGACACTACGGTTACTAAGCATCCAACCTTGGTCACCCTCATCACAGTGCCAAGTATCAATTTATGCCCTTAGCCACCATCATTATGGTGTTAAGTATCACTGTAATGTATCCTTAGCCACCAACACTATGGTAATCAATTATCTATCAATTCCCCTCCAATCTCCAAATCATTGTGTCTACCTAATAACCACATTAATTAATTTACTCAATAACTTAGTCATATATTAATTATTTTACTCATAACATTTAGAATTTACTACTTCTAACTTCAATCAATTAATTCACATAATCTTTTCAAAACTTAACTATCCGGCTAACTCATTTCAATTGCCAATAATTCTAGTAATTTCATATAATTACGCACACATTTTGTTAACCTTCCTTGGTTACCAGTACATCTGGTAATTCCATACGAATTACCCAGCCTCCAGCTAACTTCTTTTGTTAGTCAATTAATTCTGTAATTCCATACGAATTACCCCATATCCAGTTAACTTCCTTGTTAACCAATAAACCCGGTAATTTTCTTAATTATCCAAGAAATCTGGCTGCCCCATCTTGGTTGCCAAAGTCAATCAGGTAATTTCATACGAATTACCTAGCATCCGACTAACCTCTTTTGTTAGCCAATCAATCCGGTAATTCCATACGAATTACCCAACATCCGGTTAACTTCCTTGTTAACAAATAAACCCGATAATTCTCTTAATTACCCAAGAAATCTGGCTAACCCATCTTGGTTGCCACAATCAATCCAGTAATTCCATACGAATTACCCCATATCCAGTTAACTTCCTTGTTAGCCAATAAACCCGGTAATTCTCTTAATTACCCAAGAAATCTGACTAACCCATCTTGGTTGCCACAATCAATCCGGTAATTCCATATGAATTACCAGCACCCGGCTAACCTCTTTTGTTAGCCAAATAATTTCGGTAATTTCTCTTAAATTACTAATAATTTTCATTTGTAATAATCACTCAACTTATTCATTTGTTTCATTCTTTTAACATCAATTAAACACATAACACAAATATTTAAGAAAAACTAATAATTATAAAATAAGGTGATGAATCACCTACCTAGAATAGGTACACGTGCTGCCACTCCATGCAATTGTCCAATCCCCACAGCTTCCCTTGTACCACCAGGGATTCAATTTTTATCAACAATACAACCAATATCACATCTTCATTTAATTCTCATTCAACTAGTTTTCTCAAACCAATCACAAGGAATTTTCTTTAAGATCTCATACACTTACTCATTTTCATGTTTATATTCATTCTTATTATTTTGTTATCAAAACCATCACTCAACAACAATTCCAAGCAAAGATTTAAAATTGTCTAACTCCAATCAATTTAGCTTAACCAACCCAAAACACTATCTAGTGTCTTAATCCTAACTAAAGCTGTAAAACTCAGTTTTGGGCATGATTTATCTCTATGAAAGGCTAAAACATAGAAATACAACTTTTATGAAGAAACCAACTCCAAATTATTTTGTTTTAAGGCTCAAAATCAACAATCACAATAGCCTCTCCTTTATAGCTAAAATTTTAGACAACGAGGATTTTCATTCCTTGAAAATCCTTTTCAACTTCCAATTTATTTTCATGCAAAAACAACATCATCCACGGTCATTTGGCATCATTAAATCACAAATTCAAACCAGTTCTAAAGCAAAACATTCAAACAATTTCCCTACCTCTACAATATAGCAAAGATTAGACAAAAAAAAATTAAAAACAAGGAAACTCATTCCTTTTGGGATTTCTCCTATTATTATTATTATTAATACAACAAAATGATAAACTGTTCATTTTCTTTCTCTCTCTCCTCGTGCGATTAAACATATGCGAAAAACCTTAACAATTAATATTCTTAGATCATTATCACAACAACAATTTCACCCTACTAGTTGGAATCCATGACAATCTTCATTAACTAATCAATTTGACAAAAAAACTTATGGCTAGCTATAAATATGTTTTATTTTCTATATTTCTTTCATTTCAATTTCTTCATGGTTCTACCCCATTTATATCCACACAACCAACAAGTTAGCTTTGTATTCAATCAACATGTTCATATAACAATGTTCCTTGCTATTCTTACACAATAATCATTCTTCCCCTCATATAAAGAATACACAACTAATCTATAATAATACTAATAACAAGAACATATTTTACCATTCATCTTCCATAAAACCTACACCCACACAATTCTAATTTCATCAAAACATGTATTTAATCAAGTTTGCTACATTTTGCCAAAACTAGTAATAGATTCAAAAGGCAATAAGTCATCAAATTCTGCTTATTGCTTTAAACCCAACGGTCAGACTACATATCATAGAGTTGTGGATACTATACCTCAAAATCATAATGATCCAACGGTTAGATCTCCCTAGATCTGCATAAAACTGAGCTTACCTGAAAATGGACGAGCTACTGTTCAACATGCACGAAACCTTGCTGGAGAATGCGTTTCCGATCTCCACTGTCCAGAATGAAGGAAACATCTAGGCTCACCACATATCCAAGAATGAGCATGATCCAACGGTGACAGAGAGAGAAATAGGCCAGCGACCAAACTGCCCTGCAGGTGCATTTCCTTTTTGTTTTTCAGGAAATGTTCAATGATTATTTCTATACAATGGATTGTGTTCTTTCCAAACCATCCTGTCAGTTAGTAGATAATTCTAATAAGAGCAACATATCCAAAACTTAGCATGATCCAACGGTGGAGTCCAGAGATATGGCCACCAGAGCATTATTGGTTTTACTCCAAAATCTGCAGCTCTCTCTATTCGCTTTTCTCTATTTTCTTTTTCCTTTCCTTTTCTTTTATTTTTTTAACTGGTGGCCTTTGTATTTTTATAAGGACCTTTTTCTATAATTACAATTTTGTCCCTCATTCATGCCTTTATGTATTTTATTTTATTTTTCATGTAAACTATCTGGTTTATTTCTGCTTAAATCGTTAGTTTTTACCAAACTCTGATTGGGATGAGATATTTAACCAAGGTAGGAAAACATATTAATAGACTTCATGCAAAATTTCATCCCGATCCTATGATTGGATTGAGAATTCTGCTTCCTAATGTAAACTTGTTCAATTCATGACTTGTCATAAACAATCTAGATTTTTCTTGTTCAATCTTCACAAAAAAAAAATCATATTAATTATCCTTCTAAACCTTTACGATCATTTTATTATTTTGAAATGTATTCATTTTAGGATTTCCACCTTTATTTATTTATCGGGCTTATTACCGTTTCAAAATAACGTCACTGATTTTTTAATCGGTGCTTGCACCTTCAGTCCTACCCTTTTTCATTGCACTATCCTTTATTATAATGCATTCTTTATTACCTCACTTATTTCCTAAAAATATTTTGTTATTTTTCTCATTATTTTATCCATCAAAACACGTTACCAGTTTCTCTGTCCTTATGAATTCTAAACCAAAATTCATTTTATAGAGGTCATCTCTTCCATTATATATCATTATTTATCTATTATTTCTAATCTTGATTTTCATCACTCGTTGAAATATTACCACTTTCAGTCTTACGTTTACATGAGGGTTTACACATCTACATATTTAAATTATAAATTTCCAGGGTTTTCACACTATTTGATGAGGTTGTTGTTATTGATAAACCATTTTCCCTAGAAGACTTCAACTTGTATATGTTTTGTGGATTAAGAGGAGACTTTAGGGATCTCATGACCAGACTCTCTATTAAGGCAAAACCTATTTCATACACTGATCTTCACAATTATCTTCTCACGCATGAGTTTCTTTATAAGGCTTCTTTTCAACCTGCTGTAACAGCTCTACTGTTGCCAATGCCATCACAACCTTCTTCAACTTTCCTTTTGTGGTGTCAATTAAGGTCTCCAAGTAGCAATTACAACCAAAACTATATCAGTAGAGGTCGTTTTCATGAAGGTTGGAAGAACAATAATCTTGGCAATAATTGATATGGTTCAGGTTAGAATTTTAGGCAGTAAGGTAATCACTTTGGTGGTTTAAATCAGTGGTCTAATACCCAGTCAATCAAGTGTTAGTTATATTATACTCTTGGGCATTCAGAACAATAATGTTCATAATTATCCATAAACAACCTACAAGTTAATGCTAATTTGGCTTTTAATATTGCCTTTATGACCACTCGTGTTACTTGGTTTTCTGATACAAGTGTTAATTATCATATGAAACCTGATATTATGAGTATAAAAAGCTCAAAGCTTTATCTTGGTAATGATCAATTAGATGTTAGAGATGATAAGGGCCTTGTTATCTCTCATATTGCTCATTTTAAAATTATTACACTAAAACATACCTTTATTTTATCCAATATATTACATGTTTCACACATTAAAAAACCTTTGTTATATGTTCAAAAGTTTTGTCTTGAAAATAATGTTTTTTTATATTTATATTTCATCATTTTGTGTTTTATGTTAAGGACCTAATAATCAATGAGATGCTGTATTCCATTTGAAGTAAAGATGGTTTTTACATTATGTCTAAGTCTTCTGCAATGTCGTTGCCTCAAGCCTTTTTGTCTGCATGTCTTTCTACTTCACCTGATAGGCTTAGGCATCTTAGTTCATGCAATTTTAGTTTTTTTAGTGTCAAATAAAATGGTGTCTTATACATCAAAACAATTTCATTTTAATTGTCCAACATGTTCTTTAGGAAAATCATTACGTTTGTCATTAAGACTTACATGTCACAAAAATTTTGCCCCTTTTGAATTATTTTTTAGTGATGTTTAGGGGTCTTTCTTTATATTGTCACCTGATGATTTTTTTTTTATGGATTCTCATACAAAGTATATATGGTTTTTTTCCTTTGGTTTCCAAATTCGACGTCTTCAATATTTTTCACCAATTTTAAATGCAAGTTAAGCACTAGTTCTCTTTAAGAACTAAATTTGTTTAAACAGACTAAAGTTGTGAATATCATAGACTAAATACATATTTCCAAACTATTGGTATTCATCATCACTAGATTTGTTCACATACTCATAAATAGAATGATATGGTTGAATGCCAACATCGATAAATTGTTGAAATTGACCTCACCTTTCTAGATCAATGTAAAGCTCCTTTAAGATTCTTGAGTTATGCATTTGAAACTTCTGTTTATTTGATTAATCTCATGACAACTTTTATTCTCAATCATAAAACACCTTTCGAATGATGGTTTTCTTCGCACCTTTGAGTGTTTCTGTTGTTTGTTTCTCGATTCATATAATGCTCATAAGCTAGATTTTTGCTCTTCTCCTTTTGTCTTTTTAGGATATAGCGCCTTATACTTAGGTTATTGGTGTCTCAATTTATCTTTTAAATGTATTTACATTGCTCGTCATGTTCGATTTCATGAAAATATTTTTCCTTTTAGAACTTTTAAACATATACAAACTCTTCCCACATCGCCTAACAATACCCTCACTTACTGCCCCTGTTTTGCCTGCACCTACTGCCCTTGTTCTATCTAATTCTACGAGCACCAACCCATACCATTTATCTCCTCATTTATATCCTTCCATTGATTATTATCCATGTATAAGTTTTGTCTCCTCATCTCTGAATATCTCTCATGCTTCATTGCTTTTCCACAGTCTGATTCAGCTTTGGGTGCTTCCCTAGTAGGTCCTCCTTCTCAACTTGGTTCATTCTTGGGTGCATCACCAACAGGTTCTTCTGCTGTTTCCCTACCTGGTTTGAATTTAGTTATTGATCTATCTAAGTTTTTCCTTTAAAAGGTCTCGGACAACAGTATTACCTTCTCTTATCATTCTATTTCTTGTCAATATTCCATGATTTTTCAACTATAAAATACCAAAACTGCCTATCTAAGTGAATCCTCTAGCCTACGAGATTCTTTCTTACCAGACTAGGAATCGTCAACTTTCCAGGATGCAAATCGTTACTTGGCATGATAGCAAGCCATATAAGAGGAAATTTAGGCCCTTCACCGTAATGGTACATGAACCTTAATCCCTTTTCACTCCATCATGAATATGGTTGGTAGTCATTGGGTTTACAAGATTAAACAGCGAGCAGTGTATTCCATTATTAATAATGTACACAACCTTAAACATTTAATACAAAGGATGGTTGCTATTCATTCAAATTTATTTCTCAATTATTTTAACTCTTTGTCTTGTTAATTAAAAGTAAGTGAAACAAATACAAAGAATTATGTTTCTGTTGTTTATTGCATGCCATGTTGTTAAATGTGAATTGATCTCTTTGGAGGAGTCCATTTATAAACAACAATCTTGATGTGCCTTCTCTTAAATTTTATGCAATATATCTATTATTGTGCAAACGCTTACTATTGCATGCTCGGCAAATTCTATAAAAAGACTGCAAATCTCATTTATGTATATATTGTCTATAAAATCTGTCAGTTCTGGACATAGATTTTATGTGCAAGTTTGTTAAAGTCTTATTATAGTTTCTCTTTGCAATAAGTATACTTTGTGTGCAAGTCTGTTATATAGTAGTATTTGTTACTTGCAAACTTGAAAAAAAATAGAGAACCTGAAAATAGAGATCGAAAGGAAAGTTTTGTTATCATCTGTCGTCAAATTTATATGCTTGAACTTTCTAATATATACAAGTTACTTTATCTGTGCTGGAATCTGTATTCTAATTATATATAATAGTCGTGTTCAAGTTGAGTTTGTATATAATGCTAGTTGCTGGAAGAATTCATGTTTTGCTGGAAAAAGAAGAAGCACAAGTTACATATACTGGTATTATATCCACGTGCAAGTTTATATGTATTTGTTAAATTGCAATTCCTTGCTTTGTTTGTCTAATTTCACTTGAAAAACTTGAGAGGAAAAAAAAAATAAACTGGACTGTTACATTTTTGCTTCTTTTTTCGGTTTGTCTTGACATATATATATATATATATATAGCAAATTTGGATTGAATAATGAAATTAAAAACAAATAAAACTTCTACGAAAAGGCCGAGAACAAAAAAAATCAAAAGAATAAGGACTGAAATCGAAATTCTACTAACAAAAAAGCCAAACTATAATTTTATGGGGAGAAGAGATAAAAGAAAAAGAAAAAAAGGCTTACTGACGACAAACCAGACCACCACCACTGATAAGCGCAGCTTTACTAGGAACAAGCACTACAAGATTTAATAGTTTTACCGATGGAATTTTTCCGTCGGTGTAAGATACATATTCCGTCGATAATTAATTTACCAACGACATCATCGACGGAAATGCTCTGTCGCTGAATCCTTCATCGGTAATTTTTTATCCGTCGATAAATCCGTCGGAAATAAAAAAAATTACCCGCTTCATTTCGTCGGTATATCCCTCGGTAATAATATTTTTTATTACCGACAGAATTACCGATGGAAATTCCATCTGTAATTCCGTCGGTAATTATTTAAAAAAATTAAAAAAAAATCATTTTATAAAATTATAAAATAATTAAATCAACATAAATCAACACTATATAATATATACTCAAAATGCTTGAAAACAAAATAAGAAAATCAACTCAAACAAATTTGCAACAAATAAATAAAATGAAAAAAATAAATTCAACTAAAAAAATTCATATGAAAAAATGAAGTTGCAATTGCTAAAAATTTAAAAATCCTATAAATAAATCAACTAAAAATTAATCTCATATGAAAAAACAAATCTCACAACAACATTTATACAATTATTAAGAACAAAAACAATTAAAAATAAAATAAAAAACAAATATAGTGAAAAAAATCATGAAAAAAGAAGAAAAATCTTACCTTAATGTAGTTGCAAGTGAAGCTAAGGAAAGAAAAAAATTTCGTAAAGCATATTAATTAAAAAAAACTAAGAGGATAAAAGAAGAAAGAAGAAGAAGACATACCCGAGCATGGAGAAAAAGAGAAGGAGATGAGGAGAGAAAAGAAGAGAAAGAAATAGATACTGATGTTTTTTACATACAGTGAAGAAGAAGAAGAAGTAGAAGTAGAAGTAGAAGTAGAAGAAGTAGAAGAAGAAGAAGAAATAAGTCTGTCTCTTGTGAAATAAGGGATTCAGGCTTTTTATTGGGGCACGTTAGCGACGGATAATTGAATATTAATATTTTTTAATTATTCCATCGGTAATTCCATCGGTAATATTTAATTTAAATTTTCAATTTCGTACAAAGTTTTCAGAAACCGCCAACAATTACCGATGATTTTTCAGTCCGTCGGTGATTCTGTCTGTAATATTTAAATGAAAATTTTAAATCAATTGAATTTTTTCAGAAAACCGCCAAATAACACCGATGACTTTTCAATCCGTCGATGATTCCCTTTGTAATTGACATGATGAACAGTGTAAACAAATTTACCAACGGATTTTACCGACGGAATTTATTCTGTCGGTAATTCCGTTGGTAAATCCTGACACGTCATCATTTTTTTTTAAATTTTTTTGTCCTTCTGTAATTCCCTCGGCATATACCAAGGGAATATGTCCGTTGGTAAAATCCCTCGGCAATTTACCGACGAAAATATTCCCTCAGTATTTCCATTGGTATTTATCGGTTTTCTGGTAGTGAAGATGCGACAACGCTTTCAACGACATGACGGAAGGGTATTTCTAAATGCCAGGAGGTGCTGCATGAGCCACCCAGAGAACATCAACGCCTCTCCCACGCTGGATTGTGCTCCACACATGCACCACCTTTTTATTTTTTATTTTTTTTATTTGATTAAATACCAAATAACTTATAAGTTGATTTGATTATAACAAAAGAATCATTGTGAAGAGACGAAAAAGTTCATTGATACCAGTTTTAAAATTTTTGTTTTTAAAAATAATTTGGTTGTTTCACTTTATTTTTATTTTATATATTTGATCGAATACTAAATTGTTTCTTAGCTGATATTATAACAATAAAAAAAACCTTTATAAAAATATAAAAATATCTCTTTACATCAAGATTTTTACTTTCAAGAGTAATTAATTAATGTCGGCAAAGATGCAATATAATCACCAAAAAAACACATTCAATTACTTGAATCCATTGTCTCATATACAAGGCATCGATCACGTTTATTTACAAATGAAAACTAAGAAGGAGCCCTATATTTTCCTCTATTCCTGAACTAATGTTTGAAGATTGCAAGGCCCGGTGACAGAAGGACTTCCCGTCCACATTAATTTTGCAAGTTGATAGTTGGCCTTTTCGGTTGGATGAGAACCATCAAAGAATAAATGCTCGCTAGCATCGTCACACAATTGGTACTCTTTTATTGTTCTCTTTCCACCACAGCTCAGGATTCCTCTGTACGGACCAGTGCCACAACATGCCACTTTACCCTCCTTGAAACCTACAAAACGTAAGTGATTGTAATATGTGAATGAAAAACGAAAGCAGAGATCATGGGAAAACTCTTTAATGCATGGTCGAGTAGTAGACGTGAAGGGGATAGTACCATATTTTGAAGGATTGTTAATTCTTTCACTTAGTGAAGCATGGAAATCAAAGTTTGAATACTTGAATCCTTTTAGCTGCCCCATAAGCTCTTCCAAGGCTTTAGTCAGTGCTCTGTTGTGTAGTTTAGCTAGCACTGTAAGTTCATCTACGCAACCACAAGTGTTGTTTTGTAGAACTGCTCTCGCGTATGGAAAACAACCCATAGGCTCCACATTTAGGAATCCAAATTTCCTTCCTCCGTTCTTGTATATTTCCTGAATTAGGCACCGACTTTTACCCATAAATTGTCTATTTAGAGAAAACAAAGAAATCTTCAATACCAGGCACTATTAGCCTGGAGAGTACATATTACCTTGACCACAGTTGTCAGGTTACCAACTACCATCCCAACATAATCTTTTTTGGAGGAGGAATGAAATGCACTGAAGTTTGTGGAGAAAGGTTCTACGTAGTCATTGCTTCCTATGCTGAACAAGTAAATAGCTTTAGACAAAAACGTCTTGGTTTCTGTGTCGCCTCTTTCTTCTCTGAGCTGCTGCTTCACTTTCCTGAAATAACTTAGCTGAGTTTTAAGGTCTATTACCTGTAACAGAAATATGGGTCATAGAATTAAATTAGAAAGTGAAAAGTGAGTAAGGATGCATATTTGAAGAACTATAATCTTACGTCAATTTAGATCACATACAAATCCCTTGTAAGTTTCTGCCAAAGCACCAGCTCCTGCTGATGCAAAGTTGGCCCCAGCTAGATACCGATGGTTTCCAGGTTGTAGATATGGTGGAATTAATGGCAAGTTTAGATACTCAGCTGTAACATGGTTGCAGCTATCCATGTTTTAGAATCTCATTTAAATGGAAGAAGAAGAGACTCGAAATTCATAATACAAGAATATCATGTAAATGTCTTACCGATAAAATCAGGAATTGTTCTACCATCGGAAAATCTCCCAGTAGGATGCTTAAAGAATGTCTCACCGTATGGCCAGAAATTTGCTCGTCCAACAGCACTCTTTAGGTAGTTGTTGTTACCAGCATCAAACAGTGAATCTCCAAAGATGAACATCGCTACATGGTCACTTGGAGACGATGGACGCTGACTATAGCAACTTGAAGGGATGACAAGGCTCGTGTATACGAGCAACAAATGAAAACTGGACCTTGATGAATTAGCCATGTTCTAACTTGTTCCCCTGCTGTTATGATATGCTAATTTCTCTTCGCCATTTATAGAATCTCTTGGCTTGATTATCGTACAAGACAAAGTCAATTAAAGAAATTAAAAGAGGCAAAAACACTCTTCAGCTCCCATACTTGCGCAGTTGGTGTGTTAACACCCCGTTTCAAACTCGCCTGATTTAAAACAAAAAGGAGCCAAAATGCTGGTCTATTTAGTCCCAGTTAATGAGAAAGAACTTGATTGCATTTGTTCTAAAAATAAAAATAGGGATTGATTTAAAAAAAAAAAACCATTTTAAGATATTTAAAAATACAAAAACTAGAATTGACTCTTGTATTAATACAAAGTGACATTGATGTATTTATAAGGGCGGGCGTAAAACGATTACTTGCTACAAACAACACTAAAACAGGGACAAGTGGATGGCTTTTCCTAATACAAGGGGCCGGGAAAAACAAAATATAATATCTAAGGTAGGGCTTGAACTTCAAATTTTCAGCCTTCGGCTGTAAAAGTCAACTTGATTTCTTCAACGTTGTAATTGCATTGAATGGTTCTTCCTCGAGTCTGCAGTCCTTCTAGAGAAATTAATTATCCCCAACCACATAGTTATAAATTTAAATCTCGTGGTGAAGGTACTACTGATCAGAAAACACTATTTCTTATATATATGGAGCCGGCGGCGGTTGAAGATAAAAGAAATTGAAACTTCTAGACAATATATAGAATTAATCATCCCTCTACTCGTGTTATGCAAAGCAAGGAGACAGAAACTAAAAAAATAATCTCATCAATAGTAATGATGGTAAAAATAATATATAGGTTATTATCGTGGTCGTCGCAGAAAAGAATAAAGAAATGATGGTTAGATAATGAAAATAATAATATATTTTAAAAATATTATACCATTATAACAGAGAAGGTGAAGATAATGAAAACATAGTAGTTTAATTATAATAATGATAACGATATCAACATTGACGGCAAAGTTGATAGCAACAACGAGGAATTTCAACCATGTACTCTTCACTTGCAAAGATAATTAGAGAAAAGGCCCCTTGTTGGCCACGGCTTGCTGGAAATGGAACGCATGATCATCAATTAAAAGTCCTCATGTTGAACTTAGTTGGAAAGGCAGGTGCCCGACATATTACTGTTTTAAATAATAATTATAATAAATCATATAGGTTGATGAAGCCCGTTGCTGTACTCAAGTTTGGAGATGCCATTGGAGGAAAGTTTAAGTTTTGTGATGATAACTAGAGATTCGTTAAGCAAGAAAATATATACATATATAGTACATGTGCTTGATGGCTCAACTTAGAAAAACTAGAAAAGTCAAGTGCAGCAATAAATAAAAGAAATCAAGGTTGATATGTTCGAGGTTAAATTAGCTTATGATCTTAAGAATATATATATATATATATATAAAGTTGACCTGGTCGTCTTTTGCGAAGGTTCTGACAGCCGGAGGGCTGTTGGAAAGTCAACAGTTGCCGTTCATGTTCATCTAGAACACCATTTGCCACTATTTTCAGTCCAAAATACTTACAAAATGTCGTTCCCAAAACCTCCATAAACTTGTTTATAATTTCAAAAACAACTCTCGTCTGCTTTAAATCCTCAAATATTGAAATTGCAAAGTCTCTATTGATCTCAATCTTAAACATCTGTTTTTCAGCCATGAAAGATATTTTCTTGGCTATCGATCAATTTTACTAATCAAGACTACACTCGTTCACAGCCTCTAACTGAAAAGGTCATCTCTGCTGCCATCTCTCTCTCCTCTCTTCTTCGTTCTCAATATACCACTCTATCTCTCTATCTCTGTCTATAAATGAAGTCAAGGATTAAAAAGCAAAATAAATGAATTTTGGAGAAAGCAATATGTTGAAACAACACGTAAATGTTCATCTAACCGAACAAAATAA
>Ga0325414_1004552_pt1 | contig 14534 bp, 6 predicted proteins | sample PopdelMetagenome_8_FD_206183 | JGI IMG/M metagenome (GOLD analysis project Ga0325414, IMG submission 206183) | Populus deltoides microbial communities from Bellville, Georgia, United States - Leaf-PdKOR-R3 | ecosystem: Host-associated > Plants > Phyllosphere > Phylloplane/Leaf | place: USA...
TCGAATTAGTCATGATAACTTTGAAATATACGTGATTATCTTACATACCTCGGTATGGATTAGGTATACACAATGACTTAGAGATTAGAGTAGAAATGATAGATAGGTAGTCACCATAGTGTCAGTTTCTAAGAATACATTACGATGATACTTAGCACCATGATGAGGGTGGCTAACGGCATAAATTGATACTTGGCATTGTGATGAGGGTGGCTAACAACATAAACTGATACTTGGCATTGTGATGAGGATGTCCAAGGTTATGTGGTTACAATATATATGATATTAATAAGAAAAATGAAAAGGGATCGGTATGAATGGAAGGTTGAGAAGACATTCATTAGCTATCCAGGTTTGGATAGCTAATGGAATCAATAGGGTTCCATTGGTACCGGCATTTCAGATGACATTGATTAGCTATCGGGGTTTGGATAGCTAATGGTATTAATGAGGTTTCATTGGTACCAGCATTTCAGATGACGTTCATTAGATATCTGAGTTTAGATAGCTAATGGTATCATTGGGGTTGGTAGTGCTGACATTCCTTAAATTGATTGGTCAATCCCGAGTAATTGGGTTTCTTATGATGTTTGTAAAGATTTCTAACATCGGCATGGCTTCTCCTGGTTAAAGGAAAAAGATAAGTTGATCAAATATTCTGGATCAGGGATAGTTAATGATATCAATGAGTCACATGGTATCGACAACCATTTCTGGTGTGATTAGCTACTCTAGGTAAGGGGGCTAATGATGTCAATGGTTCTTGACATCGACAACTCTGATGGTATATCAAATGTGAATAATAATTGATTAACTATTTCGGGGTAGAAATGGTTAATGATATCAATCGGTTGTATTGATATCGGCACTTGAATGAAATTGATTTGTCTAACCCGATATTGGTAGACTAATGATACTAATGAGATTCATTAGTATCGACAATTACCTTCTGAAAAATAAAAAAGAAAGTATTGATTAGTTATCCCAAAGGAATGAGATAAGCTAATAATACCAAGAGAGGAAAATCTTGGTATCAAGTAAGAATTGATTCATAAAGAGATGGTATTTGAAACCATTGAGTTGTGATGAGATTTCCAAGATGAAATTATTCTCAGCAAATGGAATAGAATATTAGATGGATATTGGTAATAGATGAAAAATGTATGTTGTAAAAGAGGTTTATGCTTAATTTTATGTATCAAAAGAAATTCCATGAAAATTATTACCTATAATTATTTGTTACAATCGTTTTATATTTATATGTATATGTTAATTTCTATTTTCAAATCCATCAAGGTTGCGTTAGGAGTAAACTTAGTTTAGTTACCTTTTGCTTTCAACCATGTAATTATTTGTAAATTAAGAGACTTATCTCCTAAAATTTGAAATGTAATATTAACCTATAAATTTGAATGTATGACTTTAATCTAATGCTTGTAATTCTAAATACCTATTTAACCATGCATTTTATAGTTGAAATCAAATCCTTCACTTGAATTACATTATATGATGTTATTATGCAAAATATAGTTTATATGATGATATTATGTGACAATTGAATTATGCATTGTTATTTTGTGAACTTAAATTGTATAATGTTATTGAATAAGACTTGTTATGTTGATGATGATAAGTTGGGTTGAGATCCAAGATAATTGAATCAGGTTGTGAAATAAAATTGAAAATGTAATATAATTTTATCGATAACTTGGGACCTCCCAATATAGGGAAAACTCTGCTGATTTTTTTGTAGAAATTTTGATGGAACTTGTATAAAAATAAAATTACTGAAAATTTCCAATATATCGTGAAAAAATGATGTAGAAAATCAGGGTTGTTACATTACTGCAGGTGTAGGTCTACTTGACTCCTCGTGTCTTCATGAATTATTCGTGTCTGAAAGAATAAAAATTTATATTAGCTTGAGTAATACTTTGTTAGTTGTCTTTTTATACAATTTTAATAACTTACCCAAATCATGTTGTCATGTATGATTACTTTCTTGGAGCTGATATCCCTTTTCTTTCTTTATCTTCTAATAAGAAACAACAAAATACATAGATGACTTGCACAGATTTACGTAAATTATTCATGCACATTCCATTGAAGTAACAAACAGGTTTAATTAGTGATACACTTACACTATTTGCAATATATTTTTCATTTAGGACGTCGAAAAGGTCTTTCAATGATAATAATTTCTTCCACATTTCTTCTCTTATCCATATACAATTGTTGTAACCCAACATTGTTAATGAAACAATAAAACAATTCAAAAGTCGACAATGATAGTTTAAAACTAAGAGAGTAACAGTTCAAAATTAAGACTGTAATAGTTTAAAAGTTAGATTTTATTAGCAGTAACAGTTCAAAACTAAGACATTAACAGTCAGATATTATAAACAATACCAGATCAAAATTAAGAGAGTATAAGTTTAAAATTAAAACAGTAATAGTTCATATTTTGCTACCATGTTTTTTACTTGTCCTGTTGAATTTTGTCAATCAAATTCAATGTGTTTTTCTTCAAAAGTTTCACTAGTTAAAGATCTTTATTCAGTTATGGTAGCTTAGTTTTTATGATGTCTTCATCCTTTTTAGTTTATGTTTTTCCTTCCTTCCTTTTTTTTCCTTTATTTATTTCCTTCATCTTCATTTCTCTAACAACGCTTACCATTGATATGGTTCTAGAGACTTTTAAGGATAACTCCCTTTCAACTTGCTTTTCTTTTTTTTCCATTTCAAAAGTTATTTAAGGATGGATGCTTGCCTAAATGTTTTCTTGGTGGGCCTTTTCATGGTGTTCTCGGAGGTGAAGTAGGCAACGTGGGAGGTGGAGGCAGCATCATTAGGGCGGCGGCAGCCGGAGGGGGGGCAACATCCATGTCGAGATCAACTACATTCATTGAGACCTCTCTCAAAATGATGAAATCAGTGCGCTTTGCACCACTGGACAATAAAAACAAATTCATCAAATTAATATAAGCAAAACTGCAGCATCATAAACAACATGCCAATATAAGAAAAATAGCAGCAACTTACTTTTGTTCCGAGAATGTCTGTAATGAGATGCTCCTAGGACATCTCTCAGGTAGGACTACCACATGTCCTCTTATCAAGCATTTTTCATTGGTTATTTCAAGCTCCCCATTGTGAAAACAAATTGTTTCTTCCAATAAAAATGGTAGAAAAACTAGAAGAAGCTTCTACCATTTGAAAATAATATAATATGAATTCAAATGAATTGAAATTACAAAAGACACCACTTTGTCGCGCCTTAACATAGATTGAAACAACGACAAAACAAAAGCTCAGATTTCTTGTGAGAAAAGATTGAAAAAACACAATCGATAACATCTAGAAGGAATGATTCACAAGACAAAACAAAAGCTCACCACTCTCTCTATAACACCTCTGCACAGACAGTGATACAGAAGAAATTACTTTGCTCATCGTCCCAGATTTCTTGTGATCATTACTAATCATGCTCTCTTAGCGTTACTGTTGTGTTCCTTAGTCATTGTGAAAAGTGGTGAATAATATATGAAATTTATTGGTTAAGGGAGAAATTAGGAGATACCAGCTATTGAAAAATTGAAGCTGTAGTGATGATAGAGGGCTTTATCACCTCTGCAACTTCAATTTTTCAATAGCCGGCGCCTGACATATACTGGATGATCCAGGCTCATGAAACGCCCACTGGTCGAGATTGACATGAGCTCATTGTGTAAAATATTTTTTGTAAAATTTAAGATAGAAAGAATAAAGAATAATAAAGAAAGTAGGGTGGATGTTTTCAAAGAATTCACTAAACAATAAACATTAAAGGAGGCCTTGCCATGAACTCATTGTGTAGATTCACTAAACACACTAACATTGGCTACGACTTGCGTGAAATAGCAATCCCTCTATGTTTGATTTTTTTAAAAATCCTAATTTTCATATAATTAAAGATAAAAAGAATAAAAATAAGAGTGGACATTTCCAAAGGAACTCGGGGAACATATTCAAGACCAGTACGCACTACATCCGCTAAATGATTTAGGCTCGTGAAATGCCTGCATAAGCTCATTATGTAAAATAATTTTTCTAACATTAAGGATAGAAAAGAATAAAAACTAACAGAAAAAGTAGGGTGTATGTTTGCAAAAAAAAAATCACAAAACACTAAACACTAAAGTAGACTACCATGAACTACTTATGTAGATGCACTAAATACACTAACATCGTCTACGACTTGTGTGTAATAGAAATCCCCATATGTTTGAATTTTTTTAATAAATCCTAATTTTCATATAATTGAAGATAAAAAGAATAAAAATAAGAGTGGACATTTCCAAGGAACTCAGGGAACATATTCAAGACTAGCGCGCATGACATCTACTGAATGATCCAAGCTCATAAAATGCCTATATGAGCTCATTGTGTAAAATAATCCAAACTAATAGAGAAAGTCGGGTGTATGTTTCCAAAGAAATTACTAAACAATAAACACTAAATGAGGCCCTGCCATGAACACATTGTATAAATGCACTAAACACTAATTTTGGCTACAACTTGCGTGTAATAGCAATCCCTCTACGTTCAATTTTTTTTTTATTAAATCCTAATTTTCATATAATTGAAGATAAAAAGAATAAAAATAAGTTTAGACATCTCCAAGGAACTCATGTAACATATTCAAGACCAATGCGCGCGCCTTCCGCCGGATGATCCAGGCTCATGAAACGCCCGCATGAGCTTAGTGTGTGAAATACTTTTTCTAACATTGAGGATGGGAAAGAATAAAAACTAACAGAGAAAGTCGGGTGTACGTTTCCAAAGAAATCACTAAACAATAAACATTAAAGTAGGCTATGCCAAGAATTCATTGTGTAGATGCACTAAACATAATAACAGCGGCTATGACTTGCGTGTAATAACAATCCCCCTATGTTCAAAATTTTTAATTAAATCCCAATTTTTATATAATTGAAGTTAACAAGAATAAAAATAAGCGTTGACATTTCTAAGGAACTCAACGAACATATTCAAGACCAATGTGCACGACATCCGCCAAATGATCCAGTCTCATGAAACGCCTGCATGAGCTCATTATGTAAAATAATTTTTCTAATATTGAGGATATAAAAGAATAAAAACTAACAGAGAAAGTAGGGTGTTTGTTTCAAAAGAATTCAATAAACAATCAGCACTAAATAAGGCCATGCAATGAACTAATTGTGTAGATGAACTAAACACACTAACATCGGTTACGACTTGTGTGTAATAACAATCCCCTTGTGTTTGAATTTTTTATTATTGAATCCTAATTTTCATATAATTAAAGATAAAAATAATAAAAATAAGCATGGACATTTTCAAGGAACTAAGGGAACATATTCAAGACAAGTGTGCACGACTTTCACCAGATAATCCATGCTTATGAAATGCCCACATGAGCTCATTGTATAAAATAATTTTTATAACATTAAGGATAAAAAAAATAAAAAGTAACAGAGAATGTAGGATGTTTGTTTCAAAATAAATAAATAAATAATTAGCACTAAAGGAGGCCCTGCAATGAAAACATTGTGTAAATCCATTAAACACACTAACATCGGCTACAACTTGCATGTAATAGCAATCCTCCTGTGTTTGAATTTTTTATTATTAAATCCTAATTTTCATATAATTGAAGATAAAAAGAATAAAAATAAGCGTGGACATTTCCAAGGAACTCAAGGGAACATATTCAAAGTAGAGGCTCTGTCATGAATTCATTGTGTAGATGCACTAAACACATTAACATCGGCTATGACTTGCGTGTAATAGCAATCCCTCTTTGTTCAATTTTTTTATTCAATCCTAATTTCAATATAATTGAAGATAAAAAGAATAAAAATAAGTGTGAACATTTTCAAGGAACTCAGGGAATATATTCAAGACTAGTGCGCACTACATCTGCCGGATGATCTAGTCTCATGAAACGCCCGTATGAGCTCATTGTGTGAAATAATTTTTCTTACATTGAGGATAGAAAAGAATAAAAAGTAACAAAGAAATTATGGTGTACATTTCCAAAGAAATCACTAAACAATCAACACTAAAATAAGCCCTACCATGAACTCATTATGTAGATACAGTAAACACATTAACATCGGCTAAGACTTTCATGTAATAGCAATCCCCCTGTGTTTAAATTTTTTTTATTAAAACCTAATTTTTCATATAATTGAAGATAAAAATAATAAAAATAAGCTTGGACATTTCCTAGGAACTCAAGGAATATATTCAAGACTAGAGCGCACGATTTTCACCAGATGATCTAGGCTCATGAAACGCTCGCATGAGCTCATTGTGTAAAATAATTTATCTAACATTGAGGATACAAAATAATAAAAAGTTACAGAGAAAGTAGGGTGCACATTTCCATAGAAATCAATAATCAATAAACACCAAAGTACGCTCTACCATGAACTCATTATGTATATACACTAAACACACCAACATCGGCTACGACTTGTGTGTAATAGAAATCCCCCTGTGTTTGATTTTTTTATTAAATCCTAATTTTCATTTAATTAAAGATAAAAAGAATAAAAATAAGCGTGAAAATTTCCAATGAACTCAGGGAATATATTCAAGACCAGTGTGCACGATATCCACTAGATGATCCAGGCTCATGAAACACTCGTATGAGCTCTTTGTGTAAAATAAGTTTTCTAACATTGAGGATAAAAAAGAATAAAACGTAATAGAGAAAGTAGAGTGTGCGTTTCCAAAGAAATCACTAAACAATAAACACTATTTTCTCAAAAACATTATGCGTTTCCAAGAAATCACTAAACAATAAAACACTACTTTCTCTAAAACAATAGCCTACTTTAATGTTTCTTGTTTAGTGATTTTTTCTAAAACATACACCCTACTTTCTCTGTTACTTTTTATTCTTTTCTATCCTCAATGTTAGAAAAATTATTTTACACAATAAGCTCATGCAGGCATTTCATGAGCCTGGATCATCAGCTATGACTTTCGTGTAATAGCAATCCCCTTGTGTTCGAATTTTTTTTTATTAAATCCTAATTTTCATATAATTGAAGGTAATAAGAAAAAAAAAATAAGCATGGACATTTCAAAGGAACTCAAGGAACATATTCAAGACAAGTGCACATGATATAAATCGGATGATCCAGGCTCATGAGATGCCTACTGGTAGGGACTGACATCAGCTTATTGTGTCAAATAACTTTTGTAAAATTTAGGATAGAAAAGAATAAAAACTAAAAGATAAAGTACGGTGGACGTTTCTAAAAAATCACTAAACAATAAACACTAAAGGAGGCCCTATCATGAACTCATTGCAGAGATGCACTAAACACACGAACATTGGCTACGACTTGCGTGTAATAGCAATCCTCCTGTGTTTGAATTTATTTTATTAAATCCTAATTTTCATATAATTAAAGATAAAAAGAATAAAAATAAGCGTGGATATTTCCAAGGAACTCAGATAACATTTCAAGACCAATGTGCATGATATAAACTAGATGATCCAGGCTCATGAAACGCCTGTTGGTCGGGACTAACATGAGCTCAGTGTGTTAAATAATTTTTGTAAAATTTAGGATGGAAAAAAAATAAAAACTAACAGAGAAAGTAAAGAGGACATTTCCAAAGAAATCACTAAACAATAAACACTAAATGAGGCCCTGTCATGAACTTATTGTGTAGATGCACTAAACACATTAACATCGGCTACAACTTGCATGTAATAACAATCCCCCGTGTTTGAATTTTTTTTATTAAATCCTATTTTTCATTTAATTGAAGATAAAAAGAATAAAAATATGTATGGACATTTCCAAAGAACTCAGGTATTTCATTTTTTTTCAACTAAAACAAGGAAAATGACAGGTCATGGGGTTCTTTGTCACCCTTATAAAATATTTAGCAAGTTAGCACTGTTTATCTTAAATATCTTATGCTAATTTTATGTAACTAAAACAAGGAAAAATACAAATGCACTGTCAAATTTTATCAGTTACTATGTCTTTTGAATTGTTACTGTTTTATTGTTTAAGGGTTTCTACTTCATGTATTTTATTTTTTTCAACTAAAACAAGGAAAATGGCAAGTTTATAGGTTCCCTGTTACTCTTATAAAATATTTTACAATCCAGCACTCTTTATCTGAAATATCTTATGCTTATTTTATGTAAATAAAACTAGAAAACATACAACTGTTACTATCAAATTTCATCTGTTACTCTCTATCTTTTGAATTGTTATTGTTTTATTGTTTAAGGGTTTCTACTTCCTGTATTTCAAGTTTTTCACGTAAAACAAGGAAAATAGCAATGATGGGGTTCCTTGTCACCCTTATAAAATATTTAGCAATCTAGCATTCTTTATCTAAAATATCTTATTCTCATTTTGTGTAACTAAAACAAGGAAAAATACAATTGTTACTGTTAAATTTTATTTGTTACTGTTGGTCCTTTGAACTATTTCTGTTTTATTGTTTAAGGGTTTCGACTTCATGTATTTAACTTTTTTCAACTAAAACAAGGAAAATGGTAGGTTATGAGGTTCCTAGTCACCCTTATAAAATATTTAGTAATCTAGCATTGTTTATCTGAAATATCTTATGCTCATTTTGTATAACTGAAACTAGAAAAATTATAATTGTTACCGTCAAATTTTATCTGTTACAGTCTGACTTTTGAAATGTTATTATTTTATTATTTAAGGGTTTCTACTTCATGTATTTTATTTTTTTCAACTAAAACAAGGATAATGGTATCTTATGCTCATTTTATGGAATTCATTATTTTCTTTTTTCTTCTCATATTAATCTATATGCTTTAGAAAATATATGCAAAATGAAGAGTGAGGGTTGAGAAAATATAGAATGTCAATTCAAATTCATAGAAAATTCATAAAAATCCATATAATAAAATTTATTTGTTAAAATATTTAAGAATGGATGTTTGCCAAAAAAATTTCTTGATGGGCCTTTTCATGGTGTGCTTGAAGGTGAAGTAGGCAGCACAGGAGGCAAAGGCAGCATCATAGGGGGCGGCGACAACCAGAAGGGGGTAACATCCATGTCAAGATCAAGTACATTCATTAGGACCTCTCTCGGAATGATGAAATCAGTGCGCTTTGCATCACTGGACAATAAAAATAAATTCATCAATTAATAGAAGCAAAATTGCAAAATCATAAACATACCAATAGAAGAAAAATGACAGTAACTTACTTTTGTTCCGAGAATGTCTACAATAAGATGCTTCTAAGACATCTCTCAGGTAGGCCTCTCACATGTTCTCTTATCAAGCATTTTTCATTGGTTATTTTAAGCTCCCCATTGTGAAAACAAATTGTTTCTTCCAATAAAAATGGTAGAAAAACTAGAAGAAGCTTCTTCCATTTGAAAATAATATAATCTGAATCCAAATGAACTGAAATTAGAAAAGATACCACTTTGTCGAGCCTTAACTTAGATTGAGACAAAGGCAAAACAAAAGCTCAAATTTCTTGTGAGCAAAGATTGAAAAAACACAATCGATAACATCCAGAAGGAAAGATTCACAAGGCAAAATAAAAGCTCATCACTCTCTATAACAACTCTGCACAGACAATGATACAGAAGAAATTGCCTTGCTCATCGTCCCAGATTTCTTGTGATCGTTACCGATCGTGCTCTCTTAGTGTTATTGTTGTGTTCCTTAGTCATTGTGAAAAGTTGGGAATAATATATGAAATTTATTGGGTTAAGGGAGAAATTAGGAGACACCGGCTATTGAAATATTAAAGCTGCAAAGGTAATGGAAGGAATATGTAGAGATGTTATTAGCACATGTAGGTTATTGATGATTGCTCTCTTATTGTTGTTGTTGTGTTGCTTAGTCATTGTAAATAAAAATTGAGGAATAATATATGAAATTTATTGGGTAAAGGGAAAAGTTGGGAGATGCCAGCTATTAAAAAATGGAAAAGCTGCAGGGATGATGGGATGAAAACTGCAATGGAATGGAGGTGATGGATGGAACACGTAGAGATGTTATTAGCACATGTAGGTTATTAATTGGTTATTACTAGATACTTGACCTGGGTTTCGCCGTAGGTTAGATATTGTTTTCTAAAAAAAAACTTTATACTCAAGCTTCTTCAACACGGTTTTGTATTTAAGAAATTCTAAATGAAAAAGAAATATACATATATGTGATCAAATAAATTGAGAACTGCTGTCAAATTTCATTCATTGCTCTCTGTCTTTTAAATTGTTACTGTTTTATTGTTCAAGGGTTTTTACTTTATGTATTTCATGTTTTTTAACTAAAACAAGGAAAATGAAAGGTTATGAGGTTCCCTATCACCCCTATAAAATATTTAGTAACTTAGTATTGTTTATCTGAAATATCTTATGCTCATTTTATGTCAATAAAACAAGAAAAAAATACAAGCGTTACTGTCAAATTTCATATGTTACTCTCTGTCTTTTGAATTGTTACTGTTTTATTGTTTAAGGATTTCTACTTGCTATTTTTCAACTAAAACAAGGAAAATGGAAGGTTATAAGTTTCCTCATCTGATGCGATCCAAGCACCAAAAGATCCATTGGAGGTTCTAATTGGCCTAGTTACAAGGCTTAGAGCTAAGAGGTTCAAAGAGGTTTTCAATGGACTTCTTCAAGATTCGTGGGCTAAGGTGGAGTTCAAGAGGATATTAAATAATGAGGAGCAAGTCGTGATTAATTTGATTCATGTTTAAGAGGGGCTTGTTGGTGGAACCAAGATCATTACACAAGGATTGGGAGAAGAAGACTAAATTCAGTCAGTTTGACCTTTCGATACCTTTTTTATCATAACTGGAGCTACATGTCAAATTTTGAGGTGATTTTAATTAGGATGGAAACTAGACTTCCATATCTTTTCAACGATATTAAATATGGGTGGCACACCTTCTAATTCTTTAAGATTAGAGGGAACCATCCATTTGAAGTTGGGTTTTGCTGCTGCCTAACAGAATACAAAAATAACCAAAAGTGTCTTATTAAATTAGATGGTCTATTAAATTTTCTTTATTTTGTGAGGAAACACTTGTTTGGGTTTCAAACTTGTTTATTTTATTTATTTTAATTAGTTTAGGCTAGTTTTAACATGGGTTGATTATTATTTAAATTGGGTTTATATGTGACCCATTAGGAAAACTAAGGTTTTTGGCTTGGGGTATAAATATTCTTGAGAATAATTTTCAGATTAGTTTTTGGCTAATAATATTATGATTTTGCCGACTTTTGGTTGTCAATCTTGGTTCTTGATTGAACTTTAAACTCTATAAAGAATTGATCAATCTTTGTTGTGAATTTATATTCCTTTTGCTCGTCTCCAGGTGTAGGCGTTGTGGTTGAGTTGGTATATAGTCTTGTAGCCTTGGAGCATGTCTTTCATTGTGATAAGTTCATCTTATTTTTAGCAAACTTGGATTAGATAGATCTTGGGTTCGTGAATTCCATTTAATTTTGCTAGGATTTGCATCACTGTCACCTTTATAAAATATTTAGCAATTTAACGTTGTTTATCTGAAATATCTTATGCTCATTTTGTGTAACTAAAACAAGGAAAAATACAAGCGTTACTATTAAATTTCATCTGTTATTGTTGGTCTTTTGAACAATTTTTGTTTTATTGTTTAAAGGTTTCTACTTCATGTATTTTATTTTTTCAACTAAAATAAGAAAAATGACAGGTTATGAGGTTCTTTATCACTCTTATAAATTATTTAGCAATCTAACATTGTTTATCTGAAATATATTATGCTCATTTTATGTAAATAAAACAAGGAAAAATACAAGTGTTATTGTCAAATTTCATTTATTACTCTATGTCTTTTGAATTGATATTGTTTTATTGTTTAAGAGTTTCTACTTAATGTATTTCATGTTTTTCACGTAAAGCAAGGAAAATGGCAGGTTATAGGGTTTCCTGTCACCCTTATAAAATATTTAGCAATGTAGCATTATTTATTTAAAATATATTATGCTCATTTTGTGTAACTAAAACAAGGAAAAATACAAGTGTTCTTGTCAAATTTCATTCATTATGGTCGGTCCTTTGATTTGTTTCTGTTTTATTGTTTAAAGGTTTCAACTTCATGTATTTCATTCTTTTCAACTAAAACAATGAAAATGCTAGGTTATTGGGATTCCCTATCACCCTTATAAAATATTTAGCAATCTAGGATTGTTTATCTCAAAATATCTTATAATCATTTTGTGTAACTAAAACAAGATAAAATACAAGTATTACTGTCAAATCTAGCATTGTTTAAAGGTTTCTACTTCATGTCATTGAGTGATAGGAGCTGTTTAACTTACGATGAAATTAATAAGACTAATTTGACGGTCGCTTACTTAATAACAGGACTGAAAGTCTTAGAGTAATCAATGTTTTCTTGCAGAGTAAAACCTTTAGTAACTAATCTTACCTTATATTGCTCAATGTTGCCATTCACATAGCGTTTTATCCTATACACCCACCAACTGCCAATAACATTCATTAAAGGATGTAAAGAATCCAAGGACCAGGTGTCGTTAGAGTGTAAGACTTGAATTTCATCTCGCATAACACCATGCCAAGCCTCATACCTGTCAACATCAGAGAATGCAATGGGTTCATAGTTAGGGGAAGACATTACTTGACATATAGGAGCAGCAGAGGTGGCTTCAGACACTATTAGAAGGGCGGTCTTTGGCAATGAAACTCCAGAAATTTATAATTTAAATATTTAAATATACGGATGACTTAGTGGTAACTTTGTGAAACCCCAACAAAAGACTTCACCGTGACGAATTGAATAACGATAAATAAAATAAAAATGGTGGTAAATTGTAAAGCCTCGATCAAATTTTATAATGTTAATAAAATTATTGAAAATTTAGAACCAGAAATGAGATGGGTTAGTTAAAATAAAATAAAATGAAATTGTATTGAATTATTAGAAAAGAAATTTTAGAGAGAGATTTTTCGTATGGTATTTTAAAAGCGGACTGAGAAAAGGCATTTGATTGAACAAAAAAGATACCCAAACTTGATATAAGGGTGTTGTAGTAAATATGGATAGATTTGCTATATAAATAGCAAAATTATGATGAAAATACCTAGGACAGTCGAATGAAAGGAAGAGAGAGAGAGAGAGTACCTTGAGAGTAGAATCACAAACGGCCATATCTATGTATTTCACCGTTGAATTGAGTTAGGGTTTCAATATATTATGCTCCTCACCACCCTCTAACATCGAACTGTTGGGATTTGAAGGCTCTAGTTTAGTGAGAGATATAACCCTCGCAACATTTCAAGGAAAACTTGTCTACGGGTCAGTCATGATCGCTGGCGGTTTCCTTCTTCATCCACCGTTAGATCCTACTCAATTTTGGATATTTGATCATATTGATGAGCTCTACATTCTACACAGTGGAGATCGGGATTAGAAAATCCTACGAGAAGTTATTCATTGGTAAACAGTATATTGTCAATTTTCAATTCTGTTTTGTTTTGTTTCGATCTATGAAGATCTATCCCTTAACATACTCTTATTTGTTGGTATATGTCTCATGATATAATGATGGTTAACTTTATCGTTTGGATTGTATTAGTTCTAATTGAGTTAGGAGAAACTTTAACCTTACTGAAACGTATGTTTAAATTGGGTTAGCAAGAATGAAATGAAAATATGGTGATGAATTCATGTGAATGATATTGCAATAGTATGAGAACACACATTCTGATAAAATTATAAAAGGATACTGATTGTATCTCTTGATTCTCAAATAGAAAAGATGTCTAAAGCAGGGTTGTTAGTAGTTGAAGAGACTCAGTCAGTTGGGGAAACAGGTAGGTGCATCGCACCTTGTCTTTTTAATTTTTGTAAACTTATTGATAAATTTCAAAATTTATTGTTTTATTGTTTTGATAAATATTAGAAAGAATATGAGTACCTTGTGTACATTGATGTGTATCAACTAATTATGATATAATTGGAATGGATACAAGTACCTTACGTACAATGATATGTATCAAACTTGTGATGATATTATTGGAATGAATAAGAGTAATGTACACCAATATAGATCAATTAATTAGGATAATGTTTGAATAAACATGTGTATCTTGGGTACAATGATATGGATCAAGTTAGTTAGGTTAATATTTGAACGAATATGAGTACCTTGTGTGCATTGTTATGTATCAAATTAATTATGTTATTTTAGAATAGGTACGTTTACCTTGCATACATTGATAGGTATCAAATTAGTCATGATAACTTTGAAATAGACATGATTATCTTACATACCTCGATATGGATTGGTTATACACAATGACTCAAATATTAGAGTAGAAATGATAGATAACTAGTCACTATAGTGTCAGTTGCTAAGAATACATTACGATGATACTTAGCACCATGATGAGGTTGGCTAACGGCATAAATTGATACTTGGCATTGTGATGAGGGTGGCTAACAACATAAATTGTTACTTGGCAT
>Ga0325414_1004553_pt1 | contig 14534 bp, 10 predicted proteins | sample PopdelMetagenome_8_FD_206183 | JGI IMG/M metagenome (GOLD analysis project Ga0325414, IMG submission 206183) | Populus deltoides microbial communities from Bellville, Georgia, United States - Leaf-PdKOR-R3 | ecosystem: Host-associated > Plants > Phyllosphere > Phylloplane/Leaf | place: USA...
TCTTATAGCTCCAAATGGATCCACAACTAGCATATAAAAACAATACAAAATCCACAAGGGAAATGTGACAAAATAAACTAACAAATTTAATTGGAATCCAATTGCCTTAATCACCAACCCAGCTACGCACACAAGCAAATTTGTCGACTCATCGAGTTCACCCGCTGAGCCTACCGAGTCACCAACTCGGTCGTCAATTGCCGTAGTCACTGTCGATTCCTCCTTCTTCTCCTCCTCCCCGGCACCTCCCACCGCAGATGAGTAAGCTCGCCGAGTTGACTCATCGAGTTCACCCGCTGAGTCTACCGGGTCACCAAATCGGTCGTCATTCGCCCTCGTCACCATCGATTCTTCCTTCTTCTCTTCCTCCCCAACACCTCCCACCGCAAATGAGTCATCTCGTCGAGGGCCAACTCGGTCGGAAATCGACCGAGTTGGCTCAGCGCCATCAAAATTCCTCTTATTTCCCTTCAAATCGAGATAAAGTTTAAGCCTGTTCTTTCTCCTCCTCTTTCCGGGGTCGTCAATTACGAAGGCATCTGAACCGATCAAAGGGGAATCCGGAGAGTGATCGGAGAGAGCGGAGGTTGAGGTGGAATGAGCTGATTGGTCGGTGACTATGCAATCGTGAAAGGGGAACTCATCGAGCGCGTCGAAGAAGAAACCACCGTCGTCGTTCTGATTTGGGGGTTCCATTGAAATCAAAATTCCAACGTAATAATTAGGGTTACGGTTTGGGATTTTGTTTTTCGTTTTCGGTGGACGATTTGATAGAAGAAATGTGAAGCCATTATTTTTTATTCTTTTGCTGCTTCTGAGCTACAGTTCCTTCATCTTCTGTTGGATTGTCGGTGCCACGTGGTGTTAGTAGGAACTCTTGTACACGCGGCATGATTTCAACCGTGTGATCTTGCTTTATTGTTTGCTAAATATTTTCATAATAATAATAATAAGAATCCGATTGCTTTGCAAGAAAGATAACATTCGAAAACAGTAGTAAAAGAAATCTTCCTGTGGCGGTGGTAAAAGCTTGGATTAAAAAGTTTGTTTTTTTAATGATTTTAAGTTTGAAATTTATAATTATTTATGTGATAATTATTAAAAATTTATATGCTCGTTAATTTTAAAGTCTGTAGAATTAATTAAAATGTACGTAAACTGACCCGAACATCTACATTAAATTAAAAAAAACAGAAAAAAAAAATACGAGGTTAAATTTTAAATTTAATTTTTAATAATTATAAATTTAAATTTTTTAAATCATTATAAATTTATAAATCTATAAAATTAATTGAGATATATTGCCTTAACATTTATATTAATAATATAAAAATTTACTTAATATAAATGACAAGAGAAATCTTATCACCCATTATTAATAAAAAGAAAATAAATAATATTTTTTTATTTTATCTTTATTTTTAAAAAAAATTATGATATAACTTTTAAAATTATATAACATTTTATATTTTTATAAAAACTATTTACAAAGATTGTAACTACATTCCAATTAAAAACTAAAATGCTATCTATCCACAACTGTTCATGCCCTGCAACTTCGCCATCAACAGAACCATGGGGAGAAAATAGTAAAATCAGTAACCCTGGAAACACCAAGGTTGATGGTTCATTTGTAGAACATCACGAAGCACAGGCGGTTCTTATTTCTCTACAAGTGAAGATAAATTCCTCTCCCATATTTGAAAAGGTCTCTGAATCATGGCTTTTTACGTCGGAAATCCCTCTTTTTTACTCAACCCACAAGTGCGCCACCACCCTCTAGACTCCCACCTCCAAGACCACCACGGATATAAAAGTCAAAGAGGGGTTCCTTTTCTTCTACGAGCTCTAGAAACAAGGTCAACGAGTATCCTTTCCAAAACTCCATTTTATACTCTCAAATCTCAATCATGCAGCAAGGAATTAAGTGACTTCTCGTATTGAAGAACTTGTGGATTTTGTCACGAGAGGAGGACTCAAAACAATAATAATGAATTTGCCAGATGCTAGTAGATAGAATTAATTAAAAGAAAGACAAGAGATTTGGTCGTGAGAGAAAACAAATTAATTTAGGTTTTTTTAGGGTACTTCATCTTAGTGATCAATAGAAAAACAGTTTTGAAATCAATTTTTGTTTTTTTTTTTAGGGTTTTGAAAAAAAAAACAAGAATAAACAAATCTAAATTATATATGCGTAAAAAATCTAAATGTTGTATAAATATAAATATATATTTCAAATTAAATTCGGGGCAAATTTAAAATTAAATGTAATATATATATATATATATATATATATATATATATATATATATATATATATATATATATATATATATCAAGTAAAGTAGTTCATAAAATACTCATCTTATGTAAGCCGGATTGAATGAATATGCATGAATTACATTATGATCCTTAATGGGTGACCTTTTCCTCTATTTGATGTTTTTTAAGGGAAGCAAGTGATGGGAGGGAGGCAACAAATTTTTTTTATATATTATTAACGTGGATGTCCGGGTCAGCTTGCATGTATCTCGATTAATCCTACGGGTCCTGAAGTTAACGACCATATAAATCTCCAATGACCCTGAGGTTTGTAAGACTCGAACTGATAATCTCTATATAGTAAATTTAGAACTTGATCAGTTGAGCTGCACCCCTAGTTAGAAGGCAATAAAAATTGATTGACACGCCTAATCTAGTTAACAATCATGCTTGCCCGTGAAATGAACTAGGTTAGTTTTACATGATGTCATCCTACATCTTTTCAAGTTCTTCATTGATCTAAGAGTGTGTTTGGTATTGAAGTTGTTGTTGTGGTTATGGTTTTTAAAAAGTTGTTTTATAAAAAGTACTTTTAATTGAGGTTGATTTGGAAAAATATATATTTGGTTAAAACTGTGGTTGAAATTGAGGTTGAATAAAAAGTAGTTTAATGTGTTTGGTTAAAAAAATGCTTTTCAAATTGAGGTTATAAAATAATTAATATATATATATATATATATATATATATATTAATATTAATGATTTTTAATTTAAATATTATAAATTTAACTACTGTTATTACATCATGAAATAAATAATATTGATATCAAATATTTTTTATTATTCCATTAAACTATGTGCAATGGCATCACATACGAAATCTATCCAACAATGACTATATTTTCCATGGTTTCTTAAGCGCGCAACAACAAAAACTGAATTTTTTGTTACGTCATCAAGCGATCTCCTTTTAATTTTTTGAATAAAACACAATTAAAATAAAAATAAAAACTAAATTTCTTTTTAACTGGGTCGGACCCGGCAAGAACATAATTGGAATTGCGATCAAATTCCACAAATGTTATGTCATCATGCGATATCTTTCTAATTTATATAGTGTTATTAAATAATATTAAATACTAGTTTTTCAAGTAAAACACAATTTTTTTAAAAAAATTACAATTTCATTATGTACAAAAGTCATTCGACAAGAACTATAGTTTCATCCATCTTTTTTTGAGCGTGCAATAAAATTAGGTAAAATATTATCAGGAATAAAATTGAGATTACAGTACGAGTAAATTTAATTCACCTTAAACTAATTTTTTTAAAAAAACAAAAAAAATAATATTGTTCATGTTCACGTAAACAATGAGAGTGAAATCAATTAACTGCACTGCTTTTTCGAGAAAAAATAAAATTTTCAAAAAAAAAATGTTCGCGTAAACAGTACGAGTGAATTAATTCACCTACACTGTTCACGTGAACAGTGCACGTGAATTAATTCACCCGCACTATTCACTTTTGTGAATAGTGCAACAGTAGAGCCATGCTCCACTGTTTTGCTTTTTCCCCTACGAAAAGTAGCAAAATATGCGGTCTGGCTAAGATTTTAGTGGGTCCTACCATCATAAAACAATTGTTTTTTTTTAATCAAACAGCATTTAGTGTGGCTGCGAAACAGCGTCTAAATTTTGTTACAAGTTATTTGGAACTCTTAAATTAAATGATTAAATCATTTTTTTTTAGTTTGAAATTCTTGTAAGGGTGTTAATTTGAATTTCAAATGGAATTTATTTACTAAAAAATTATCAAAAGCAAATCACTAAAGATATCCTTTGATTTACTACAGTAATTTTTATTGAATTAATATTAAAAATAATAGTATAAAAATATCATTACCGACACAAACCCTATTTTCTAGAAAACCCTCGTACTATCTCTTTTTCCTTGTCTTTTTGTAACCCCTTTATTTCACGGATTAGAATTGGATCTTAAATTGCTCTATCATTACAAAATTGAATATCTGTATTCCTTCCTTTAGTTGTTTGACTGCTTTGTAATAACAATTATCTTCAAGCTCCTTGGTAAAATCTAAAGACATTAGTCATACTAATTGAACTAAATGTAAATATGCATAATATGCAGTCTCTATTTATAACTTCAAGCCGACATTAATTGTCCAATGCATTTTAATAGCCATGGCCCAAGAAAAATCAGTTTTTATATTACCCGATTGAGTCTTATAAATTTCAGAGTTATTAAATGTTTATATAATCATTAATTTCAGAGCTTATAAAATTAATCGAGATATGTACAAACTGACTCGGATATCTATACCAATAAAAAAAAATCAATTTCTGCAAATTACAAGAAGAATATGAAAATATTTCATATTTCCATTATATTTACAATAAAATGCATGCATGACATGGAAAAAAAAACATCTAATGGATTAAAAATCATAATATCCTTAACAAAATGCGAGTATGAGAGGAAGATTATATGCACATGCCCACATATTAGTAATCTCAGAAAGATATATAGTTCATAGCAGCATGGCTCTACTGGCACAAATTTTTCCAGAACCTGGTTTCTATCATTTGATCAAATACAAAGTGTATCTTTCTTTGTTTACAGATCAAAAGGGGAACAAAACTTAGAAGAGAAAGCATAATATTTTAAAATGATTACAATAAATGATATCAAACATGATATACACAAAAAAAAACAATTGTTTGTTCATTTTGTTTTTTCTTTTTGATTAACGTGGGTGTTCGGGTCAATTTGCACACACCTTGACTAATCCTACAAGCCTTGATGTTAATGACCATGTAAGCTTTTAGTGGCTTTGAGATTTGTGGGACTCGAATCGATAACTTTTAAAAAATAAATTTAGAACCTGACTAGTTAAGTTACACCCCTCGTTCTTTTGTTCATTTTATTTGCAAACATTGGTCGTGAGAGAGTAATGAAAATTGTTAATATTAGTTTTGCCCAATTGTTCATTTAACTATGGAATACTTGAAGATTATATGATTATATGTTTTGACCCATTATTATAATTTTTCTTAATTTCTATACCATTTCTTGTGTGATTGTGTGATACATTTCTCTCTTTTTTTTTAATGAAAGATGCTTGGTTGCATTTTTATATCTGAAGTAGGTATAATCTATTATATTATTCTGAGTTTTAAAATAAAACATATTGTTGACAATTCGTTCATCTTTTACTGTTATAAAATTCATACTTTTTTCATAGGCAAGGAAAAGGGACAAAATAGAGGTAAAGGACCCCATCATGTTATGGGCAAGGGAAGAAATTAAGGGGAAAAAAGGAACCAGAGAAAACAATAATTGCATGTCCACTTAAATGTTTTTTATTTGTAACAAAGAGAAATTACTGGAGTATGAAATAGTTAATATTGATAATTCAATTTATTTTCATAATTATTCTAAATAATATAATTAAATTCAATTACATGGTTTAATATTTTATTTTAAACATAAAAATTATAACATTTTATCAATCGAATTCAAATAACATGTTGAATTCAATTCAATTTCATATGCAATTTAGTTGCAAACAACTTGTTAAGGTATTGTGCTAGCTAGCTTGCTTTTGATAGGAAATAATTTATTTTGGTTTTCTACTTAATTTAAGTTCAAAACTTAAGATATTTTATAATTTATCAATCACTAGGTTTGTAAGTGATATGTGTCATATTTAATAAATTATTAAGAATAAAACTAAATGATGTCACTACAAGATTTCATAGTTTTACCGACAGACAAATTCCATTAGTATGTGATTAGAAGTGTGTCGGTGATTTTTTTACCAACATCATCACCTCGGCTTTCCTTTCATCGGTAATTTCCCATTCCGTCGCTATATCGGTTAGCAAAACAAAAAAAATCATTTGCCGATGATTTTACAGACGGAATTTGCGCGCAAAAAAAAAGATTCCCGCTTAAAATATACCAATGGATTTTTAGTCCGTTGGTGATATCGTGATTTACCGACGGCTACTAACCATCGGTAAAGCTGTTGGTGAGTGTATGAAATACCGACCAAATATATCCGTCTGCAAATTCGTCGGTAAGTGTGGCAGCTACTGTTAAATGCCGACGGATTAATTCCGTTGGTAAGTCTGTCGGTGAGTGTTTAAAATACCGATCGAATGAATCCATCGGTAAAATCCTTGGTAATAGTTTTTTTCTAAATTTATTTTTAAATAATTATTTAGGATATATAATATAAAACTATATAAATTAATTGTAATACAAACCAGTTATGCAAATAAAATTTATATTAAACATAAAAAAAAAACAAAGTTAAATAATATTCATTACAAACTGAATATGTTTCAAAAAAAAATGAAATGAAGTTTTAAAGGTAAATAATGTTTATTACAAATTAATATAAAGGTGGAGCTGGAGGAGGAGGAGGAGACTAGTGGTTATACGGCCAAAAAGGAGTAGGCGCACATGTTCCACTATTTGCCATGTTCATAAACATTTAGCGAAGCTGTTTATAAGCCGCTTTTTGTTGTTCATAAGCCGCTTTTTGTTGTTCATACTCCGCTTTTTGTTGTGCTTGAGACGCTTTGATTTGCTCAGACTTTGCTCTTTGTTGTGCATGAGATGCTTTGAGTTGTGTGTACTCCACTGATAGGTGGTCGTATTTGTCAGTGAGCTGAGTCATGTGTTGCTGCAAGGCCACGAACTCCTTAGATTGGGATATTGATTAGGAGCTCCCAACGGTTGAAACACTACGGGTCGATCGCAAGTTGTCGGCCGTAGTGTTGGAGAGCCCGCAAATCAGAACACGGATGCTGTGACCACAAAATTTCAAAAAATATAACTTGTTGTGCTGATATGAGGGAGATTTTTGTTTGGGGGGAGGGGGGCTGGTTGTTTGTAGATGGGGAGAGTTGGGATTAGGAAGAAGAAGGAGAAATAGGGGAGGAGAGGGTCAGTAGATTGGACATATATTAACTTTTCCCGATGGTTTCATCGATGGACACTCCGTCGGTGACACCGTCAATGATTCTGACGGAATAATCGACACGTCACCATACGGATCTGCCATTTCAAATCCATTGGTGATTCCGTCGGTGATTCTGTCGGCAATATAAATGGTGGTCGCTGTACGAGCTGTCTTTTTGAATCCGTCGGTGATCCTGTCTGAAAAAATAACCCGCCAAAATCTCCACGTCAGCGACCCGCCTTTTTTTTACGATGGAAACTTTTCGGTTCGTAATTCAGTTGTTAATTACCGACGGAAAGTTTTCGTCAGTAGTTACCGACTGAAGTACGGATGGAACATTGTCCGTCGATAATTTCGACCTCAAATTACCGACACAAATATTTCGTCGGTAAATCCGTTGATATTTAGCGAATTTCTGGTAGTGTGTGGTGAAAATACTATGAACACGCTCATAAAGCGTATGTATGGTAATGGGTACTCGTAAGTCAGGTTTGACATTATCAAACATAAATTCAAAATCTTAATTCATATCTGACCTAAAAACCAATAAGTATAGGTATTTGATACCTGAAACTCAATCATATTAGATTTTAAGCATTTATCGAGTATCTATAACTTGGCTATTGTTCGCCACAATCCCGAAAAGACTAAAAAAAAATACTGTTGAGATCATTTCTTAAAAGATCATTTAAGAAAATAGAAAATCTTGGCAATGATTTACCTAGTTAAAATAACCTTATGTGAATCAAGCTTTCATGATGTTGGTTGAACTAGAGATGAAGTTGACCAAAAAAACTCATTCATCTACAATACAAATAACACAGAACCCACATCCGTGCATGCTTGTTGGTTTCCTTTCATTATTGTTGTTATGAATGACTCACAAGGGAGAGAAGAAGAATGAAGAAATTATTACCAAAGTCCCAAACTAGAGCACAAGAAAACAGCACCCTTATTTAAAGAGCCCGTGACACTATTCTTTAAAGAGCCTTTTAGGTGAGGCAAGCATGGATACCAAATCTAAGTCACCAAATACAAAAGGAGTCCTAGTTGAAAAAGATAACCTCGCAACTAAAGATACTAGTGTTTTACATAAAATAATGAGCTTGATTATGACTCCTTAAAAACATATAGGTAACTCTTCTAAGTTAGAAAAAAGAAAGCATAGAGTTCTCCAATAAGATATTCTACAGATATTAAAAAGGAGAAGATGAAATTCAAGGAAAGAACACACAAGAAAGAGAGGAAAAGAAAGGGATTAGAGAAGTTTAACGGCTGGAAACCCCCAAATTTAAGTGGTATATATAGCTTGGTATAAATGTGATTTTTAAAAAACTTTTAAAGTTATTAATGCATTGATCGAGTTTATATCGGGTAGAGAAGTATATTTACGAAATCAAAAACCTAACTTTTTACCTTTGGGTTTCACCTGACCTTGATTAGGTCAAAACTTTCTTTTCCATTTGAGTAGTTTTGGTTGGCACCTATCAGATTTAGGTGAAATTGTTATATCTAATAAAGCCTAAAAGGTCATTATACAATGGTGGTTGCTGCTGTAGAATTTGTTTTTGTTGCTTCTACCCAAACCAAGATTGTTATTACTATTAAGAGCTGCTGATAATATTGTGAGCTACTGTTGCTGCTACTTGAGATTATTGTTGTTACTATTGTATGCCTCGAACTCAATGAATGAACTGGAATAAACATTATTAATAGGAGAGACCATTGTTGTCATTATCCCTGAGAATAAAGTTCAACATCACCATACAAGTTTTTTTCTCATAAAACTCAAGGTTTTTCCCCCCACTTTCTCTAAACTTTATCCCTTCTTCCTTATGTCTATCTTATGTTTCAGCTTTCTTTTTTCTTTTTCCATCTCTTCTTTTTGTTCTCTAACTATATCCATATCATTTCCTTTTTTATTCTTTTTTTCTCTCTCTAACCTTTCTTTTTTTGGTCTCTCCTCACCATTCCAAAGTTCTTGTACTTTTACTTTTTCTATCCATCTTTCTTACTCTTATCTCTTTTCTTCATTTTTTTATTATCATTTCCCCTTTCTTTTTTTCCCTTCTCTTTTCTCGTGGATGGAGATTAGGTGTTATTTACAGGGGTTTAGAAACATTTTAAGGCATTTCTACTAGACAAATCACAACCATTGACTCACTCATATCCAACTCAGTTATACTGGAATAAGGCTAATGGGTAGAGGGTTTCGGTATGGTTTAACAATGGTTTAGGGGCTAAGAAATACAAAGTTTTTAATTGAGATTGCATGTAGGGTGATAGGGAGAGTGTTGGGCGTGTTGCTTGTCCATAAAAGGTAGAACATCAATGGTAGAATTATGTCAAAATTGGTCCCCCAACAAGGGTTAATTTTTTACCATGAGAAAGAAGGTTTTGTTTATGGCCTTTGAAACAATGTCATTTTTTTTTGTTCCTCGGTTAACAAAAAGATAATGTTTAAAATGAAACATGTCATTTCACTTAAAATAATACGGTGTTGTTTTCAGTTTAAATTATGATTATGATTTTGGATTTAATAAAATAACAACATTATTTTGCAGGGTTGAAGTACACTATAGTCTAGGAATTTTCATGCCTTTTTAATTTTGGTCCTTAGTTTTCAAATCTTCAATCTTTACTCAGATTAGATTTAAATCTTTGGATTTCTTTTTATTTTTAAGTGAAACATGTCATTTCACTTAAAATGATATGGTGTTGTTTTCGGTTAAGATTTAGATTATGATTTTGGATTTAATAGAAAACAACATCATTTTTCAGGGTTGAAATGCACTATAGTCTAGGAATTCTCATGCCTTTTTAGTTTTGGTCCTTATTTTTCAAATCTTTAATTTTTACTCAAATTAGATTTAAATCTTTGAATTTCTTTCAATTTCACCCCTGATCAAACTTAATTAAACCCTTATTATTTTTTGTGTTTTGTAATGTAGTCCTTGGTCCTCTAATTTGTGTATTTTTAGTCATATTGACTTTAAATTCCAATTTTTCTCCTTCATCAAGTCCCTGATTGACTTAATAAGACTACATTTTTTTCATCTCTTTCATTTTGATCATTGGTCTTTTAATTCTTCAAGTTTCAACCTTTTTATTTTTTCTTCAATCACGCCTCTAATTATCCTTAAAATATTATTCCTAACTCTTATGTATTTGCTCTACCTTAGTCTTTACCTTTTAAATTTTATTATTTGTCTGATTTTATTCCTAATTGTATTTTTAAAAAAAATTGATCGTTTTTGAGCAACTATCCATTTTTTTTTTTTTTGCAAAAATCTATCAAATTTTGTTTGCGAAGTATTTTGATGAAATTCTTGTTTTTAAAGGGGGTAAATATTAGGTTATGACAAGTCCTAGGAATCTCCTTTTTTTGGATTTTTTAATAAAAGAAATAATTTTTCTCCATATCTTCAATGTCTCCAACAAAAAATCTCTATTAAAATCACCAAACTTGTCTCCATAATAGTCTCCACATGCGAAATCACCATGTCTCCATGAAAAGTTCCACAATGAGATCTCCAAGTTGCCAAACATGTCTTTATTGAATCTTCATATGTGTCTCCAATGTGTACAAGAGGATAGGGGTCCTTTTCCAGGTCCTTGTGACCACTTTTCTTTGAAGGATCAATGATTCTTCTCCATTCTTTGTGACTACTCAAAGAAACACTTCCTTGCATTCTAAACGCATACACAAACCATATTAGTTACTTTAGCGCTTATTTCTTATTACTACTATACTACTTTTAACAAAGCAAAACAATTATTTTTTTTTTCTCTCTCTTCTAGAAACATTGACAAAAAATTATAGGAAGTCTTTCATGATACAAAATAAAAGGCCAACATTCAAACACCTAACTACGATAACACTCTCATAAGGTAACATCACTAATACAAAATGAATAAGTTTTCTTTTGTCACTTCTGCTAATTAAATCTTTCAAACATATATGTTTAAAAGATTAGGGAAGCAAATGATGATGCAAATTTCCCAAAAAAATAAAATAATAGAAAGCCCAGGACCGAGCAACACATATTACTCAATCATTGGCCAATGGTAAAGCAGCCAATGTTGCTTGGTCATAAGCCAAAGGTCGAGCATGTTAAAAACCATCTCAACTCAATAGCTTGAATTTTTAGGTGAGGTCCCCGGATATGATTTATATTATTCTCTAACACACCCCCTCAAGTGAAAGCCCTTTGGGCTTGAAACTTGCACAGGTCCATTTTACCTTGTGCTTAATTTTTATCAAATAAATGGGGATTGTGAGATTCGAATTCGTGACCACTTGGTCATCAAGGCTCTGATACCATGTTAAGAACTATCTCAACCTAATAGCTTAAACTTTTAGGTGAGATCCCAGAATATGATTTATATTATTCTCTAACAGAGCAGCGTGTGCTACTCGGTCATGGAAAAAGTCCGAACAACCCATATTGCTCGGTCTTGCCCACACTTTCCAAAAATGTCAGCCTAATAACTTGTATCTGGTACACACACATCTCTATGTATTTTTTTTAGTTCAAAGGAGTCAAAATAGGTGTCGCGTAATGCCCACAAGCATAAACTATTTTAATGCTTTTATTGGCAAATTCTCTCAAAGTACAAACTGTTATGAGTGTCATGTAACACCCATGAGCATAAGCTTTCATGTTGTATATTTTTCTCACTTCTTTTCTATATATATTGACTTTAGCATTGAAGAGTTTCATTCCACAAGAAACTTATTTTTCAGGTATAGTTGGATAAAAACACCAATCTCATATCGAGGTTTCCATGTCTTGGCCTAGCATCTCACCACATGAAAAGCTTGATTTTCATGTGAAGTGTTTTCATGACTTCATCAAGTATTAGGAGACTGCGTGTTAAAATCCATTGAATTAGCATGGAATTGCATTTGGTGCTGGCCGAGTAACGTGAAGAATGCGAAATTGGTCTGTGGAGTGTTCTGTCGACAAAATAAATCCTGTTCTTGCATTGCTCTTCTCCATGTGAGGTAATTTTCTCGAAAGCTCTGATATTGTAAGAAATTTGATAATTAAGTTTGGGGTTTCATCTAAAACGCTTCGAGTTCTGTGAAAAGTAACTCCTTCTCAATTCTATATATTCTCTCTCAAGAATTTATCTATTGCTTTTTATTAATGGATGAGTTTATCTTTTTTTAGAGGAAGTCAACTACTGAGACTTCCACATGCATGTAAACACGTATTTACATCTCTCTCTATGAAGTTGTGGATCGAGCCTTTGACTGGGCAGCTTTCCAAGCGAACTGTAGCAGGATTTTACAACAAACAACGCTGCTATTCTTCATTAATTAATGCTGCTAAGGCTTTGTCCTGTTTATTTCTTGATTTTCTTTTCAAAAGGTGATCACGTTCCCACATTCTCTGGATTCCTGATGTGGATTTGGTTGGAAGAATGATTATGGTCGTTTATTAAAATATTTTTTATTTAAAAATTATTTTTAATGAAACATTTAAAAACTATTAATTTAAAATAAAAAAATTATAAAAAATTTAAAATATAAAAACAAACAGGAACGCTGCTCCCCTCCGCAAGGAAGTTAAATTAATTAATAAAGGGTCTTTCGTTGAATTCCATTCCCACCAGTGCACATTCAGCCAAGAGCTCCTGCATTGTTTTTTTCTTCCTTGCACCTTAAAGGATTAGGCTACTGACATGACAGATAACCCTCCCCCTTCGTTGACCGTTGAATATATATATATATATATATATATATATATATATAGTATGATTAATTTGTACGTTGCTAAGTTATTTCAAGCAGGTTACCTCATTCGTGATCTTTTTGGAGGGCAGCGTTTTTGTCGCCGTAAGCTAATTTAATAAAGATGTTTTTTTAAATATTTTTTTATTTAATATATTAAAATAATATATTTTTTATTTTTTAAATTTTATTGGTGAGATCGGTATATCAACAAAATAAAATATATAAAAGAATAATTTGGAATAAATAAAAAATAAACGGGTTTTTAAAATATATGTAAGATTTTGAATTCAAGAATACACAGCTGTAAGACAATTAATACACTGATGATAATGTTGATATATGAATACAACTACAGGTAGTCCAAGATATTATTGCTGAAAGTTGACTTTCAGTGTAACTTGTTTTGTCTTCTTCCTTTGTCAGCCTTGACAAATATTAAATAAATTTAGTTTGATTGTCAATGTAGATTCATACTTTGAAAAATAAAATCTACGAACCAATTACATAAGCTGATTTTATAAAAAGAATATATTATCATCTTGGAGTGAAGAATAGAATTACAAATAAAATATTTTTTATAAAAAAGTTAAGCAAAATAATAAAAAAATTTAAGAATTAGGATCAAATTGAAAATATTAATACACGATAGAAATTTGAATGTGTAGAATTTTTTAACTCGCCTTTTATATTAAGAAAATAATAAATGTAAATTGAAAAGTTTGTGCATGATAGATTAAATAAATCATGAACCATTTTGTAAATAAATTTCACAAAACAATCATGCACAATAAATAAAAATATAATTCAAAACATTTAAGAAAACTAATGTAAATCAAGATATTTAATATCATATACTTGGTTGCATTTAACAATTTTTTTTATTAAAGTTAATTTGTAATAAAAATCGACACATATAAAATTTATTGAATAAAATATGCAAGGTTGCATACATTAAAAATAATATAAAAAATTCATTCTAAATCTATAAAAAATAAAAAAAGGGTTTTTTTCTAACTTAAAAGGGCTCAATTGTAAAAAATTCATAACACTGGTTATATACTTGTTTTTTTTTTAACTTAAAAAGGCTCAATTGTAAAAAAAAAAAGAAAAAGAAAATTTCATGAACTAAATTTAAAAGCTTCAAAAAAATTTGCCATCCGGAGTTTAGCTTTATATATAATATAATATATAATTATGTTAAAACTGGCAATATTTCACTGTCCAAGACAATCTCATAAAGTCAGGCTAGTAGTTGGTGTTAACAATCAACAAAGGCAGATTCAGATCCACGTGACATTTTTAAGCCATTTGACTGTATTTGCAAGGTGGTCATAGTTCTTTACTAAATGGACGTAATCATTTAACAAATATTATAGGAAGGTACAACCATAGCTTTGTAAATCTCATAACAGAGGGGGGATAAGTTCTCTCAGCAGAGAAGAACAGGCTAAGCAATCTTTAGGCATATTTTGGGTATTAGAGATGTTCTTTTCCCTCAGGTATGCATTCCTCATATCAATTCTAGCTTTGAGTTGCTTG
>Ga0325414_1004556_pt1 | contig 14530 bp, 11 predicted proteins | sample PopdelMetagenome_8_FD_206183 | JGI IMG/M metagenome (GOLD analysis project Ga0325414, IMG submission 206183) | Populus deltoides microbial communities from Bellville, Georgia, United States - Leaf-PdKOR-R3 | ecosystem: Host-associated > Plants > Phyllosphere > Phylloplane/Leaf | place: USA...
TAAGGATTTTTAAAAAAACAAAAAAAAGGGTACCCTTTTAATAAAAATTATATTCCATGATCCAAGTCATTTTTTATTAAGCTCCGGGCCATTGTGGCAACTATTCACCCGCCATGAATGGAAAGAAGAAAATAAATATTATACAAGGGGAGGATTGTGATTCGTGTAAGAGCGAGTAGCAAAAGAATGAAAAGGATGAGAGTAGTGTGAAGATTGGTTTGAAATGCGGGAAAGAGAAGGAAGCAACAGACAAACGTCTCTCGTCTTCTTCTTCGTAGCCATCAGAACAGTCTATTGTTTCTTCTCCATTAATTCTTTTTTCTAACAACACAATCACTTGGAAGCACCAACTGTCACTCTCTCTCTCTCTCTCTCTCTCTCTCTCTCTCTCTTACATATATGTTCCTTGATTCTCTCTTTCTCAATCTTTGTTGGTAGATATTTTTGATCCTGTCACCATATTTATGGTTTTAATTTACTACTATTATTGTTTTTTAATATCCCTTTGAGATTCTTCCACAATCTTTTTGAGAGATTTGTCGATTAGAAAAACAGTAATGCAAGCAACTCAGGCAGTACTCAACAATGGAGTTGCTGAAGGTTCTCCAGTAGAGGTTGGTTGGTCCTGATTAAATCTTCCATCTTTTTTATCTAGATAATATACACTTTGTCTTCTTTTTTTTTAATTATAGTTATCTTTAAAGTGATTTTCTTTGCTTTGCTTTGCTTAAACGAAAATAAAGGTAGGTCTTAAAAATCTTTATATTATCTTTATTGCTGATCTCTCTCTTTTTATGGGGTTGACAAGGTTTGCTGCTGAGATTTATTTGATTTTTTGTATAATTATTGGTTGGTTTATCAGATATTTCTTTTTTAGAATTGAAAAACGTTATTTTGATAGATTTTTATTCCATGATTAGTTAGAACATCATCTATAGAATTACAAACTATTACATTTCATTAGGGTATAAGGTTATTTTGGATAAATTGTGGTGTAATTTAGTTATTGCTTTTGTGTTTAGCCTCATTCCCTTATTGAAGGCAGGGGTTAAGCATTTGGAGTAATATTCGTGTTTCTGGGTAATGAGAAAAGTTATTTCAGGTTTATTGTTATTAAGGTTTTGATATATATAAAGCTTTCGTGTATTTTATGCTATCAGAAGCTGAATAGATCCTTTGCTGGTGATGAAATGCCAGTGAGACAGTGATACATAGTATTATTTCGCCGGTTATTCTGAACAGTTTTCAATACAATTTACTGCTTACAATGTTTTTGACAATGGATATTATGAGGAAAACATTTGCTTTTTGCTTGTTGGCATTTTAGAGATAGTGCTTCTAGTTGTGACTAGTGAGGTTTTAAGATGACACTTGCCCTTATAAAGGAAATGCTTAAAGATAACCTAATTTTGAAAGCTGTTTAAAATTTACCTATTCCTCCCCCACTCCTTATAGACTAAACAAAACCTAAAACTCATTCCAAGAAAGCCTGATATCTAAGAAGCTGTGAATTTCCTCAAGGACCTATGACCAAGTCTGTAATACTAAGAAAAACTCTGTGTTTGTGTCTGTTCCATCTGGTGATTGCAATGTTTGCATATCATTGTAATAGATGTGTCGTATATTCTGCTTTGGTTTGACGTGTTTTCTGGAAGCTTGTAAATCAAATGACTGGGATCTAATATGTCCTCCTCCTTGTAGGCTGATTCCAAAATTGTGGAACCCTCAAATGAAGTCTCAAATCCAGAACCAAGTGGAAGGCGCTTGGATCTTTCACTTCAAGTTCCTCCTAGACCTGTAGGTTTTGGCACTAGCCGTAGTGGAAAAGGTTTACTCCACTCTCAAAATTCATATAAAGGCAGTTCACCAAGAGGCTTCTTGCGGACTCTCAGCTTGAAGAAAAAAGCTGCTGCTCCTGATGGTGAGAGGAGCTCTCTCCTTACTGCAGACTACAAAACAGCTCCAGATAGTCCTATTATGGCCAGCTTCAAGTCAGCATTTTCTTGGAACAGATGCACTTCTCTTCCTGTTACACCTGCATCGAACTTGTCCCCTTCTGTTTCCATGCCTGCTTCAGCAAGAATGCCTGGTGAATCTCATAAAATAAAAGTAAGCTATATTTGGTTTTGGCTGCTGCCTGGTTTATGAACTCCAATTTAAATTCAAATCCTTTAGATTTTTTGAGAGATGATCTAAGAAGTAATTCCCTGGGCAAAGTAATTGTTGGTTCAAGATAAATAGTTATAATGTTTGGAATATGATCCCTCCTATAACAGATAAGTAACCTAGGGAAATTCTTGAAGAGAATAACTGAATGAGTTTTTTTGTTCAGAAGGGGGCTGCTCATCCTGTGGTTTCAAGGTCCCTCTCTGTGCCTTGGCGAAATGTTGTTATTGTACGATCTGCATCTTTCTCTACTCGCGATGAGCATGTTCTAACAGATCCCAGTAATGGTATGTAGTAGCACATGTGTTGCTTCATTTCCTTATTTATATTGTTCCTTCAACTCATTGCACGATCAAGTTCCCTGACTTGCTCCTTCAGCTCATAGAAATTGGTATTGCATAATGTTATTATGAATTTAATGTTGTAGCCCTCAGTGATGTCCTACTTTCAGTTCAATGAAATCAAACATGTCATATATTTAATAGAAACTATTCATAGAATTAGGAATTGCATAACTTCTGATTGGATACTGTCCATTATTGCTTTGGGTTTTATGCATTGAAGTCAATTATTTATTCAGTTTGCATGTATCCTGTCACAGCAATGGCAGCATGATCAATAATTTGGACAAAAATAAGATGTAAAACAAGTGATAAATTTGGTCCCAAATTGGTCATATGGCTTTTGCAAGAATAAGGTAAGACAGAGATGGGGTCTTCTTTTGAAGGGGCTCTTTGATGGTAAGTTAGTATCTGGTTTTGGTGATGAGCAGAGGAAGAAAAGTTTGTAGACATTTAATGAAGAGAATTAGTGTTCTGGTCTATTATGGAAGGGGAAAAAATTTGCATTCAGGTTGTTGATGGCTTATATATATCTAAGATGGTGGTGGTAGGTGCAAGTCATTATTTCCCTTTTCCTGGTATTGAGTTGGTTTATTGACAGGAAATGATAAAGCAGTTAGAGAGGGTGGGGCAGGGTGGTTGATGGTTGGTCAGTTGAATGAAGATTTAGAATTCAAGTATTCCAGTAAGTTATACAGGTTCCCATTGGGTGCTACTCAAACCTGGTGTCTTCCAATCTGTTTCTTGGATTCAGGGACCCTGCGTTCTTGGGTGTTGTCATCGAATGGTTTGTCTAGTGTCATGTCATCATATTAGAGATTAATGCTGATGAACTCTTTATACTTGCAATCCTTGCATTGTTGTCCCCCCACTATACCATTAACTTTGCTACTTAATAAAGCAGATCAAATAACGCCTATTCCCACTGAAGTCGATGATGAAGAAATTCCGGAAGAGGAAGCTGTATGTAGGATCTGTTTTGATGTATGTGAAGAAGGGAATACACTCAAAATGGAATGCAGTTGTAAAGGTGCCCTCAGACTTGTACATGAAGACTGTGCAATTAAGTGGTTTAGCACCAAAGGAAACAAGAATTGTGATGTATGTGGGCAAGAGGTTAAGAACTTACCGGTAACTTTGCTTCGGGTAACAAGCACAGCCCATAGAAATAACAGACAGGAACAGAGTCACCAGATGTCACAGTCAATAAGGTAATACGAGCTGGCATCATAGTCATACATCTATTTGTCTTATCTTTAATATCATGGTTCCATGATGTCATTATGCATTGCATCTTTGCTGAGAGACATCTGCTCTGAGTTTCACTCACAATCAGTTACTTGTGATTTTTCCCTTTCCACTTTCTGCTAATTTTGATTTTAGTTTTCTTGGTGCTTAATGCAGTGCCTGGCAGGACTTTGTTGTGCTTGTCTTAATTAGCACCATATGCTATTTCTTCTTCTTGGAGCAATTATTGGTATGTTGTTTTGCTGTTATACAAAAAGTAGTATTAACAAATTTAGATTTTTGTGAAAGCTAGAGTTTTAAACTATCTTGTTCTGATGAGTTCTACTGTATACATGCCTGCTTAGGTTCGTTTAGTGGGGTTGGGTTTGTTGTGATACTATGCTGTCAAAACAAATACGACTGTTGACTAAGGTCCCCTCAATTTGTATGATCTCGTAACTGTGATATTGTATGGAACATGTTGAGAAGGCACACGACTGGAATTTTTCTTAATTATTCATTAATATTTAGAGCTGAAATGCTAATCCTGTGTACTAAAATTTTGTAGATTCATGACATGAAGACTCAAGCAATTATAGTTGCTGCACCATTTGCATTCACGTTGGGCCTTTTGTCATCTATCTTTGCTGTCATTCTAGGTATATTCTGATCTTTGGATTTTACAAAAAAAATCTTTTTAATTGGAGTTTTCATGCTAAATGCTTGCATGGCTTGCAGCAATCAGAGAGTATATATGGACATATGCTGCACTTGAGTTTGCATTTGTGGCCATTATTGTCCACGTATTCTACAATATGGTGAGTAATGTGTCTTATTTTCTATCCCCCTCCTTAAAACAATTTAACATAATAAATTAAGTGCTGCCTAGTGAATTGAATATGGTACTATAATAAATTAACTGTGAAGTTGCAAAGATAATCATGGTTAAAGGCACTGGCTAAGCTGGATGAATTAACGAAGACAGACTTTAATTAAGGATTTAAGATAACTACAAGATGAGTTCATTCTAGGAACAAAAATCTTCATCAAAAGCTATCATAATTTAGGTTAACGATCTTCTTTGGTATTCTGGTTATTTTGTTAACTTTAATAACTTCTGTAAGTGATGATCAAATACCATGTGGTCTGAGATCTTCTCTTTTATTGGAATACAAGTTTTGATACCCACAACTTGAGGTCTGAATATGTCTCTTTCATGTTCTCTTCCTTGACATTCCTTTGCTTGTTCCCTACTCATTAGGTTAGTGAGGGATATGATAGTTTTGTTTGAGCCAAAACTTAATTCTCATCTCTATTGCATACTTTGGCCTCCTAAACGTTGTGAATTGCCCTGAGTTGAAGGTTCCCTAGCTAGAAAAGAAAGCAAAACTTTAGTTCTTTCAGGTTTCTGAAACTAATAACTAAGGCCAGAAAAAATAAAGGATTAGCTGTAAACTTTAAGGCGGATGAAAGGCATTGGTTGTAAGCTGTTGAGCCTTGGAGATGCGGAAAAACACCAAAGCAACCTTCATGGAAATGGTGGGGAAAAAAAAGAAATAATTTTGGTAACTTGCTGCACCAGAATGGTAATTATGAGATAACATGTAACAAACTGAGTTCCTTTTACTGTACCATATCAAGTTAAAAAACTCATCACAACTCCAGAGCCCAGATTTGCTATCAATTTGGATCTTGATTCATTTTGACTTGAAGCCTGGAATTCTGCTGATTAAATCATCTGAAAAATGTTGTTGCAGCTTCATGTGAAGGCCATTTATGCAATACTACTTTCATCAGTTTTGGGTTTCGGGATAGCTATGAGCATCAACTCGTTGTACATTCAATATTTTGCTTGGCGAGTTCAGGTTGGCCAGAACCACAACTCGAACCCAAACTCGAATCCAGTATGAGTGATTATCAAAGTGAAATGAGGTCTAGCATATTATGTTTGCGATAGATGTGTTGTTGTTTATCACCACCCAGTTAACTTGGAAACTAAGTAGTAAAACAATTTCATGGTATGTTGTAAATGAAATTCTCCTGCATAATATTACCTCCCTTTGTCCAGCTCATTTCTTTATTGTGCAATGGATAACAGTGTATTTTTTTATAGCAACTCATTGCTCGATTTGAAAAGGATTAAGACTTGTTAACACAAACTGCAGAATGCAAATCAGGTAAATTTGCTAAATCTAAGTCATTGGAAACTTGAGAATTTCAAGGTTTTGTCAATTCAATTGGGATCCAATTTCTAACTAGGCTGAGGTTTCTTCTGTTTAGGACCGTGCACAAACTTTAAATCATGCTTGTTTATTTTTTCCTCAGTTTTCTTACTTTTTCCTCTCAAGAACCAAACCACAAAGCTCTACTTTAAGGTCTGTTTGTTTGCTGGAAAGTAGTTTTTTTTTTTAAAGTAAATAGTTCTAATTTTAAAAAGTAAATTTCAGAAAAGTGAATTATTTTTCGATGTTTGGTAGTGTAATGGAAAATAAGTTGGAAAATACTTTCCAGTGTTTGGTTATATCATGGAAAATGAGTTGGAAAATAATTTATTAATGTTTTATTTTTTTCAAGTATTAAAATAATGAGAAACAAATCTTACAAATTAAAAAGTTGAATGAGAATGAAATTTAAAAAATATATAATTTTATAAATTATCTTAAATAAAATAAATAATAATCAAAATAATAGAGATAAAATCTAAAAAAAATAAAATATGATGAAATTAAAATAATAATAATTAACATTTTATAAATTATTTCAAATAAAATAAGTAACAGTTAAAAGAATGAGGATCAAATTTGATAGATAAAAAATTTTAATTAAAAGTTGATAAAAGAAAAGCAAATAATAATTATAAAAATAAGAACCAAAGTTAATATAAAAATTGAATTCTAAGCGATGAATTTAAAAAACAAATATTCAAAACAAAACATATATACATATATATAGCAATTAAAAATTTGGGGATTAAATTTAATATAATCAACAAATAATATGATATTTTTAAATTTTTCACAACTTCTAAAAAATATTTTCCACTCAAAAATAAAAAGAAAATATTTTTTCTAGAAATTAAATTAAATTTTTTTTTACTGAAAAGTATTTTTTATTGATTAATTTTTTTAATGATAAACAAATACCAAAAAGTTTAAAAAATAATTTTTAAAAAATTACTTTTTAAAAAACAAACTTAGTCTAAAATGATCCCTAGAAGTTCTTATCGGGAGAAAAGGCATCTGTTTTTTTTTGTTTTTTTTTTTTAATCCAGACAGGCAGCTCAGGTGGTCAGACGCTAAAAACAACCCCAAAGATGCATTTGTACAAGAAAAATCAAATCAAAAGAGTGAACATCTCTGCCATTAAAGAACGAGCGAAGGCCCCATAATCGTTCATACAGATCTCGTGTTCCTTAAATAAATATGACTAGCTCTATCAAGCATCTAAAACAAAGATTGTGCTAAGAATAATTTTACATTCTCGTGCTGCTGTGGCACCGTCAAAATATTTCTACAGAGAAGAAAGCCTAACAGATTCACTACATGCATTATGCAAAAAATGTACAAAGGTGCCAGGAGGAAGAAAAACTATCTACGCTTTGTCACGGGAACGAAATTGTGGCCATCTTTTTTCATCCATACCGTAGAACGAGTTCTCTTGACAGTGTCTGCAAAGAGCCGGTGCCTGTCATCAAGAAGAGCCAGTCAGTTTAAAAAAGTATTCAAATGCCTTCTGATCTGCCATTGATGTCAGATCCTTATGATTCCATCCATGAATATGCCACATAAAAACCGGTTGAACTTTGAATTCAACATATTCTTAAGCCAATAAAGAACAGTGAACAGTTAACTAGTAAGAAAATCGTCCACATGCATCCCGACACACATGGACAAGCCAACACACAAGAGGCCCACCAACAAGAACAGTGAACAGTTAACTTGTAAGAAAAATCGTCCACATGCATCCCGACACGCATGGACAAGCCAACACACAAGAGGCCCACCAACTGACCAGAAGATTCAATTTCATTTACTCATAACAAAGTTAATCCTCCCTTGAAACAATGCAACCGACCTTTCATATTCCAGCTTCTGAGTAACAATTCCATTCAGCAGCAGCTCTGAACTGTAGACAGCAGCCCCTGAAAGTATAAAGTAACAGTGCGAATTCTTATTGGTTAGAATTTTATGGATCACGTGAAGAGATGAACCAAAATAAAGAACAAGTATTCAAACCTTTTTCAAGGAAAGGTACGCAGACTTCATAATCTTCTTCGCAAGACAAAATTAACAGATCATCTGGGACTACATCATCCTTTAGAGTGGATCTGCCAACTCTCTCCACTGCCTGATAAGCAATTCAACAAATATCATTATAAAGCAAGAATTGCCGAAAGCATCTGAATAATTTAATGGAGTAATCAAAAGTTTCAACAGCCACATATTCATATTCAGTGTGAAACATGATGGGTGTGCAAGCCATTTAAAAAAGATGCTCATAAAAAAGACGAAGGAAACTGATGGGTGCGCAAGCCATGTGTGGGTGCGCATGTCTAATAGAGTATCCGAAGGAAATATTAATCCAAATCTTTGTTAAACCGTCTGTGGCACTCACTAATAGTAAATTAAGTTTAAAAAAATACAGTCTAGTCAAAGAATTATGGAAGTATAATCAGAAAGTTTATCCACCCACGATAATAATGCGTCTAAGTTATCATGAAACCAGTATACCTGGCCACGAACTGCTTTGACCAAACTGGAAATTATTTCTTTGCCCGGCTTTGTCTTAGGAGTGATCAAAACTCTTCGACCCTGCAGAAAACGTTACTTTAACAAACAGAAGAGGACAACCCTAACCAATATAACGAAATAAAGCAAAAGATGGTGGGTTGACTAAGTCCAGCCATCATGCTTCTTGATGGACTTCATATTCACCTCACCCCATGATACATTCATATTATTCTATCTTTTCAGTACTTTATTCTTAGTCTTTTATTCATGTTTTACATCTTCCAATAGCTTACTTAACTTGTTTTGTGTTTAATAATGCTACGAAAACACAACGTAAAAAAAAGCTAAATGAAACATTTTTAGCATAATTTCAAACAAAGAACTAAAAAGAGCACATTGAAACAAGTCATTAAGTCATTGGAGCTAAGAAGTTTAAATTCTAATTGCATTAGAAATCCAACTTGAACAATGAATCCTAGTGGGATTAGGATTGGTTAGGGCAATCTGTTAGATTGGACCTCCATGTACTCTTCAAACCATATCTAGAGCTACTTTAAAAAATAGCATTGTTTCTATGCAAATTTGTGGCAAAGAATGTAAATTTTATGTTAGATAAAAAAGTTCTCTTTCATTCAAGTTTGAAGCTCTTTTTAATAAGTTGTGTTTTCATTCGATTGGATCATTTATAGTTACAAACATCTTTAATCGTGGTGCAATCGAAATTCAAAGTTTAGAAAAAGTGATCAAAGTGAAGGGGCAACATTTGAAATCTTTTTATGAAGGTTTTATGGTAGGTATTGTGTGGAGGTTAATTTGGCCAAGCCTTAGACATAAACATGGAGTCGAGCCAAAGACAATAAATAAATGTGCTTATTGGGTGTTTCATCTGCATGTGCAATTTACTTTACTTTGAATATTAGTGCTTGTTTTTAATTAAAAAAAAAAAGTTCTTTTAGATTTTTGTTTCAAACCCTAAGTGATTAATTTTATCTTTTGATTTCCCCGTGGTTGATGAGAATATGTGTATTATGGATTCGAAAGTATAAACTGAATGAATAGGTTTACTTGTAATATTTGATGCTTAAACGGTTTAGGAATTGACTTTAAAAGTATATCATGCTGACTTAGTATATGATTTTATCTTCTGTGAGCTTTTGAGCCTCTAACATGATTATTTTATGTGTTATTCATTCAAAGGTTATGTATTTCCAAAACTTGCTTAATATCTTGTAGAGACTACATTCACATTACATGTGTGTGTGTGTGTGTGAACATGATAAGGACGTGCTGGAATTTTACCATTGTGAACCTAAAAAACAAATATAAAGCATGTTATCTATTAATGAGTTGTGTTAAGCTTATTTATCTTTCTTTGCTTTGCATATGTTTTATAAGCCTTAACTTTTCAAATGTTTCCTATTCCCTAGCCAAAGACTAAGTAGAACATATGTGATGTTTATATAGGTTTATGGTTTAAAATTTTGAAAAGAAAAAAGATTATGTGATGAAGTTTTGTGTTGAATTTGAGCATGATCTGAATCAATTAAAAAACAAATATAGAAACAAAAATAAACAGAAGCACAATGGTGATAGAAAAAATTAAAGAAAATATTATCTTGATGAGAATATATTGTCGAAAGTTAAATTCGAAAGCTAAGTAATTGTGATTTCATGATAAAGAATTCATGTGCTTTGATGATTATATGCTGTTGATTTCATCATTTATATGCTATACTAGATTCTCTGGTTATTAACCTTTTATTTACCTTTCTTTTACCCCATCTAACCACAACCCCATAACAACTTTGAATAAAGACCATTTAACTTGTGTGTTGCATGTAATACAACAACTCATTAATTTTAAGGGTTTAAATTTACACTTAGACACTCATCACCCCACATATTAATCATCAGAATGCCTTGAACATAATAAAAGACTTACTTGTAAAAGCGGATGCTGGCGCGCATGTGCCAATGAAACTGCTAAGTTAAAGCCGAACTCCTTTTCCTTTTTTGAGTCTCTTACTATGTACTTTTGCTCGTCAATGTAATAGTTAGCTTGTCCAACATTCTCAAGCCATAAATGTGTGACCACTGGTTTTCCAGAAGCAATAGCTTCCAACATATTCCTTGTCCGCACAAATTTATCAGTAACAAAGTGTGTCGCATCTGTAATGGAGGAAGCTATCGAAACTTTAAGTCGATCTGCTATCTGTGAGACAAGATAAACAGGTACTATCTAGTTAAACCAGCCTAGCACTTTATGAAAAGGAGCTCATGAAATCCAAAGGACTACCTTCCGCTGCTGCTTAATTATGTCCTCATCCAGGTGATGGCTGAAAAGGACTCGAACATCAGACAAATCTCTTCTCTTCCTTGTATCTTTTGGTTCAGAAATAGGTCCTGTCCATGCAGCACATAGACTACTCATTTCTTTCACAAGGCATGCTCTTGACAGGTTCTTCCTGCATGATTGTTTATATTCACTGCCCATACAAACAGGTGATGCAGCATTCACAGGCGTCATACAGATACCAGGAGAAGCACATGCTGATTCGTAAGATTTTGTTTTCTCCTTTGACAAATTATCTGAACTTGGCACATTCACTTCATTTGCAGCTGATGGTGAGGAATCTGCATTACTTCTTCTGTGAGAGGATTTTACTGAAGCACCCACTCCCATTAGATTGTTAGACATCTTCCCATTCATATCAACAGAATTATAATTACAAGTAGTGCCATCTATGCCTGGTTTATGAACATGTTGAGGTGACAAATCTGGGCAAACAGATATGGATGATCTGGTTTTCTTCTTCATGTTTAAATCAGTGCTAATTCTTGTCTGACAAGATGGTTTGGATTGAGCATGTAAGTTATGGGGCTCATCAAGCTGACCTGACAAGTTTTGACGAGATCTTTTTCTTCTGGGAAAACTGATATAATTGTCTGTAGCTAGCAATCTTGATTTGGAAGTTTTAGGTTCTCCGGGTTGACTAGAACCCAATCCTGATGAGTTCCCTTTAGCATTCAACACTTCAGATGCCTCAACATCTACCACACCAGCTTTATGCCACTCACGACCACCCAACTCAACCTGGCTATTGGGTTTTTCTCTATTATCAATGGACACATTCTCAGCACTTTTCAATTTAGAAACTGCCAATGACTGCCTGGTCCGGTGAGCGACTGGTGTTGAAGTAGCAAGCTCCACTGGTAAATCTTGTTTCTTAACTGAGCAATGACCCCTTGAAGCAGTTCCATTACATCTATCCAACTCATCAAGTCCAGCATCTGACCTGGCCCTCTTACTTCTAGTCATTACTACATCCATATCACGCTGCTTTCTGACATTTTCAGGACATTTTTGTGATGGAGTTAAAGATTGTTTACCTAGTTTAGCACTAATCTTCAATGTTTTCTTCGATTGATGTGTGGTAACTCCAATATCCTCATTGTTGCTAAGAGAATGTTGCTTTGAATGGATGCTCTTCTTAGCCTTACTTCTCAGTGATCCTTCCATAAGATCCTTGGAATTAACTGCTGGAATCTGCTGGCCATCATTAGTAGCATCATAAGCAATGCCCTCCCCATGGAATAAGGCTTCCATAGCTTCAGCAGCCATTTGAGTGTCCAAACCTATATCTAGCATTTCTGGAACCTCCTTCCTAGTAAGAGCTTCCAACTGTCCTGCTGATGTATCCGCTTCAGGTTGTTCATCAAACTTATTAAAAAGATTCCTACTAACATTCGTTTCAGTTTCTTGCATCATCTTCTTATTAGCTCTTAGACCACACAAATCTATTTTTGACTCAGAGTGAACCTCTATTACATTCTGGACATTTGATTTTCCCTCGTTGTCCCTGCATACACCCAACTGATTTCCTTTGGATTTTGAGGGTTTCATAAAGGATCTCTTCCCAAGGTTTGCAGTACCAAAAAACATGTCCTTTCTTCGGCGGAAAATATCTCCTCCTCCCTCGTCCTCGAGTCCATCATCCCAGTCAAAAATCCTGCTTTTTCCCTTGGTGCCTCCATCAGTGGTTTTCTTGGCCAAACTTTGTACCCCCTTCGCAGCTGAAATGTGACTCGACTTTCTCCTGTCAATTTTCCCCAGGTCAACTTCATCAAACAATACCTTGCTCTCTTCAATTAACTTTTGCACACATAAAAGCGCATCGGCTTGTGACAAATCTCCTGGTTCTTGGGAGTCAATATAGCTTAACCCTGCCACCCCATCATCACAAATGGGGACTTCTTTTCCTCCTACAAAATGTCCTTTGGTTTCAATAAAGGAATTCTCAGCGAAGAGTTTTCTCATTGCAGAACAACCAATATTACACCTGCTTCCATTACTAAATTCCTTCACTTCATCATCAGATCTCCCCATATCATGCCTCCAAACAACTTCCTCTGGAATTTTTGTTTCTGACCCATTAGTGTTAACAGTAAATTGTTCTGAAATCTGACCATCAATCACAAGAGAACATGAGTCACTGTTGTTGGTTCCATTTGAAGCACTACTGCGAGCTGCTATACCAGAGACCCGCAAGGACTCTACACGAACTGAAGTATACTTCAGGGCAGACCCTGGGAGCAAGATGGAGAAATATTAGTAAAGGTAAAACCAGAAAAATATTGTAATTATAACAAGAAGCGCATCATATATTGCACAACTTGCCCAACATGAAATTTCAATTTTCTTAAGAGTAAATTATTAAAATGTATTACTTTGGAACAATTTAGTATATGCTTAGGAAGATTTCATGTGATATATACTAATTATCATGAATGACAAGGAAAAAAAACCAAAAATATCATGAGAGAACACTGATTTTGGTTCTAACCTGAGAGAAATACTAGTGTTGAACTAGAAACATGTAATGGTAAAGACATGGATGAAGTGCTAGTCTTAGATTTCGAAACCATTAGTACATAGTTACGTACAGAAAGAATAAGCGTATATTTTTTAATTCAGTTTTTACATTTTCATGAGTAAGCCCCATTAAAGAGTGATTTTTCACTCCAGAGAGGGTGCTGAATATCAAATAAGCTGTGTACAGTTGTGCCACTAGATATTCCCCTTTTGTTTCCTAGTCAATCCTTCATTTAAGGCCTTAGAATCATAATGCTAAAGAGACATGTCAGAAGGACTAGGGGAATTTTAAATTTAAAAGTGCAAATTTATGGAAGCTTTATATGTCCAACCACTAGAGAAAAGATTTCACCCTCTCATGAATCAAATCAGCTATTTTCCATGATCAGAATCAGAAAATCTCACCTGATAAATGCTGTTCATCGGTCAAAGCATCAGACTGCTCCACCAATCCCTTCTCACCACGTTTGGAAAGAGAGGTGTCTTGAATCTTCTCCCCATCCAATGATTCACATTTGCCTCTTCTTCCAGATTCATCATCAGAGAGCTCATTACCATCATCCAAAACTTCAGTTCTATCTGTTCCTTCACCATCACTATCAATGATCTCGTCTATCAATTGGGTGTCCACGTTCTGAAACCAATCGAGGCCATCCAACGCTTGTGTTTCACCACCAAGATCCACTACTTGGGTCTCAAATGCATCTTCAACTCTAACAGTATCCTCAAAAAGCATAGTACTTTGTAAATATTGCAGCTCATTGGCATCCTCACCTTTTTCACCTAAATATCATATAATAAAAACAAAAAATAAAACTACATCAATATTGAATCTTCAACAACTATTCATAAAAATTTGTCTGTAAATAACTACATATTACTTCTAAAAAAAGCAAGAACAACTCATAACACTACTAACACACGCGACACAGGCTGTGCTTATATGCTCTCATGTGGTTGAATCATGCTAAATATACACAAATACATAAACAGCGATCAAACTTTAAAATTTCCATGTCACAGTCATCGACTACACCAGATCATGCACAGATTTCAATTATTTCCCAGCAACAATTGTGACATGTCAATCGTGCTAGTGATCATCGATCCTTATACAGTAGTTCTTTTTTTTTCCATTGATTAAAAAAAATCACGAACAAATTTGATTCGAGAAATTCTTTCCCGAGAACAAC
>Ga0325414_1004557_pt1 | contig 14527 bp, 11 predicted proteins | sample PopdelMetagenome_8_FD_206183 | JGI IMG/M metagenome (GOLD analysis project Ga0325414, IMG submission 206183) | Populus deltoides microbial communities from Bellville, Georgia, United States - Leaf-PdKOR-R3 | ecosystem: Host-associated > Plants > Phyllosphere > Phylloplane/Leaf | place: USA...
ATTCAAAACTCCTAGTCTCATGATCATTTAAAATCTGGACATACACACTAAACTAAGTCCTTATCCAATTGCAAATCTTCACCAACTCCTATCAAGATTAATTGGAAACTTTAGAAAAATTACGACTGCGATGCCCCATATGGGAAAAAAAATCCCATATTCATGGAATATGATAATATGCAAAGCTGTGGTGGTGGTCATAAAAAGATAGTAAATAAAAGCTCACCCAATTTTTTCTTAGTCCACAGCTATAAATTGTAAATCTCACTTTTCTACCTAACAGATTCCATTGCATTAAGGTTGTTCCCGTGAAGTAATAGGAACTAATTCAAACTTTATTTCCTGTACTCTGAGTAACTTTCTAAAAAAGCTCAAGGAGCCACTAATATGACACCAGAGTAGGAGTTCAGTATTGACAAAATTCAGAGACGTGTGTATGATTGCACAGTACGAAAATTAGTTGCTTCTAGTCAACAAGGTAGGTGCAAGAAATTTTTCCATTGTTACCTTGATCAATGCAGCACCTTCTCTGGGGCAACCCTTTCTCAAAATCGTTTGCCTCTGACAATTTGATATTCATATCATAAAATTGATGTTCAGGACAACATTGGAACTTTAACCTAAAACTAAAAGACTATCTGTGTGGTAGAAGACATACCACCAAAAGTGCAGGGTCATCGGTAGTGTCATTTAAAGCTTTCTGCACGACAGCACCTCATGCCTTCCTGCATTCAAAAGAAAACTTTTGCTAGGGTACCTCTGTTACAGCAATACCACATGGTCTGATCAAGCTAGGCACATATTCTAGTTTTTTTGCTCTGTGACTGATTCATTTTCTAATCACGTTTTAGTCATTTTCAGCTCTAATTTCCAAACTTTCTGCGGCATCTAAATTTTACTTAAAGGACAACAATAAAAAAACACCACTGCTCACTGCAGCCCTCTTTGGGTTTCTTCTGGGTTTCACAGTTGAGAAGAAACCAAAGCATAAATTGTTTTGTCCTCCTCATAACAAAGTCACTTGTTTCAGAGAAGATCAAGGTTAGAAGTACTGAAAACTGAGTGAGTCTTCTGGTCAAGATTCTCTAAAGAATCTACAATAAGGTCAAAACATGTTCAAGTCATGGAGGAACGTGAAGAAAAAGATCAAAGCTACATTCAAACTGCAATTTCAGGCAACTCAGGTACTAATCTAACAGACACTAAGTATTCCCTGTTACTGATTCGAAATGGGTTTTGTTTATCTGGAATCAATAATTACATTGTGAGTGTATGATAAGGTGTGTGGTGATATAATGTAGGCAATGTGATTGAGTAATTCAGGATACTAACAAAACTCTTACCTTATTTCGCGTCTCCATTTTAGGTGCCACGCCAAAAGAAACCTGCCTTGATAATATCCTTGGTGCCAGAGGATGTTGGAAAGACAACATTCAAACTAGAGAAAGCTGCGGTTCAGGATGGAATCTGTTCATGGGACAATCCAGTTTATGTGACAGTGATACTCATCAAGGAGCCAAAATCAGGAAAGCTGCATGAGAAAATATACCATTTCATTGTTTCAAGTGTACGTTATACTCACAGTTAAAATCTTTACTGATTTTCTAAGGCATAGTGTTTTGTGTACGCATGTGTTTGTTTACTGATTCCTATGAATTCCTGCAGGGGTCATCCAAATCAGGTTATCTGGGAGAAGCTTCGATTGACTTTGCAGATTTTGCTGATGAAACTGAACCATTGTCTGTCTCCCTGCCCCTTAAATTTGCCAACTCTGGTGCAGTTTTACATGTTTGTTCTCTCTCTCTCTCTCTCTCTCTCACACACACACACACACCTGTAATTCTCTTGATTTGACTCTTTTCCTATGTTTGATTCACTCCTAGAGCTAGAGCAATGTCTATTTTCAAAAAGTAAATAAGACCATGTTATTTCGTTATCAAAAACCTTCCATTGTTTCTCATGTATCAAGTAATTTTTGAAACAGGTGACCATGCAGAAGATGCAGGGAGATTTTGATCCAAGGTGAACACGAGCATTAACAATTCATTTATGCATTTATTTCTCTTTTTTCTTTCATTTAACTTTCTAGTCTAAAGTTTTGTTTTTCCCATCTCCTCTGCTGCTAATTTACTTACTAGACTTTGTAATCTCAGAAAAATTGAAGACAATGAAGATCCCATACTTTCTAAAGACAGAAGCTTGAAGAACCAGCTGAGCAATGGCTACACAGACAAAAACGATGAAAGTTATACTGAAGTAAGGTCTAAATTATCTATTTTGTTTTAACACAGTTCAGGAAGGGCTGGACTGAACGAGTTCCTTTTGTCAAATCTTAGAGATATATGTGCTGTTGTTCAAGGTTATAATTGATCTATTCCTTGACAAATCTCACAGGACCAGGACCCGGACATTGTTTTATCTGAACAAGACAGCAGCTTCAGCACATCCATTGGTGGAAATTCTAGCTTCAAATCAACACTCAGACAGGATTCAATGCCTCCAAAGGGAGCAGTTGATGGCAGCACACCGAAAAACCACTTGCATTGTAGAACAAGCACAGATTGGTCAATGGGTTCTGTGTCAGACGGAAGGTTAGTTGACTCAACAAACAGCCCTGAAGAGAACTTTCCAAGAGAATTACAAGAAACCTCAGATGAATCCATTGAAAAACTGAAAAGTGAATTATCTAATCTAATGAGGCAGTCAGAATTATCAGAACTGGAATTACAGTCTCTTAGGAGACAGATTACAAAGGAGAGCAGAAGGGGGCAGGATTTGTCAAGACATGTTAAGGAACTTGAAGAGGAGAGAGATGCACTCAAAACAGAATCAGAACTGGAATTACAGTCTCTTCGGAAACAGATTACAAAGGAGAGCAGAAGGGGGCAGGATTTGTCAAGAGATGTTAAGGGACTTGAAGAGGAGAGAGATGCACTCAAAACAGAATGTGAACAACTCAAGTGCTCAAATGAAGGAGAATCCCTGAATCAATTGCGAGCTGAGAATGAGGATTCTAGGGTTCAGCTAGAAGAAGTCAGGCGAGAACTTAGTCATCAAAAGGAATTGAACACCAACCTTAAGTCGCAACTCCAGAAAACACAAGATTCAAATGCTGAGTTGATTCTTGCTGTGGGAGACCTTGATGAAATGCTGGATCAAAAAAATGTGGAAATATCTTCTCTGTCTAGCAAGCTTGATGACGTTCAGGAGAAAAATTGCAAATGCAGCAAGAAAGAGGACACAGACCAACAAGCAGTGCTTGCACTGGAAGAAAAGACTAGGGAAGATAATGAATTATGTCTACTGAAGCAAAGGGTGATAGACCTATCTGATGAAATTGATCTCTACAGGGAAACTAGAGAAAAGCTGGAGAATTATATCGAACAACTCACACAAGACTGTGAAGATCTAAAGAGAGAAAACCATGATATCTCTTCCAAGTTAGAGCAGGGCAAGCTACAAGAACACAAAACCTCAGAATGTTCAGCTATTATTAAAGAACTTGAATCAGAGGTACAAAGATTAGAGGAAAAATTGAAGACGCAGACAAATGAATTCTCAGAATCTTTGCTTTCCATCAACGAACTGGAAAGTCAGGTCAAAGGGTTGGAGAAAGAACTGGAAAAACAGGCACAAGGATACGAAAATGACCTCGATGCCATGACACATGCCAGAATTGAGCAGGAACAGAGAGCTATCCGTGCAGAAGAGGCCTTGAGGAAGACAAGGTGGAAAAATGCTGTTACAGCAGAGCAGCTACAGGAGGAATTCAGAAAACTTTCAGTGGAAATGGCAGGAAAGTTTGATGAGAATGAGAAGCTGACAATGGAATCATTATTTGAAGCAAACGAGCTCCGAATACAGAATAGAGTTCTAGAAGAGAATCTTAAGAAATCTAATGAAGAGCTTGCAATGATGACGGACCAGAACAGAGTAAAAATGGAAGAATTGTCAACGCAACTAGATTTGAAAACAAAACATATGGAGCAGATGTCAGTGGAACTAGAAGATGCTTCCAACAAACTGAAGCATGGAGGAGAAATGCAAGAGGCTTTTCTAGCGGAAGTTCTAATGCTGAAAAGTGAGATAGAGACCCTAAGAAAAGAGAAGAATGACATCTCTGAACTGGAAAAAGAAGTGCAATTAAGAGATGAAACTGAAAAATTGAAGACATCGTCTGAAGAAACAAAGATACTAACAGAAATACAGAAAAGTGAAAGAGATGAAATAGAAGAAATATTTGCGTTGACAAAGAACGAGGCAGAAAACACAAGGCAAGAATTATTCAATTTGAAGTCCTTAAAGGATGAAAAGGAGGCAATGATCAAGAACCTTTCATTGGAACTTCAAAGCCTCAGAGATCTGCAGATTGAGCTAAAAAATAGCCTGTCCGCAGAAGAACGGGAGAAAGAAAAACTTCAGCAACAAGTACTCGAATTAAAAGGTAAGCTGCAGAAGAAGGAACAGGAAAATACTAGTTTCATGAAGAAACTCACATTTTCAGATGAAAAGAACTCGGTGCCAATGGATGACAGAATGCAGATCAGATGTGCTGCAACTAGTACTGCAAATGTCAATGACTTCCAAAAAAGAAATATTGGGGAAGACTTGCTGAATTCTGAGATGCACACTGCAGGAAGCAAGGGTATTGAAAGGTACAATTTCAAGTTCTTGTTTATAATGATTATTGTACTTTCTCATATATCTACCACCTTTTTCTGAGTAATTAATTTCCAACACGGAAATAAATCGAAGCATGCATTTTGCATCCAGATATGTTTTAGTTCGTGATCATAGTTGTCACTGAAATTAGTTTCATTCTTCAATATTTGTTATGACAGAGAAGCAAAAACTTGCTCGAAGGAAGAACTGAGAGTTGGCACTTTCCACTCAATGGATGAGGGTTACCTGATTGAACTGTTGACAGAAATGGCACAGCTAAAAGAAAGGAACAAACGTATGGAAACTGAGTTAAAAGAAATGCAAGAGAGATATTCAGAGATAAGCCTCAAACTTGCAGAAGTAGAAGGTGAAAGGCAACAGCTTGTCATGACTGTACGCAACCTCAAGAATGGTAAGAGGAGCTAGCATTCTAGCTCTCTAAGATATCGGATGTCAGACACAGAAATGAAGCATTGGTAATGCAGCTGCTAAAGCGAGCCTCTGATGAGCAAGATTGTTGCTCGACTATTCTTTATGCATATTGTTAATGGAAGTCTAGAGGTGCTCGAGAAGCAGGTCCAGAGTTCAGAAAGGGATAGATGTTTCCTTAAAAATATAGTAATTACACACTCCTTTGCTTTATACAGATTTTGTGTATTCCTTATTTGTGATGTTCATGTAGCTAATCTAGTTGAAGTATTGGTGCCTAACCTGAATTGTGGCTGTATTGCAGAAATTAAAAGCATTAGAATTTTAAGATATTCCAATGAGTTTCCAAACTGCAGACATCACTGTCTAGAATTTTAGGTTAAACAATGGAAACAGTTTTATGTTCATGACTTCATTCATACGTTTCACGTTAGTTCTGCCTGTACTGAACGTGTTTTAGGTTAAACTTTGGTGTATGATACAACCATGGATGTGACAATGATGTCTATGTTGACCGTGTTGAAAGAAATTAACCTATCATAGCTATGTCCATTAAGGAAAAAAATTAATTGCTTTTTTACAGAACGCAAAGGTTATGATATTCCAATATTATAGAAAGCACAGGAAAGGGTGGCATTGTTACAGGATTTAAAGAAAAGCATAGCATTGGTACAGATGTTTAAGGACCAAAATCTAACTTTATCAACATAAACCCAAACATCTATACCTTTCTGTCCCTTCAATTTCTCCTGAGCTTTTTGCTCATACGGTGGGCACTTCCATCACTCCAGACCAGCCTAGTTTGGTTTCCACCATCCATTGCAAAGGATAAAGTCTACATTTGATGAAGCTTCTTATTATGATGACAATTTAATACAGAAAAATGTCTCATACAAAAGGGTTCACATACCATACCTGTTTTGATCTCTTATCCTTGGGTGTCCATGTTGGAATTAGGGATGCGGAAGTTCTTTCCTTCTGGGATGAACTTGACAAATGAAGAGGTTGTTTCTGCTTCTTCTGCTCATATACTTTTCTAGGAGTGCTTCCTCCCTGGTACTTGAAAAAATCAAGAATAGACAGGCTTCTTCTCTCAGTAGCCTTTGATATATTTCCTGAATTCCAAAAATCTGGAGTACATGTATCAGGTGGAAGGGACTGCTGCCGCAATCTGCTCTTTTCCCTTACTCTGTTAAGAAACTCTATTGTCCAGGGTGAACCTGGTTGTGGATGAGCAGAATGGATGGCTTTAGAAAGTGGCGTTCCACTTCCACCGCAATGTGATATCTCCTCTTCAAATGGAAACCTAGTGGATTTTCCTGCAGCTCTCAGTGTAAAAGCCTCCTCTAAGAGATTTTTCCTGGGTTTTACAGGCACTTTTTCATGCTTATGATCCATAATTGGATCACCACGATTTTGTGGTAACCTTTGTCTATCATTTTCTATAAGGGTCCATAAATCTGGACAAGAGTTTTTCTCAGCAGCCGTTGGATTATTAGGGTGACTATTCTTACCAAATGACAGTCGTCTTGCAGCTTTCGACTTTCTTGCAGAATCTTGTTCGATATCAGTATCAGGCATCCAAGGTGAGAAATATGTAGAGTTAGCAATAGAAGCAACGTCTTTCTCCAACGAGACGGGATCGTCAGTGAGGTCTATGACTTCACCTCTAAAGTACTCATGCAGGTTGTTAGCGTTAGATTTACAGGGATTGCCACTGTCTAACTTCAACTCCTTCTTGATATTTATTTCGGATGCCCCATTTTGACCCAGAAATATATCGTTCAGTGGTAACCTGGGCTGTCTTATGTCATCCCGAATCAGAGGATCTTTGAAGTTTCCAGAATAAAGTGGTTTCATGGAAGTAGGAAAATCCATCACCGGAGCAATATCCGGTACCTGCTTTTGACCAAACAAATCTTTCAAAGATGAACTAGGTTGCTTCAACTCACCAAGCATCTCGGGATCTGTTGAAGTCCAACAATCATATTGCTTAAACACTCCAGGATCCAGCATACCATCAGTGAATTGGTTCAGTGATTCAGATTTCCACATGTCATCCACTTGAATGTCAATTTTTTGAAGGCTATTTATGCATTTTCTTCGTTTTCTTTCAGAATCAATATGAAGATGAAGTTTATCTGAGTCAGGACAAGAAGATGCAGAGGAGGAACAGTCTGTCATTATGGATCTAGAATCCTCCCGCTCACCATATTTGCACAAAGCACTAAACAGAGCAACACTTTCAACTGGAACATGATACTGTTGGACTGCAAGGATCCTGCGTTCATGTGACCATTCAAGAAACTCAATAAGCATGCTTCCAGAAGACAGAATTGCATGTGCTGTCAGTGGATTAATTGATGGAAATTTGGTAAGGAAGGATTCTGCAACAGTTTCTGATTCAGGCATTTTAGGATATCTGCCCCTGGAAGACTTAGTGGCATACAAAATACTGTTTAATATAATTTCATCGGTCAATTCAGCTGAATAGGAAGAAAAGAGCTGCAGGTCAATTCCCAGGCTTGCTGCAGCTGCGTAGAGTCCATCAGAGAATTCCATTACAGTAGAGAGGAATCTGGTTTCTCCCTCAAAGACCTGCAGAAAATGTAATATGAAAGGTAGGAAACAAAGTTCCAAAATAGCAAATTATTCATGAAGGAGAGGTAATTGAGAAGAACATCCTAAAGAAGAAACCTTCATATATCAGTCAACTGTATTACTGGCCAAAGTAAAATACTAATACATGCACAATATAATTTATACACCAACGGAATTAAATTTTTTCCAAAATCCCTTGCAAGAAAGTAATATCTGATGAAGCTAACCTATCAAAATGATCATAATTTAATGCACACCACTAAGATGCCATTAATTATGAATATGCTGGAGAAAATGCTTTCAGAGTTCCTGTTAGACATTTTTGTGCTACGACAAAAGTTAATGTTTCCTACTGCTTAGAAGAAAACCTGCACGTACAGTGATTCAGTAATTCAACAATTATATGATAGACCCTATCCAGCATAGTATTGTATTCAACCCAGAGCTTTTTCATTCATAAGTGGATTGCTGCTTCACCATATCACAAGAACTCCAGAAAAACGCACAAGCTTCATTCTTCTAAAGACTGGACTGCTCTACATAGAACTGGAGTAGAAACAAAACAAAGGAAAATATGTGAATTATAACATCATAATATACAGGAATTACCAGAATGCAGCCACTGAAAGCGAAACTCAGCAATGTCAAAACATTTGCAGCAATATTCTCAATGCACAGAGGCAAGCATGAAGAAGCTTCATCTGCAGCAGTTGCTTTCTTTCCAATATTTCCACAATCATACCACACTAAGCAAATGGAAGAACTAATAATCACGTCAACAGGCAGATTCAAGTCACGCTCCACAACTTGTGCTCCTTCTTTCTCCATCGCAAGAATTCTTTGGTATGTACTTCTTCTGGATACTATCATTTCCTTGTCAAAATTTTGAGTATTCACAATAATGACGATGTCAGGGAAATAAATCATGTCCCCCTGAGTCTTCTCTGTTTTTGTTGCATAGGGTGCATAAGGAACTTGCAAAGGGATGCTGCAAGCTTCAGCTTTATCTGCAGCTTCTGAAGATGTCATATTAAACTTGTCCTCAATAGGTGCAAGATTTAGCAGTTCCTCCAATTTCTGGTCGTTGATATTCTCATTCATACCAGGAACTGAATGAGATTTGCTTCCCTAGGATGAAGGTAATGCTAGGTTAGTGATATTTAGTAGTAGAATTATGTTTGCAGAATAAGTTAATATTGTAATTGAAAATATAATTTGCAAAAACATCATTAGGAAGAGAGAGGCAATTTATGGGAGGAGATAAATCTCAGTAGAATGTCAGTATGATAAATCTCAGGAGATAAATAATCTTATATTTACCTTAATTCTGTTCACACTCAAAGCAAAAAACTGTTACTGCAATGATTAAGGAAAAAAAGAAAATTTCTTCATATAGTAAGAAGGCAACAGGCCTAGACTGGAAGATTTGTTTGCCTTATTTAAGAAATTTACCTTGGGAAATGAAGCCCTAGTATCAGGAATCTTGACTGTAGATTCATTTTTTCCCCTAGCAGTAGCTTTCCCAGGATTCAAGAAATAATCAAGATCATTGAATTGCGACATAGAATTGAACAGCAATGAAGCCTTCCTGGCATTTTCTCCAATTAATGTTTCTCTATTTCCTGTTTCTTGACGTCTATCCAAAGACTCACTTGAAGCACCTTCCACAAGTCCACTGTTGGGAGTTTCAGAAATCACATTCAACAGTTCCTTATGTTCTTCCATTTGTGCCCCACTCAAACCATTATCAGAGAAAACAAGGTCAATCACCAATTTTCCACCATCAAAGGATTCCCTATCAAAATCAATGTTGTGTGAATCCAACTCCTCCAACATTTTTTGATATATGGATGAATTTTTACCGTTGTAATTATCCTCCTCCAAGAGATGCCAATCTAAATAAATCCCATGGGATGCAGATAGGGGTTGTGGCTTGAGTTCAGCTAGTTTTTCCTCCATAATGGCATAGATCGAACTTATCTTGTCAGGATCAGAAAAAATAGGTATAGGCAGAGATTTGAATGTGTCATCTTCCAGTGTTAGTTCACAACTAACAATCAATTCATCAAAATTCTTAAAATTCATATCTTCTCTGAACATCGAGTCACATGTTTGTGGTTCATCTGTTGATTGCATTTCAAAGAAGACTTCGTAAAGTTGAGATGAATCCGTCTCAAGGAAGTTGTATTCCTGAAAAATAACTGGGTTCATTGGTGAAAGACAATATGCAGAGTCTTCACGACCCTGTGGAATTTCCACCATGCTTATAATGTCCATTCCCAGGGACGTATCTAGAGAAGCCAGCTCAGGTTCAAGGCATTGCTTTTCTGGACAATGCTTTGAAAGAAATTCTAAGATATCAAACTGCATCGAACCCAATAGCTCTTTCCCGTCAATATGCAGGATATTTTCTTGACCCCATTTGGACTCAACATGCTCAAGAAATAAAAAAAACTCATCTTCCATGGATGGGTTCGTGAAAGTTCGAAGACTCATCTCTTCAACTTCTAAAAGAGGGAATGTGTTATGATGAAAATGTGCTTGCTCCTGAACAGAACCATCATATTCCAGCGCACAAGCTTTTTCATCCATGTCAAACTCTAAAGTGACATCTTCAACAGAATAAACTGATTCTTGAACTTTGTCAGGATATTGCATTTCAATCTCAGGCCTGAGCAGATCCTGCAAGTGTAGAAAAAATCAACAAATAAATAAAACCAAATGATGATTTATGAATGCCATAATCATAAAAACCTGAGCAAAATCTTAGTACATATAACTAAGTAAAAAACGTCTAGACCAGACAACTTTGAGCAGCAAAATCTTTGTCTAAACATTGGACAATAAGGGTAAGCAATGAAAAGCAAGTTATCGTAGTACATATAACTAAGTAAAAAATTATAACCAACTTTCCAAAACTGAAGTGAATGAAACAACTCATTAGTATTTGTTCATTTCCTTCTGAAAAAACAACAAACAAACAAAGGTAAATGAGTGAAAAAGGTGACTGCAATCAGCACATCATATTCTTTTCATACATTCATTACTGTATTACACCAAATTCCAGAATGGATCAGATAAGAGAAACAACGAGACCATCACTTGATGAATTTGAACTCGTCACCATAAAATGCCTTTTATATTACCAACCAAATCTTTTAAACCAAATAATATATATATATATATATATATATATATATATATATATATATCCCAAAATTACAAGAAAAATGGCACAAAAGAGTCAACAATATTTTAAGAAACAGAATTGTCCCAAAGATTTAAATATTCCAATCCTCATGGAGTCACTTACCCTTTTATCACTTTACATAACACAGCTGGTTCTAAGGAGACTAGTGCAAAATCACATGCAAGCACATTATACAAAGACTGTGAGTTAAATAGCATGGCTCAGACACTTACCAAATCATTCTCAATCTCAGAAACTTCAGAGAGGAGTTGCATCCCTTCGTCAGAGAAGCACACGTTCTCCTTCAAAAGCACACAAAACACAGCACATAAGCACAAAATCTCCTGGCACGTGCACAAGGAAAATGTATCTATACCCGCATATCTAACTAACTCACTAAAATATTCATCTTTACCAAGAATGTATCAAGCTCTGGTGCTTCCAATTGTATAACTTCAAGCCTCTCCGAATGTTTATTGTTCCCATTATCTTTCTGCAAGACCAAAAGTCCTTTATACATCAGACAAATCAAACCAAATTAATTTAAAAAAAAAGTTCAAACAGAATTCCTATTACACTCGTTTCGAAACTCAACCTCTTGAGCTGAATCAGTTCCAAAACCTCTCTCTATCTCCTCTTCCTTCTGCAAATTGAACACCAACTGTGAATATCACATTAGGTAAATACAAATATAATCTAAAATCACTGTTTCACCTTGAAATCATTTAAAAAAACAGCGCAAATAAGCCAAATTTAACATTATCAATTAAAAAAAAAAAGGCTAAAAACAGAGGCTGTTAATTCAAAACAATGATAACTTAGTTCTCTTCCATTTCCAACTCTGATGTTTTTTAACTTGATCAAAGCATAGTAAAAAAAAAATAATTAAGAAAAAAGAACTGAAATAAAATTAAATTAAACTATAACTGAAATAAAATTAAATAAAATTATATTTTAATATAATTTTTCTAAATACTGATCGAAAAGTAGAAGCAGAAAAAAAATATTAAGGGAGAAAAACAGAAACAAAACAAGAAAAAAAGATCTAAGATATAAAGGCTCCAGTTTAGAAAACAAATCCACGAATTTGAAAGTTATCAAATAAATTAAGGATAACGCATCATAATCGACAGAAATTAAACACAAAAAAAAAACTAAAATAAACAAGATATTTTGGAAATAGACCTGATGAAATCGATCAGGTAAGAAATCACGAAAATCAAAGTCGATGAAATGAGGAAGCACTGAGGAGATGAATTTGGAGAGAGCGGAATCGATAGGAGGTCTTTCGATCGGGAGAGAGAGCGTTTCAAGAGGATGGAAGAAGCGAAGGAGACGATGCAGTTCTTGCTCCGGAGGAGGAGGAGGAGCTAAGTGAGGGACTGGAAGATTTAGGAAGCTTAGGGTATCGACCGGAGAAGAAGAAAAGTAGTCTGTGTTTAGAAATCGAGTTCGCATTTTGTTTCGATACAGAGAGAGAAGGAGAGGTAAGGGACTACTACTACTTTTTCGAAGCTGAAATTGAAATTGGCGCCTGAGTATTTAAATTCTCCCACGGGATTGTATGTATGGGCTTTGCTATCCTCCTACTAAACATCGGCCCATATAAGAGGTGAGTGAATTAATCGAATTATATGTAAAAACTGACTTCCAATTAATCGAACTGAATAGTTTTTTCTTTTATTTTTTCATAATCTTAGTTAAAAACAGTTAAGAAGAATTATTTTATTCGGATTTAATTTTAAAAACCAAATAAACATAATAAAAAAAATCACTATAAATTAAAGACTCATTAAATCAAAATTAAAGTATATTTAATGGTTTTTAAAAATATAAAAAGGAAACCAAATCAATTGACTTGGTTGGCTTTTTTTGAAAAAACTCATCTCCACCATCTCTTATCTCTCTCCTAAAACAAGTTGAGTATGAGTCTATTAAAGTTAATTTTCATAATCGTGGTAATAAACAAAATTAGAACCTATTAAATTTTGGTTCCATGTTGATCCCAAAAATAAATAAATAAAATCATATAGCTATAAGACTTAGCATACCTTACTTTTTATAACTTTTTTGTAGCTAATTATATAAATAAAAAGATAATACAAGATGCTTAATTGGAACTTTCTGGATTGTATTTCTAATTGCCGAAAAGTGAAGCAAGTTTTAAAAAATTTAGACACTCGATTTAAAATACAAATTCATTCTAAAGAAAATCCAAATAAGAATCATTAAAAAAAAAAAAAAAAACTTAATTCCTGAAAGATCAACATGTAATATGTTTGAGGCTTTGAGCCCAAAACCAAAAACGGAAGCAGCAAGGTAAAAAAAGAGGAGCGAGTCTACATGTATGTTTTTAAATAAATAGAGTGTTGAATTTGTTCCAGCAATGTCGTTGTAGTATAGTGGTAAGTATTCCCGCCTGTCACGCGGGTGACCCGGGTTCGATCCCCGGCAACGGCGAATTCTTTTTGTTTTTTGTTGAGATTTCAGGTCTTTGTTTAGAGTTTTGACCACAAGTAATGGGAAGCAGGAGCAAAGGCACAGGCCATCATAGCATAGTATTATTGGAGGACAGACTCAACGGACTTTCTATTACAGCTCACTTGACACTATTTTTTTCAAGAAAAAATACATTTTTTCATAAAAAAATATAATTTGATGTTGAAGAAAAAATACAAACAAAAAAAAAATCATGTGATTTAGTTAAAAAATTAAATTAACCTGATATAATCTAATAAAACCCCAGCCATATACAAAATTAATAATAATTTTTTAAGAAATAAACTGATCATTTTAATCCGGGAGCCGAACCTTATCGGGGTGGAGTTTTAAGAGTACGGATATCATTAGCTAACACTCTACTCTACGTGTACCGATCCTGTCCCTGTCCATACCATACAGGCATGCACACCTTCTTCAGTCACTGCCTGCCAATACAAATTGATATCTTTGATAAAGTTTATCCCCTCCCATCACTCTCTCCGGCATTGCCACCGCGTGTACAAGCACCTACAATTACGTGTCTGGAAACGGAGCTTATTATACACGTGTCACTCGCCCTTCAAGGCCACCTCCATGCAAATGTGGCAACGTTACTGTCTTGTCCCTCTATAAAATTATTCAAATTCTTCCACTACTGCATGGTTAACCTTTTCTTTCAGTAAGTAACTGTCTAATCTTTGGCAATTTACTGTTTTCATCATGGAATCACAAATGGCACGCCCGCATGGTGTTCATGACTATGAGCATGACCCCAACAATGTTGGACGACTGCATCCTGGTAAGAACCTTATTTAAAGATCATGCAGGCTGAATATATTTGGTTAATATTACTTGTAGGCTAACTTTGTTCTTGTAAATGTGGCTCATGTTTTTGTGTTAATTTTTAGTGGTAGAGGGTGAAGATGGATATCATCATGAGAAGAAGTCGGTGTTGAAGAAGGTGATGAACAAAGCCAAGAAATTGAAGGATAAAGTCAAATTACATGGTCATGGCCATGACTATCGTGAGGGTCATGTGCCTGATGATCATGACTTGTATGAGGAAGATGATGATGAGGATGAAGAAATGGTTGAGGACCCAGAAGTTCATGGCGCATCAGGTTTGTTGCTACTTGCTTCAATGTCGATCAACTGTTATTAATG
>Ga0325414_1004559_pt1 | contig 14527 bp, 10 predicted proteins | sample PopdelMetagenome_8_FD_206183 | JGI IMG/M metagenome (GOLD analysis project Ga0325414, IMG submission 206183) | Populus deltoides microbial communities from Bellville, Georgia, United States - Leaf-PdKOR-R3 | ecosystem: Host-associated > Plants > Phyllosphere > Phylloplane/Leaf | place: USA...
AACACAAGTCCATTCATATATCATTTTCTAAGGAAAAATAATAATAGAGAAATGTCTAATCAGATGATACAATAACAGTACACCCTTTTCTTTTCTTTTTGAAAATAAATCTCTCTTTTTTCTTTTTTTTTTCTTATTTTCACCCCTACATCTTCCATGGGATTCAGATTTTATTAATTTTTCCATCTTGAAATCCCGGATTTAAAAATTCAATTTTCATTATCAGAACTCATCAACAGCGACAAGCAATCATTAAGCATTTCACAGTGCAGACATTATTATTATTTTCTTATGAAATGCTTACTAGGAAGAAAAAAGTTGAATGACTACTTAGGATGGCAATATTTATTATTATTTTCTTATTGTTCCGATTTCCAATCAATCAATGTACTGATTAATCTATTTTATTTCTAGATTTCCTTACATGGGATGAATTGAACACAAAAAAACTAAGACCAGCAAAGATCGTATATATCAAACCTTAACCTTATCAATGTTGAAATGTTATGATTCTTTCCTCTTCCTTATGATTCTTTCCCTTTCTACAGGTTTCTTGTTCTGCAGAATTCTTTCCTTTCTTAGTATTAATGTATATGGTAGGATAGATTAATTAGAGGAACAATACTATTTCTTTCCTAATTACAGAAGTAATATTATAGGCAGCATAGCTTAATTGTAGGAAATGGTTGGTTGTTCCAGTACTATATATATTTGCTTGTATTCCTCATTCAATATAAGAGAAATAATAAACTCTTCTTGATACTTTGAGACGTGATTTATACTTGATTCAAACTTGCAATCCCTACGGTGGTTGTTTGCTCCTGGAAGGCTGCAACCGTCACTTCTATATTTTTGTTTTGCTTTGCTCGCATAAAGTACTTAACATCCCTCATTTTTTCCTTGTTTTTTTTTCAAAGAGGTTTAAGTGGAGAGAGGGACAGCAACATCCATGCCTTCCAAAATTCCTTTTCTGTTCTGCAACAAGCATTTTCCTCTAAGCACGTGGACTATTGGTTCAGTCCCCCTTAAATATAGAATATATATATTTTAATTCAAACATGATAATTAAATATTGTATTTAAAGGAGAGAAATGTTTTTTTTAATGTTTTCTAAGATATGAATATTGTTAAATTTACTTGAAATTCTAACTTGAAATTAAATATATATTTATATTATATAAATATATTAGTAGAACATTTAGATTTTTCTTTAGTATAATATGATATTTATATGCTCAATATCGATATAAAACAGATACATATATATGTATAATATTTATCATTTAATATATATACCCTTAATTAAACAAACAACAAGTGAGATTTTCGCCTTGCACAGAAAATTTACTTAAAAAAAATTCCCAATACAGTATGATTCAAATTGAAAAAAAAAACAAAAACAGTCCAGATTGGTTTTTTTAATATGCATCTTTGCTTTGGATCGTTCACTATATATTATTTAAATTCGATATCATGGAGCCATGCATATTTCGATTTGTGAAATTTTCAATAAAGGTACATGGTGTTTAATTTATAAGGTTCAGAGCCGATAAAATGTCATGTTGTAATTAAGGCGCTGCCCACTTCTACCACTCGATCCAATCCGTTGGCTACCTCTAATTGTTTTTTGATACCCCAAAAACCACCGAAGCCCTTCCTTTTCGATGCCATTATTAAGTGAAATGATCATCAGGAAAGAAACTAATTAAGATCATGCCGCATCATCCATTTAGCCAAGATGGGTGTGAGCTCCCACAAATGAAGCTTCTAAGAAGATAATGCAATGCAAGCTTATCCATCAGACACGTGGCTAAAAATAATGACGAGTATGGTGCAATTATAGGGTTTGATTTTTTAAATATGAGGTTATGGTACCATGTTCATCCACATGGTCCCCATAAGGGGCATCAAAGCTTTCCACCCACTAGACAACCCATAAAATAATGCCGATATAGCAAGTACCCACATCAAGTTTTTATTCAGTTCAATTTGAAGTTACCGAGGAGAGAATCCTATCGTGTGATCGATTGTGCCTCCTCTCGTTGCCTTTGTTTCAGTTTAGCATTCTCTTAATTCCCACAATTAATTGACATTAAATCAAACATTCTCTCTAAATGGATCATACCTCGTCACTGTTAAAGAACCATCTCAACCTAATAACTTAAACTGTTAGGTGAGATCCCAAGATATGATTTATATTATACTCTAACACACCCTCTCAAGTGAAAGCCCTTTAGGCTTGAAACTTACACAGATCCACTTTGCCTTGTGCTTAATTTTTATCAAATAAATAGGGATGGTGAGATTCGAACTCGTGACCGCTTGGTCATCAAGGTTCTGATACCATGTTAAAGAACCATCTTAACCTAATAGCTTAAACTGTTAGGTGAAGTCCCAAAATATAATTTATATTATTCTCTAACAGTCACCATCCCATTAACGCAAAATGGATTCGATGGCTCAGGTATTTACTAGTAGGTTCATAGGTAGGTTAGCTGTTTTGAGATATCTGAGGACCCAGATTTGTGGGATCTGGACAGAATTTGGATTTGTGTTAAGGTCATGGAATTTGATTAAGATGTTTCTCCAGTATCATGCATTGTTGAGTTATCCAGCACCATCTTCGAGTTGCAACTCGAAAATAACTATCAACTGGCATGTTACTTGGTTTGCTCCTCATATCACATACCTGTTACTAATTATCAATTGGTGTTCCATGAAATTGATTATTTGCTTGAAATTCCAAGAGAAGATACGAGGCAATTTTTCCTTTGTTTATCCAGTAGATGTTCCAACTAAAATTAGTTTTCAATTAATTGTTTGATTAGATTCTTTCACATACACATGTGCTTATCATTAGAAAATATACAATACAAATTCGTAACCGATTTGAAAAGACACCAATTTGATGATGACTGGGTTAGGAATTGGAGTGTATGATAAATCAATAATTAATGTCGCCCCACGTTTGATGTGACCATGTCTACGTGCATAGAAGATGAGCAAGTGGGGATGTCCACTCGTTTTTTCCTGCTAAGAGTATAGTTGATACATTCTAATTCCCAGAAGAAAAGACAGCAGATCGCCAGAGGCAGACGTGTCCACAGAAGGATGGGGATATAATTATTAGTCCTTCGTAATGGCCCAAATCATACACAACTTGGTTTCTCGGCAGAGATCGTCGCCGTAACAACCAGATTTTTCAGTGACCAAAGGGGAGATGCATGAGCAACACCAATAATTATAACTATGTGCTAGCTAGCTGGTCCGTCTATATCAAAACTTATTGTCCTACCAGTATATGTAGCGAGTCCAAGTTGGTACAATCCGTGCATGCTCTCGGCTCTCCGATGCGTCAATTAAATCCTTTTATATGATAATTGAAAGGCATTATTGTCAAAGAAAAAGGCGTGGGCGAGATCGAATATTTCTAGATCTCTAAGAGTGCAGGATTTGCTCAATTAATTGCTCTCCATGCAGAGCACCATCGATTAGCTTTCGCGTGTGCTATGCACTCCCTGCCGACATTTTATTTGTTAAAAAAGTTAAGAAGCACGCTCTTTATCTACAATCATCGTCATTTTCAAATTGATTTGTAACTTGATTAAAATTAAATGTTTTTTTATACGATCTCTTTAATACCGTATCCATCATATAAATTTAGTATTTTAAGAAAAATAAACTGTCAGTGTTGATTTAAGAATTTGAACCCTAAAATTACTAGAACAACAAATCTTCTTAACCATGTATATTAATAATTGGATTGCATGATGTATATATCAATCATTAATTAATGCATTCCATCAAGCTTACGATAAAACAATGTATTAGTACTTGATCAAGCGTAAGGATGAATTAATGCAAACCACGTACGTATATATATATGATTAAGCAATCAATGAACCACTACTTTTTTTTTTTTTTTGCTCTGAGATGCATATTTTGTTTTTATAAAGGTTTACAATGCCATCACATATCGATTCGAATTATTCAACCTGAGATTTTAAGTTCTAGCCTTGACTTTGATTTGTTATAACATGTTTATATACGATTAGTCTCGTTCATGAAAATTAACATCCTGAACTCTGATTTTATGATGATATTATGAAAATATCCTTCCAAATTGGTTCACATATAATAACATAATATGTATTTTTAACGGATTTTAATCGATACGAGTTCATATCACAGTACCGTGTCACTCTCTTACAGCAATATTTTTTTTAAAAAAATAAACATACCGAGCTTTGCAATATCCATTCATGGTTTGATGGGTTGAAGCTTCCCCGAGCAGAACTTGTTTCTCCGTGGAAGAAAAGTACTTAAAGGAAAGACTACGTGCGAAAAGAGGAAGGTTTCACTGCCTTCTTCCTAATGCTACACAACATGTGTTTTCTTAATCGAACAGTGAGGCACTAATGCAGACGAGGATCGATAGAGCTAACCAATTAATCTTTAGTCTAGTTACAGTATGCTTCATACCAAATGCAAAGACTCTACGAATTCAAGTTATTTCTATCGAGAATTAATGGAGTATAAAATACCCACCAGACCACAACAAGGTTATTAATTACCATAGTTTATCAACTTTATGGTGCTGGTTCGATATCCGTAGTAGCAAAACCACTCTTCTATTTTGCCAGGTAATAATACTCGTCGTGGCTCTAGCATTCTATCCATGTCAGGAGAGAAAGAAAAACCTATTCCATAAATTAAAATGCATCATATATGTATATATAGGTATATTCAATTGTCGTAATAATCACCCTTAATTGGATCTCATGCATCGCTCAACAAAAATGCATTTCTAACCATCCATCAGTGAATATTAAACACGAGGTACTGTACTAGCTTGCATGAATACAATAATTTAACAATATGCAAGCCCATTTCTCCATCTAAAACATTTTTAATATGTTAAAATCATTGGACCACAATGTCCACGGTATCATATGTTAAAATCACGTGGCGATAAATATACTGCTGCACCTGTATGGTATGAAAAAAAGGACCACGCGATCTTAAGAAATCTTGAAACCTATTTAATTCGTCTGCGAAGGGGACCAATCTATTGATTCACTTCGGTTGATTCCAAGCTCACAATTCAAAATCATGTTTTTCTCTTCAAGCGTCTCATGTTCGCTGTGATAATTTATTCAATGAAGGCATCTGCTTTTCTTTTTAGTGAAATAAGAAAATCAATAAAAATATTGATCCCTGATAACAAAATAACAGGGATAATGGAAATATAGATTATTTCATGTATAAATATATAGTAACAAGTATCACGTGAATTTATTTTGCAAGATCTATCCAGACTAATTTACAATCTTGTTTTTCCTAATCTCCAAATATAATATACTTTTGGAGACTAAGATATAAGTATATTTGAGAGTGTGGTTGCGGTTGCTTTTTAAAATATTTTTTTACTCGAAAATATATTAAAATAATATTTTTTAAAAATTATTTTTGACATTCATACGTCAAAATAATCTGAAAATAAAAAAAAATATTAATTTAAAATAAAACAAAATAATTTTTGTTTAATTTTTTTAAAAATATTTTTATAGCATAAAAACAGCTTAAACAGTATGTTTTTACCTTTTGTTGTTCGTTAAACACTTGAACCACCTCTAATGATGCTCTGTGAATAAATATATTACAGGTTTATGATTTTATCATCGTATCCAATATCGATGACACCTTTCAATGAAAGCTGCGTTTCTCGAAAGAATACCTACCATCATAGATAGCTTCAGTGAACTTCGATTTGACAATACAAAATTTGGTTTTGTTTTTCTAATTTCGTGTTCAATCACTGCCCCTGCTGCTGCACGATACATGGATCCGGTATATAACACGTCCATTGACAACCGTGGAGTATTGACTTTCATCAAGCAGGCTCCATACCTTTAAAGAGCATTAATTTCTTGAGCAGACATGCTTTTTGAAAAAAAGTATACTGCTACCCTTTTAATCACCAATTAATGCCGGTGTGGTTAAGAAAAATACTGAACTGTGCAAAAAGTTCTTGTTGGTTTTCAAGCAACCTAACAAAAGATAATATGTATGGTCAATCTTATCCGATAAGTAACACGTGTATCCTGTATACAACGGTCAATCAATATGAGGAGACAAATCTGCCCCTCCATCGAGTAATTAATTGTTTGATACAGGAGACATTTGTATATAAACACCCGATCATAAATAAATTCAAGAGCTTTATGCAGATTTGGCGAACATGCTTCTATCAACTTAACAATCACATATGATATGCATTCAACAAAATTTAACAGACAATTTTGATGAGAAAAGTTTTAATGGTACGAGGAAGAAAAAAAATGTACACTCAAATATATTTTCTGGCCGGGGTCATCCACGAGACACGAGTTCTGGGTCGCTCGTGCGCGCTGTTGAGATGTAAATTTGTGACAGAATGTACTTTCTTCTTCAGACGTGTTAGGGTGAGCACTTTCCGATACATTTTCCGCTCAGTCCACATGAATGAGGTTGTGGGTTCATTTTGTCAGAGGTTGCACGTGTGGTGCCAATTGATGTCAAGGCAGCGACTGTTTGGAGAAAGGATGTGAAAAAAAGATCTATTAAAAATAATGTACTCCATTTTAGATTGAAGTGAAATTACAGAGAAGTTGGAGTTCTTGTACGAAGGGAAGACATATAAAATGAAGGGAAGATTTTGAAATAGTAAGGGATTCTGTTATTTCATGTATAAATATATAGGTATGTTGTAGTGGGACAAGTGCAGAGGAGATAACACACAGATTTGGACAAAATAAAGATTAAAGAATAAGATCCCAAACATATATGAGACTATTGTAAAGCTATTTTTTAAAATATAATTTCGTTTTCTAGGTAATCATATGATAAATTTAGAGACTGTCATGTGTTATGATACGCACTTGCATTAATAACATATATACATCATTTGTTCCCTAATCAACAGGTTAGGCAAGTATGACAATGTTGTCGCGTGCTTCTCGCCTAGTCATGTATAACAATTCTTTTGGACAGTCACAATTCACGATCAAGAGTATTATAAAGCTTGAGAAAAGATGCATGATCGGTCCGTAAGGAGGGTTGCACATGCAGTCTACCAAAAATCGAAGCGCAACCAATCCATTGAGGAGGGATGTAGACCAGTACGAGGAACGCATAACCGAACATGGAGAGGACTTAATTTGGCCAAGGTGCTGCCTAGTGGTAGAAAGGACTTGGCCATTGAGAGAGGTTGAGTGCATGCTTACGATTTCTCTTATGGGATTAGCAACCTAGATAAGGTGCGGCCTGATGGATTTTGTAAAATAACTTAAATCTCATGACTCGTCACTTTCTTTTATATTGCTTGAATGTTACTAGAGAGTGTTCCAAAAGCTGCAGTTGATTTCAGAAGAGGACGAGAGAAACTATAACATGACTGGGAAAAAAAAAGAACAAAAGAAAGAAAGGACGCCAGTGTAAAGAGAAGTGAAAATTGCAAGGGAACAGAATCAGAAGTGCAAAGGATTAGTAAATAAAAGGTAAAAGATTGTATTGTAAGAATTAATATATGGCTAGTGGAAGAGACAATTTAGCGGCCCCACCAGATAACTTTTTTGCCTGATGTTGATATAATCTCGGCTGCACCGGCCATATGTTCTAAAGATGTTTTTCTTGTATGGTGAGATGCATGGTGCTAATTAAATTGGTGCCGATATGATTGGAGGCTTCCTCATTGGTGTTTAGATGTAGCCAAATCTTCCTAAAACTCTCGAGTAAAATACCAACAAAAGCAGTCCTGTTAAGTGATAAATCCTGATTGATATTGCCGGCCAAATCCCCCTTGGTTATTTTGGTGCTTGTTTACTTTTGTCTCTAATTGATAATTAAATGCACATAACCCCACTTTATTGCTGTCTTTCAATCCTCATATCTTAGCTTAAAGTGGTTCGGCATTAATTTGTAGACTTTTTTCACACCACCAATCATCTCACTAATCGATCGACGCAGTTTGTTAATAAGCTCGATTCCCTGAATTTATCATCTTGATAATCTCTTTACCTTGAAATAAGAAAAACAAAGAGGCTGAAACAGCAAAAGCAGATTTTTTAAAAAAATTCTGTTGACATGGTAAAAGATTTTTAAAAAGCTGTCACCCTTCTCTCTTTTTTAAGTGTTGGTTTTTGCTGGTTCTTTTGTTTAATTCTGGATTTTTGTTATTAGTTGCTCATAGATGATCAAGATGACAGTCATAGCCTTTTAAATTGACGGCTATGTTCACTTCTGGTCCCTATTTTTCAACTCTTTGTTGATAATTACCTGATTTCGATTCTTTATTAGATATCGATTCAACAACTCTCTGGAATGGTTTGAAAAGCAGTGTCACTTTTCTCTACCAAGTAATTGAATCACGGTGACTTAACAGAACCCTTCCATCGGTTTTGACTTCATTCTTCACAGGTTGGCTATGGGGTTAAAATCAAGTATCAGGAATTTTAGTTACACGCCAACCACCACCTGTGCAAAGTGCAAATGACCTCCTTCTTTGGAGTAATTAACTAGATTTGTAAAGTTTGCATTGTGATCGGGGAATTCTTGCCTTTTTTTCCCCTTTCATTCTGTTGTTCTTGTTTCTGTTCCTGTTTTTTTTTTTTTTTTTTCTAAATGGCTAAGCTTATTTTTAATATATCGATTAATATCAAAACGAAAAAAAAAAACACTTAAATCGGTTGAACTAATCAACTAGTGATCTAGCTTCTTCTTCTTCTTTTTTTTTTAATTCAATTTTAGTTCTATAAATTGAAAAATGATCTCCAATATAAAAATAAATTGAAATTAATAGGTTTATATATTCAAGCAAAGGATAAACTGAGCAAATTTTCCTAATAAATAGGATATCACTGGGTAAGCAAAGTTAAATAAACTTGGGTAAGTGAAGAATATCTCAAGCATTAATCAAAATCTAGGTGCACGGATCTACTCCATAGTTACACGGCAAAGAAACAAACTATATATGATCTTTACCCCGCACATGCACGTGCATGCGTGAATTACTGCGACAAAGTTCCGACATCATTAAGAAGAGAAAGAGATTTCATTACACACCAACAACGGAGGCCTTAAATTCTTCAAGAACTGACATCATAACATGATTAGTGTTGGAGATAATGCCATACAAACAGTAAATAAAAAATTCAGTTATGTACTGTTATGTGCTGAACCATGATTAACATCTTACACCAAAACAAAAGCTAATTAAACCATGATTAAAATCATGTACCAGAACACCAAGATGAAAGCTAATTGGTTTCATGTAGGAATTGTGGGCACCTATTCATTGATTTTATGGCTTTCCTTTTCTAAGATTCAACTTGTTGCTTTTAGTGTTGATGATGATTATAATGATGATAATGACGGGCAATTGTAGTCCCACTTGGGCGTGTCCCTCGCGAGCATGTGACCATCACGTTTTTCACTTTCCGGCGACATGTTCCGACATTACACGTATGAAACATGCTTCCATCTCAAGTTCTTTTCTTTCCAGCCCATGAAAACTACATGGTTTTAATAGAACTGGACTGTTCTACTAGCGAGTGCGATAAAATAAAGCTTGAAGAGATCGTCAGGTTACTTTTTCTTTATTTTTGACAGGTGAAATTGTACAGAGATGAAATAGCTTTGATCCAAGAATTGTACAGAGATTAAAATTGCATGTGATATGAATCCTACATAAATTAGAAAAAGAAATCATCCATAATAATAAATAAATAAATAAACACAGCAGACTGTTATCTGCTACAGCCATGCACTTATGAGAGAAGGATCTGTACTTTCTTTGTACAGTCAACCGCAGCATTTTTTTTTAATCAAATCTCGTATAATTTTTTTTTTTTATAGAAATATAGAAAGTTCTCTATTTAAGAAAATATCTATGTGCACTTGCTCTTGGATTGGTGGTTTGGTTTCTGTCTAGTTGGCTTCTCTTGGAGCCCAAAATGAAAGTCGTCCTCCATAATCCTGTTTGAAAATTTTGGGATCTTTTTCAAACCAAAATCGCTATAAATTCCAGATATGACTCTATGTTAGTAACTTTTCAGGTTTTTTTTTTTCTAAAAGAAAGTGTTAAAGCGTGTGTGCTAACCAATTGCAGAGGTGGGTAAATATCCTCCTGGTCGTAGCTAATACAGAAGCCCTGGAGTTGGTACCCTTCAGAGAGAGTGCAATAACCAGCATTTTGTCCCATTTTTTGGCACAAGACCGATTAGATTTAATGCCAATTATCCGCAACGGTTAGATACAACGCAATTGCAATTTAACCGATACATCAAGGCTTGTGGTCTGGTTACTTTTTTGTCAAGCAAAGCATATTAGTCGTACAGATAAGGAGACAAAGGGTGAGCTACTTTTCCTGGTTTCCAGGCCACTCTGACTAAGACAAACAAGTCGGACATTGACACGTACAGCATCGTTCCTGAAACCACCAGGTACAGAGATGGTAGGGAACTGGTAATTCCGGTGCAGTAAACGGCAGGGTAAATATTTATCTACTTGTAGGAGATGGTAACATGATTATTCACCATGGACTGCAGTTAAGAATCCACAAAAGAAAACCCTAGCATATGTAGAGATGTAATTATACCGGTAGCCCACATATTACAAACAGAAATTCTATTCATCGCTATTCTACACCAGGCAATACTGAATTTGCAGGTAGCATACCAAAGCAAAATGTATGTTGCGCTCAGGATCAATTCATGATTCAACTGAGATAGTCAGATAAATGCGTGGCAGGTACACGAGTAAATCTTACATGACTACTTAGCAGCAGTACCAATAAGAGCAGAGAAACTTCGGAAAATTTCAGAAAATCACCACCATAGACAAGACATAACCTGAAAGCTTCACTCACTAAGTCTAGGATTTTTGGCCTGGATCAATCATAGGCTAAATCAGCCTACATGCCACCTTCAGTCATCGTCCTCGTCATCTTCATCCTCCTGAAAATTGAAAGTTCAACTTATCTTAGGACTAATTTAAAGAAAACAAGAGAAGTATGAATGAAAGAAAATGCACTTATTTGATGAGTAATTGAAGACTGATAGTCAGCAGGGAGGGCATGAGTCGATCTATATCAACAGAAGTAAAGAATAAACCATCTATTGCAGAATAACTCCCACATAACCGCATACAAAAATAAAGTAATTGAAGATAGAACAATCCCAAATTCATCAATCGCTCTATCTGGAACTCAGGTAATCTAGCTATGATTCTCTTCAGTAAAACTAACGATGTAAGAATCTGACAAGTTCAGGAAATTATAAGGTCCAGGAGCAGAGGACCCAAGCAGGTGAAACCTAAAACGAATAATCCAATCCCTATAACCTAACGCATACTAGCACATGGAACAATGAGGTCTTCTTTTAATCTTGACCAGTTGTTGACAGGAATTAGTGCACAAGAACATTTGCATGTAAAAAGAACCAGTTATTAATTCTCTTGGACTGGGAAAAAGCATTGTATATTAAATGGATCTTAGAGCAAAGAACCTGGCCTCTTTAAACGTGGGGCATCTACAGTGACAATTAACTTAGACAACGGATTGAACCGTGTCAATGAGTAGATGTCTGAATTATGAAGTTTCAAGTGTGCATTCTCATGATATCACTACGGGGATGGAAATGCGGTGCAAGTGCAAGAGTTGCTTAATATTTAACATATCTGATAGTGTGAGATATCAGAGGCTGACAAAAGATTACCCCTACACTCTCGTCACTGTCATCTTGGCCATCGACTTCAGATTTGGACCTGTGAGAATGTTTGTAATCGTCTTCTTCGTCAGCACCACCATCATCCGTTTCCTGGGAGAGGCATAATGTAGTCATGAGACTGGGAAAAGAAAAGGCAAGTTTGTTTGATTCTGAAGAAAGCAACATTCAAAAGATTCACCTGTTTCTTGCTGTAGGCTGTCATAAGCTTCCCATAATCTGATTTCTTTATTGCTGCTTTAGCTTCATATGGAGCTTTCTCCTGCCAAATCCAATTCCAGTAGAGGAAGGTAAGAATACAATCAGCATGCCATTTGTAAAGCCAGGAAGCAATCAGTAGACAGAGAATATAACTTACTAAAAACTGAAAACACTCTTTGCACACTAGTTATTTTGACTAACTCAAACAATCATATATATATATATATATATATGAATGTGCATATGTCCAACTTGCAACATCAGTCAAGGGAAACATATCTGAATTCCACCACTCAGTCCTTTTAAATCTTCAGACCCTAGAAGTACCAACATCTAGGGCCCCTGCAGTCTACACCACACCGGCATTGGTGTGGTTAACCAGACAAAGTTCCAAAGTCATCGAACATGTGTGCGGTGCACGGCCAGGTCCAGTGGGAGCCACAGTTCCAGGTTTTTGCAACACCTTAACAAACAGAATCCGCACCGTCGTTCTAGTTAAAGTATTCTATCCAGTCAAAGGCAGCACAATTCATTGTCTTTCAAAGACCCAACTCGATTCAAGAATCTGAAAAGTAAGGTTTTAGGACTTACTGCAGCAGACATGGATTTCCACTTCTCTCCTCCAGCTTTCCCCACCTTCAATCACATGATCCAGTAGTCAAAATTCCAGTCTACATTAACTGATCTATCACAGCAGCTATAAGAAGTCCACAATCGTAAGAAACACGAGGTGTTTAAGAGCTGCTTACAGCTGAGACAGCCTTCATATTGGGGTGCTCTTGTTTGTAAATCTTCCTGAACTCTTCTCTGCGGTGCGTTACATTGCATAACCATTAGGTAATTTTCAAAATGATATTATAATTGCTAAACCATATCAAATTTAGAGAGACATACAGAAAAACAAAGAAAGAACTAGGAGGCCTTTTGGGTTTGTCAGGGTCCTTCTTGGTGATTTTTTCTTTCGCGGCTCGTTTCTTGCTACTCTCGGTAGCCTTTAGTGCTGCCTTTCGCTTTCCAATCTTCCTGAAAGAGGAAATCAATGCAAACATGACAAACCATTCACTCAAAATCCATACCATACCCAGTCAATGAAACGAATAACGAATAACAGCCGTGTGATTCATATATAAGATTGGTTAAGGAAAGAAAAGAAAAGAATGAATTAGCTATAACTAAACAGAATATTTACCTGTCTTCAACTGGGAGTGATACTTCCTTCTTTTCCGTCCTCGCTGCCCCCTTGCCCTTGGCAATTTTCATGGCTATTACCGATGTTAAGAAAAAACATTATTTGATTAAAAAAACATTTTACTCTATTCAAACCATAATTAACCTAATTGGCAGATTAAGAAAAGGGGTTACAGCAGAATTGCTAACACTTTTTTCCCCACAAAGAAGAAACTTGTTTTCACAAAGCATAACCACTTTGGTAATAAGAAAACTTTCTGATTGACGCTAATTTAAGATTAATTCCATTTTCTCGGAAACTAAAGCAAAACACAAGCCATAAAGTTTCAAGCGTTGTTTACTTCACCCATAAGCAAACACAGACGATGCATACAGTACAGGAATTAAGACACAAACTAGCAAAACGATAACAGAAAACCCACAAGGAAAAACACTCAACTAGAAAAATTCACTACTTCAAATGATCATAAAGAAAACTCAACTGGAAAACAAAAAAATAGAACAGAAAAACCAATTAACAACTAATGAACCAGAATCAGAAATTATATCAAGACTGAAAAAAGGGCAAAAAAGAAAAGAAGCTATACCAAGACTGAAAAAAACAAAAACAGAGAGAGGAAAAACTTAGAACAAGCTATCTAAAAAGGATCGCTTACCTCTTTAATTAGTGGAAGAGATGAACGATAACAAAGGAATACGAATAACAAAAGCAGAGCAAAAAAAACAGTCCTAAAAAGTAAGGAGAGAGAGATGCCAGTAAGATATTTGTACTGGGCCCAATGAGTGGACACGTGGAAACTTTCTGACAGAACTTGAAGTTGAGGAAATTGCTTTGTCTGGGCGATGAGTGGATACCTGGATTTTGATTGGTTAATGTGATGTTCAGTCCAAGTCAGGGTTTTGTACAGTACAATCTACTTTCTGTTTTATTCGTCACCAAATTCTTCATCAGGTTTTGTAGTTTATTTATTTATTTATTTATTTTATTTATGCCTATCAGCATTCACATACGTGTTCTGTCGATCAGGTGCGTTTGGCACTGCGTTTATTTATTTATTTATTCCTATCATCATTCATATAGTTTATTTATTTTAATTTTTTTAATATATTAAAATAATAATTTTTATTTTTAATATAAAACAATAAATAATAAAATTTAAAATTTTTAAGATTACGGTGGAATCGCAATCCCAAAAAAGCTCCGATAGCAATGTTGTGCCATGGCTACCAAATCCCATAAACAAGAACCAAAGTGGAATATACCATGCATTGAACCAACAAGGAGCCAAGATTTTAAAATTTCTGCCCTCTTTCACTTCATCTGCCGTTGGATCATTGCATCCCCCAAATTGATAAAACATATTCCACCGTTGGAT
>Ga0325414_1004561_pt1 | contig 14525 bp, 4 predicted proteins | sample PopdelMetagenome_8_FD_206183 | JGI IMG/M metagenome (GOLD analysis project Ga0325414, IMG submission 206183) | Populus deltoides microbial communities from Bellville, Georgia, United States - Leaf-PdKOR-R3 | ecosystem: Host-associated > Plants > Phyllosphere > Phylloplane/Leaf | place: USA...
AAAAAAAAAAGCAGGGGAGAGCTGAGAAGAGAGGGTAGATTGGTAGGTGTTGAACCAGCAGGAAATTTTTTGGCCTATCAAAAACACTTTTGTTCATCAACCATGCCACCGGCCTCTTATGCCGACACGTCGTACAAACTACAACCCTGCCGGCATGTAGTTGTAGACGGAATATCATATAACACTCCATACATGCAAGTGAATAGCGACCAAGAATGCTTTCGGGGATCCAAGTATTATATATATTAGCCAGATTAAAATTTAAAAGCTTTTTCTCTCTTTTAATACTATTGATTTTCGCATTTGAAGTTTTCCTTACATATTATCTCTTCAGCCAAAAGAGCCAACCAAATAAAAAAAATAAAATTAACCCAATTAATTATATATATATAGAATAGTTCATGATTTGAGTAAACATCGTTGAAATGAAAAGAGCTACAAGAATGAAGGCCAACGGCAAAAGCTGCTTTAATAATTAGAGCCTGAGTTGGGTGCGGAGGTGTAAACGAAAGGCCCCACGGTGAACAACTTCATTTTCTTATCACTAAGGTAGTGGTAAGAAGCAAGAAGAGCCCCAGAAATACCTTGCTTCTCATCGGTAGGAATTTTGCAGGTCTCCAATGGTGATAGCTCAAGAAAAGCCTTGCACTCTTTAATCTTCAAATTATCCTTCATTTCATATGGGGACAATGTGGCGAAAAAGTAGCCTTTAGCATCGGTTGCTTCACTCAAAAATGAGAATGGCGCTGCTTCGTATCCATACCCATCGTTAGCCAGGCATGTTATCCTTATCACAGCTCCTGCACTCGCAGCAAAAAAGATATATAGTGATATTGTTCTTGTGCATGCATTTTTTTTTAGGAATAAAATTATGTATAGTCCTTACACCTATTAAAGAGAAGGCAATCCTTTTTTTCTAAAAAGAATTATTGGGTTACCTTCAAGTGGAAAGCGTTTAGGGCCTGATCTGCAATAAACAAGGCCTTGAACACCGATCATTGTTGAGAGAGGCTTCTCCTTGTTTAGCTTCGGTCTTACAAGGTTAGGGCTGGGATGTGAACCATACCCCCCATCAGTAGCCGAAGCAATAGCAGCCACCATTGACAGGGACATGAAGAAGGCGAAGTAGGAAGAGGTAGGAGCCATTATCTTCTAAGGGATACCAAGAAAGAAAAGGAAGGGAATGGGATGAAGGATGGAAGATCGCATGAAGACCTTTTATAAGGTTTCAATCTTATTATTACATGCCGAATATATATATATATATATATATATTTGATGATGGAAGTAATTTGGCTGCACGATTGATAGTCTCTCTATACTATATCCATAGACATGGCCCGGTGCTGCTATATATATTGGACTGCACGTCTTATAGTTTTTTTTTTTCTTCATGTTATCTGCCTCGGACCCTCACAATTCAATCATGGGGGGTTTTTCTTTTTGCCCGCTACAAACGATGTGTTAATTTATATTAAGGTTGTGAGACTGTATGGCATCCTATTTTATTAGTTTTATTATTTTATTTTAAAGTAAAGTATTAACAAATTATATATTAGAATGGACCGCATTCAATCCTAAAATCTAAACTATTAGATTATGGATTCGTTCTTATTTACAAGTCACCATGTTTCTTGCTTTTAACACACATAAATATCTCAATAAATTGACATTATTATTTTACTTTTGGACCACAAATTTATATTACTAGATGTTTTTTAATCTAAAACCTAATATAATATATAATAAAATTCACCATTTTTCGACTTGTGCCAAACGCACTTAAACCTTAAACAGTCCATAAGGATGGAATGGAACTGTGGTATGATTTAGGAGGGCACTTGGGGGCATGACATCCCTAAAGTTGTAAAGTTTTTTAATTTGATACCTGATTTTTAAATTTGTTTTTCATAATAATTAAGTATCCTCTCACCGAAACATCATCTTGATCGTTCTTTAATTTGACCAAAGTCTGTCCTTATCGTGTGTCATGGAAAAGCTATAGCATTCCACTCGACACACGATGTAACATTAGTTAGTTTTAAGTTATATGAAGAAAAGGCTAAAATTCATATTATTGTTTCATTTTAAGATGATGTTTGTATGTTGTTCAATTTATCATAACTCAGTTTTGACCGAATGATTTTCCAATGTTTTGTCTTGAAAACAATTAAAAAAAATGATTAAAGGATTGGGTTGAGAAAATATCAGGCAAAAAAAAAGAAGACCAAATTATATAAATAATCAAATAATATAATAAAAAATATATAATAGTTGAGTTGAATGATTATATTTGATTGTGATTAATTAAGGAGACCAATCGACTTTATAATGGGGCAAAAAAAAGTGAAAAGTTTTGATACAATTTTTAATTATGAAAAATCATAATAAGAAAATAGTATAATAAAAATATCTTGTTTTCCGTGTTATTGTTTTTTTCCTTTTCTAGAATATAGAATATTTTTTTATATGAGTCTAGACTTGTAAGTTAGAAGGTGTCTTATTGTTTTCTTTGACAATAACCTTTTAATTCGTTTCTTTATTAAATAGTAAACTATGATTCTATAGGTAGTAAATATTATTTTACTCTTTGTCCCTTAAATATGCTTCTTTCTCTATCTTTTCATGTTTGAAAATGCTTATTTAGATAAATGTTACGATATATATATTACCTTGTGAATAGATTTGAGTGGGATCGACATAATCCTATCAAGGCTCATTAAGTGTAAATGGTGGCTTTCAGATTTATTTTGAAAAGAAAAAGCAAAATCAAAGTAAATGGGTCAAAGCTGATACGAACCTTAGCGGAATTTAATGGAATTCGCAACCCCAAGATCAATCTAATCCAAATTTGTTGAGATTTGAATGAGCTTATCACAATGAAATACTTGCTCTAAGGCAACAAGATTATAAACCAACTCGATCACAGCGCCTACACTTGGAGACGAGCAAAAAAAGTATAAATTCACAATAAAGAATGATCAGTTCTTTGAAGAGTTGAAAGTTCAATTAAGAACCAAGATTGAGCAACCAAGATAAGTTTGCTACAATGCTGAAAATATTATAAAAATTCTACCCTAAAATTATTCCTAAAGAGCATTTAAACTTCAAGCCAAAACCCTAGTTTCCCTAATAGGTCTCACATAAGCCCAATTTAAATAATAATCAACTCAAGCTAAAACTAGCCCAAACTAATTAAAATAAACAAGTCTAAGACCCAAATTAAATGCCTCCTCTCAAAATAAATAAAGTTTGATAGCCCAACTAATTAAATAAGACAAGTTTGTTGTTTCTGCATTCTGTCTGGCAGCAACAAAAGTTCAACTTAAAATGGATGTTTCTCTCTCGTCTTAATGAATTAGAAGGCGTTCCATATACCGTGGAAAGGTATGGGAGTCTAGTTTCCAGCCCAACTAGAATCACAAAATAATTTGTTCTATAGCTCTAGTTATGACCAAAAGAGTAACACAAGGTCAAACTGTCTCAATTTAATCTTCTTCTCCCAATCCGATTGTGTAATGGTTTTGGTTCCACCAATAAGCCCCTCTTGAACATGAATCAGATTAATCAAAACTTTCTCTTTATTATTACAAATCCACTTAAAGTCCACCTTAGCCCATGCCTCTTAAAAAAGTCCATAGAAAGATTCTTTGAACTTTATAACCCTAAGCCTAGTAACTGGACCAACTGGAACCTCCAATAGATCCTTTGATGGTTGGATCGCATCAAAAGCCCAATTCAACATTTCTTGGGTCTAACAATCGTACTTCAAAATATGAGGATTACGCCTTATAAAGATACATCATATCCTAAATTATTATTTAAGGTTTTGTTTATCGTTTACTGTAAATGTATCAATGTTAGTTTAGACAAAAACAAAATACTTAGTATAAAAACATTGTATATGCATTTTATCATAAAATATAACTTACCTTATAAAAGCATTGTATATGCATTTTATCATAAAATATAACTTACCTTAGATAGGATGTCTTAGGGTGATTTTCATCTTCTTTTTTTTTTACATAATCATCCCCTTACCCAATAATATTTGAAACATCACTAAGGGTTTCTAGTTATCATAAAGTTAGGTGTCGACGCTTATTTTCTATTTTTATCCTTAATTCATCAAAGATGTCACATATAACATAATCAATTATAATATCATATAGTAGACTAAGTATACATCTAGTAAGTGAATATATATCTGGCTAAACATTCAAACATGATCACATGTAAAAGATGTTAGAGGTTTAATCTATTTAATAAATGAATTTAATATTCACATTTATCATTTATGATTGGAATTTTATGAGTGAGCTAAAAGGATAACTTTTTATAAATAGTTAGGATATGGATAGCTTGTTTAAGACCCAACAACAAAAACTTAATATCAGTATAGAAAAAATACCTTGAGAATATTCATATTGTAAACACCTAAAAAACTTATTGCATATATTCATCATATTGGTCCATAGGCTTGGTTTTAATCATTATAGTTATGTGTATATGTGTGTGTGAAGGTTTGGCACAGTTGAGAGTAACAGATAGCGAAATTTATTATAAGTTAAAATTCTTAAAGACAATAAATATTATAATTACAAAAAATTATAGATAATTGTCTATTATACCTATTGGTGATGCAAGGATGAATCATCTTGAAAAGAGGGAATGATACAATCAAAGAAAGGTCAGATTTAGATTTTGGTGTAAATTTTCTACTGTCTAGTTTTACGTTATTGAGTATAACTCAAAATCAAATTGTTGGATCGATCTGAAACTTTACTAGAAGTTTTCGAAGGTATTTTTCCATGTTAAGGTAAAATTTCAGGTCATCGGAGTTTAAGAAGGCCTTGCAAAATAGGTCAGAACATGTTGTATAAATTTTATTATTTACTTTCTTTTGACTTGTGGACTTTGTATTTGACAATGATCATTTTTCTACAAGGATGTGATAGCTTATTTTGAGAATTTTCTAGTTCTACAAGAATATTTGATGGGCTACTACATAATCTCTAAGTATGGTAAGGATTCATTAGTATTCCAAAATCATTTTTCTACAAGGATTTCTTATTCATCCTAACTACATAAGGAATGAAGGGTTGGTGGTATTTAATGACAGATTGATTAGCTTATTTTAGGGATTTTCTTAATCCTACAAGAAAGGTTAAAGGAAAGCAACAAGGGTTTCCATGTTTTGAGAGAGTTCTTTCAAGCTTTAATTAATTATCCTAAACAATTAAGGAAGGGAGGCAACTTCAAAAATCAAATTCCTAACTTATTTTGGATATCTAAAGCTGGCCATAAAGACCCTGGTGCTTCCATGATGAAAATTTCATTCATAACTTTATTTAAATCAGGAAATTTGTCTATCTTAGATTATTTTGTTTAATTAGGTGCAACTTTAGTTTATGTGTCAGTTTTGTTATTTTTATTATTTTCTTCATGTTTGGGCTTAATTAGTACTTGGTTTTCAGCTAAGATCCAAGCTTGTTTAGATCATTTTGTGGGCTTATCAGTGTAGGGTTTGGGTCAATTTTGTAAGTGATCCAATTTAATCCATATAATAGATTCATTGGGGTTATTTTATAAAAATATTTAAACTCTTTGTAAGCCTAAAATTCAATAGTCATTGAATAATATCATTCTAAATTTTTCAGCCTGTATGTGAGAGTGATTCATGTATTCTTTAGAAGAGGTTTTCATTGTGTCATTCTTCTATCAGATCTCTTTCAACATTTCAGGATTATATTTTAGTCTTGATTATGGGTTGCGTGATCGAGTGATCATGAGGTTTGCATCACTTTGGTTTCAAAATAGTTTCAAAATAATATTTATGTGTATGAGCAAAACTTATATTTTTTGGTTCTTTATTGAACTGACTTAACTTATCAAATAATAAGTCTCTTCATGATATTTTCCTTATACTTCTCGTTCATGATTTTTTATAATTGTTAGGTGGGGTTTCATTCCAATAGTTTTGGTACCTCGGTTTAGGTAATCATTGTGTCGAGATTTTATCATCCAAATCTGATTCTAGCTTTCTTGGCTTTGTTCTTTCTTACATGTGGGTTATAGGGTTCTTACCCTCAGGCTTTGCATGACTTTTACAACTATCACATGAGTCTTTTTATATATACATATAATTTCTCCATATAGAATTCTCATATGGGTTTGTTCAATGTATATGTCATTTGACAAGTACTTGTATATTAGTTATAAGTATCTCTCATACCTCAGCTTATAAGAACAATTGTTTCCTTTCATAAAGAAAAGAACATAATATGTATCAGACTTGACATCCCTAATTAATGTCCAATCTTCATACATCAATGACTAGAAACATTTAGAAAAAATGATTTGAAGCAATAGGAATGTCATAATTATAATTACTTTATAATTTTATTTGCAAAACATTTTTGTTCCATGAATTTTATTTTTACTATAAACTCATTAATCAAATATAAATAAATAATAAAGATAAAGAAAGCCTTTATTAATCATAAATAAAAGTTTATATGAATAAAGTTAGAGCCATGTGTAACCAATTGATTAGCTACAAGCGTATACACAAACGAAAACATCTAACCTAACATTCTTTGAGCAAAATCTCCTCAATTAGAAAACCAATGATCTTTTTATGCATAAGCAACCCTATCATGGGTTTCTAACACCTTTGTGTGGGTCACTTTATCATGTATTCCACCACCAAGATTTCTAATAACCACAACAACTAGTTAACTACTAAGAATCACTAGACTTTGATACCAACTAACATAACAGGAAAAAAAGGATAACGAGATTTATTACAAGTCAAAACTATCAAAAACCAAGAACATCATAATCATGGGAAGAGACTCAAAATATGTAATTTTTATTTATCCAAGTCTTACTTATCAAAAGGCTATTTGAACCTTTTATATATATATATAAAAAAAAACTAGACAATACCAAAAGGATATTAATATTGAATAGGAAAATAAAAATTAAAAAAATATTATCTTTATATAAAAAATAGAAAAACCAATGATAGTTAATGGAAAAATAAAAATAAATAATTACTAAACCAAAAAAAATTATTTAAAGATATTTGTTTTCCCAAGAATCATCAATGTTTCATATGAAATATACAAATATTTTATTTAAATACTCATTTTATATACCAAAAGAGAAAGACTTGGATTATTTTGGACTCCTCTAAGATAGGACATTTTGGATGTATGAGAGCTAAGATAATAGTGGAAATTATAATATTGAGTCATTTTGGATGGTACTTGATAGATTGATGGTGTTTCATTGTTGGCCAAGTTGATTTTTTTTTTAACTTAATAAAATATATTCAAATGTTGCTAGTGTATTTTAAAGCATAAAAAAATATATGGCTTGAGTCATTGACCCTACTGGGTCGAATAAGATAATTTAATTTAATTATATGATTAAAAAACAATAGTAAATATATCAATGTCAATTCAGGTTAACATTTCATAATCTTGATTTGAGTCATGAGACCATAATCACCATTTAGAGAAAAATTATGAAATTTATTTCTTAATAATTAAATATTGAAGGATAAAAATAAAAAAAAGACCCAAATCATAAAAAAAATAGCAATTAAAAAGGATGACGACCAAATTTGACATAAAATGATGTAAAAGCCCCAATTCAAACTAAGTTAGTATGGCAAACCTATGATGCTGGTCTTGAGGTTGAATTATCCTCATAGAAAGCAAACACATTAATAATAAAGAAGATGAATATTCAAAAAACCTAGTGTTAAAGGATGAAATAAAAAAAGATTGATTAAAAAAATACAAATGACAATCCATGTTAACATTTCATACTCATGATCTGGGTTATGAGACTAGGATCACCGCATTGAAAAAAATTACAAAATTCAATTCTCAAGCAATTTAATATTGAATTATGAAATTGAAAGAAAATCTAAAAACATATCCAAATCCAAAAAAAAATCAATTAAAAGAATGAGGATAAAAATTGACTTAAAAACAAAATGATGTAAAAGCCCCGAGCCAATCCAAGTTAGCAGGGCAAATTCATGACCCGGCTCATGAGGTTGAGTTATCCCCAAAGAAAGCAAATAAAAAAATCTCAATCTTCAATAAACTCAATACTGAATAATATAATTAAAAAAGAAAATCAATGTGAAAAAAAAAAGAAAAAAAGATCAATATCAATCTGAGTTAACATTTCAAACATGTGACCTGAGTCATAAGACTAGTATCACCGTATTGAAAAAGTTATGAAACCTAATTCTCAATCATTCCAATATTGAAAGATAAAATTAAAAAAAGTAAAATCAATTTCAAAAAAGGATCCAAAACAAAACAAATAATAATTAAAAATAATGATAAGGGATGAAATTGAAAAATAAATTCAACTAAGTAAAGGAAATAAGAAAATAACAATCAAAAGAAAGAGAACCATATTTGATATAAAAATTAAATAAAACCAAATGTTAAGGGATGAAATTGAAAAAAATCTAAACAATGATTCAAAAAAAATAAATAGAAATGAAAAGAATGAGGATCACAATTGAAATAAAAATAAATGGGAGGAAAATTTTTATTTTTTTGCTAGACCAGTGTGAATCCTAATGGAAGAACATAGAAAAAAGAGGGAGAAGAAAAATATTCCATCGTCATTGAACTGTTGTTCATAACGCTATATGTGCCACCTCATTGGATGTGTCATCACTTGACCCTTCAGATGACATGATGGTTGAACGTTTTTGGCCACTGGAAAAGCTCTCATACTCCACCTAAAAGGTGCTAGTGACTTTCATTTGTTGGTTCGTGCCTTGTCCCGCTAGTGCATGCCTTGCACGTGTTGGTTGCTTTTTTTAAATTATTATTTTATATTATTAAAATATTTAATTGTTCCTCAGTCAACATTATTATAACAAAAAAAAACTTAAGGAAAAGATGAAAAAGCCTATTGAAGCTAGTTTAATAATTTTATGATTTTAAGGATAATTAAATCATTTTGTTGTGCTTAGAATAATAAAAAACTAAAAAATCCCTGAAGGCAATTTTATACTTTTTCCTTTTAAGGATAAATAAGTTATTTTATTATGAAAAAAAAGTGTGAAGATAAATTTATCCTTGATTAATTTGATAATAACTAATAAACCATGAAGAAAAGATCATATTACCCAAAAAAACTACTGAATTTTATTTAAAAATAGTAAAATGATTACTGTTCAAATTCACAGTAAAATATGAGTGTATACATCATGAGAAGGTAAGGTTTTTTTTAACAGGATTAGGCTTTCAATACAAGAAAGATTGAAATAGGATAAAAAGACAAGAAATAGAGAGAGAAAGGATACCTAATGATGCAATCGTTTTGTAACTCGGCACAAAAGATTGAAATGAATGTCGCACCCTCATGAGCGGAGCGCGTCGTCGCGGCGATCCTCGATTGATTTCGGGGTCTTTGTTGTTGTTGTGAATAAGGGAGTCGTCACCTAGTATTATGGTAACTAGGAACCCTAACTAGTCTTTCAAAGATTCTAAGGCAAGGGACTGGTTGCGTAAAGGGAAGGTATTAGCACCCCTAGTACGCCCTACCTAAGGTAAGCTGCTTGGTGTTTGGTTTGCTCTATAATTGCTATGGTGTTGGTTTTTTCTAATCCCAACAGTTTTCCTAGGTTTGGATTCAAATAAAATTTATTAGGATAGAAATCTAAGGAGATTCCATGTGTTTTGAAAGCTCATTTTTCCCTTAGTATTTCAAGAGTTTGTGACTCGTAAATCGCAAGGAGGAAGGACAAAAAAAATTTAGAAATCTAGGGCGCAAAAAAAAAACCTATTTTAGTATTTTATACTCTCATGGCTCGTAAATCGTGGAAAAAAAATTTGAAATATCATCGATTATAATCAAGGCTTCTTTCAAGGATGTGTGCGGATTTATTACTCCCAATAGTATTTTGGATATTTGTTTTTAAGGATTTCTTTATCCAAACATTAGCGGTGAATAATAGATGAATTCCTTCCAAAATAAGATTTTTATATTTTTTGGAATATTGGCCAATACTCTTTGGAGTTTTACAAACATATTGTAAAATCCAGAAATACAAGAAAACAATTTTTTTCATGTTTAAGAAATCCATGTGAAAACACATTTTCAAAACTTCTAGTATTTTTTGTACATAAAAAAAACATTCTAAAACATGTAAGGGTATTGGTTCTATGCAACACACAAAAAAATATATTTTTTATATTTTTTTGTCAAAAACACAAATATCATGGTTAATCGCAATTAAAGACAACAAACCTAACCCGATTATTGTCCCAAACCAGTATCCGGTTCTGCCACAGTTGAATGCATATGCATGCAATAGTGGCAGGGTAATTAATTAGGCAAAAACAAGGAAAGAAAGACTTACCTGCGAGGCAGCGGCTGAAGGCGAAGGGGGCGACGACTGGTTGCTGCTCACGTCTCATTTTCCCCTTGAATGCTTAATTTATCCTCCAGGTTTAGACGAGGCTTTGCCATGCCAAATCATCCCAACTACGGCTATGATCATGCCCAGAACCACATGTAGATTAAGACCATCTTTTCCAAAGAAAAAGCATCCCATGATCAGCACAAGGATCGTCTTTATATGATAGCTGCGAATCCTACAGCCTCCAAAATAAACCAAATCCACATCACAATGACCAGCAAGCAACACGCTTCTCGTAGTAGCTCAAGAATAGTGAAACGGAGAGATGGAATTATGAAGGAGAGGAGGGTGTTCTGACGTGTCAAATGCTGTGCGTTTGAAGCAATTTGCAGTTACTGTCTTTGCTTTGCTTTGGAAGTTACGGTGATGTTTTTTTTTCTTAAAAGAGTCCTAAAGATTCCAAGAGAGAGGGGACAGTGTATGAAGGCAGTGAAAGGGAGTTGCAATCGGGGAGATGGAGGGGAGAGTGTGCAGCTACTGTGGTTTGGAGGTTAGCTCTTGGTTTGTTTGGCTGGTGGCAGGGCAAAAAGAGTGTCAGGGGAACTCTGGTTGGCTAAGAGGGGAAGGAAGAGCTCCAAAAGAGAAAACGGGTTTAGGGTTTTTTTTTTTCTTTAGGGTTTTTTTGTTTAGCTTCTTTTTCTGAAAAATTGCCCCTTCTGAATATTTTTTTCTCCCCTCCTATCTCTATGATTGAGGGTTCATTTATATATAAATCTTTATATGTGTTATTCAAGAAAATATTGCAATAATTATTGCAGAGATTATCTTCTATAACTAGTACTAACAAATCCTATCTATATGATATTTTATATTGTATTGATTATTTTCCATAACCAGCACAAATCAAATCATTTATCTATGGTACTTTATTTTGCAATAATTATATATGATTTAATAATTATCTTCTTGACATATTGCTTCATTAATATTAGCCCTGATGCTTTATGTTATCGCGACATGTAAACTTTTTTTTTATTTTTATTTTTATTTTTATTTTTTATTTTTGAAAAATTATTAAAACATGGGTCAAAAATTGGGTAGCAACAATTAACATGCACTTTTAACTTCTTTAATAAAATTCTTAAACCTTTTTATTCTTAGAGAAGAAAAGGTCCACTTACAAAGCTATAATAACGAGGCGTTCAGTGTAAGTTCAGGCTTTCCGCAAACCTTTTTTCACAAAAGTCCATTTACTGGTGCAACTGAACTCAAATTAAAATTATTGCAAAGCTGCTTATCTAGAAAGAAATAAAAAAGAGCAAGTTCTTTAACTTCTTGATGTATAAAGAACCAAGTTTATTACAATCTTAAAATCCAAATATATTGAACAATAAATCAAGACAATCAAAATAAATTAAACTAAATAAACAATAAGAATGCAATCAAATTCCCATCCCAAAAGTTTGAAAAATAAAAGATAAGGTAAACCAAGAAGAAATTTAATAACCGCTGGCAGGAGTTGGTGTTGTTTCGGAGGTGTAGAAGAAAGTTCTCATAGAATACAACTTAATGTTTTTGCTACTGCGGATGTGGTAAGAAGAAAGAAGGGCACCGCTCATGCCATTGTTGACATCTGTTGGGATTTTGCAGGTCTCCAATGGAGAGCTTTCAAGGTAGGCCTTGCATTCTGTGTCTTTCAAATCACCAAGTCCAAAAGCAGGCAATGTTTTGTAATAGTAACCGTTTGCATCAGTTGCGCCAGTCAAGCATGAGAAAGGTGTTGTCTCGTATCCGTTCTGGTCCACAGCCATACATGCTATCCTTACCAAAGCTCCTGCACATGATAAAAAGACAATTTAAGGTGGAAAACCTTTGCCTCACTTTTTGTAAGAAAAAAAAGATGATTTCTTGTCACCAGAGTGATGCTAATGCTCAGTTCAGGAAATTTAGATACAATATTATTTTAAATAAATGAGAACTCTCCATGCACACAGTCAGAATCAAGTAACTTCAAATATAAAAGCTGTAATGTAACAGAGCATAAAAATATATTGGGTGTAGAGAGATTACCTTTAATAGGAATATAATTAGAGCCTGATTTGCAAAGAACAAGACCTTCAATCCCAATGGGGAGTGGAGCTTCTGGGATTGAATCATACCCATAATTTGATTTTTCGTTGTCTAATTTTGGTATGGTTAATGTGGGCTTGGGGAGGTCTGGTTTCGGGATGTTATCATAATTTGCGTCTGATTTTGGGTGATAGCCAGGTTTAACAGTGTCTGTCTTCGAGTCATAGCTATAATCATTAGCAGAAGTAATGACCAAGGATGACAAAAGAAGGATAGAGGGTGCGAAGAAAAAACGGGTTAGAGCCATTGCAATGCAAAGCACGAAGAAAGATGTACGAAATTACTGATTATTGATGAGGGAGGCTGGTCGCTAGGAAGGCATTTTATAGAAAGGATGCTTCACATTTGTTTTTCTAGTTTGGGATTAAAAAAAGAAAAGAAAAGATACGTGTGAGAAACTTTGGTGCACATTAGGGAAGGAGTATTGTACGTGGTTGGCAATTCAAATGAACTTCAAATTGCCTTCACAAAATACGTGGTGAGCAGTATTATAGAGATTTTTTAATCTGGGTAGTTTTAATGACCTTAGAAAAAGTTGGAATATGCTCCAATTGGTAAGAAATTAATTGATAATATATATATATATATATGCTGTAAATAAATACTATGCGAAAGAATTTCTTTTAAAAAAAGTATTAGATATATTATCTTTTGTTTTCATCATGTTGCATAATGAATAATTTTCCAGGTCACAAAATCTCTCCGCCTTGGCGTGCTATATATTTTAAAAGCCTTCTCTTTTTTAAGGGAAGATTATTCATGGCAAGTTGGGGAATGGTGGTGTTAGGATAGTATGATTCACACAGAAAAAGGAATAGAGAGAGATGAAGAAAAGCAGAGAAGGATTCTATTAAACAGAGAGGAAGAAGAAATTCTGTTTTGATTCATTGTTTTATTAATTGAATGTTGTTCTCTTATTTGACATCAGTTTATCAATTGAATGATGGTCTCTTATAAGACTTTTTATTAAGTGATAACCTTAACCAATTCTACTTCCCATAATTCCTTCTCATCATGGTAGCTCACACCCAAGTGGAAGTTCATTCGAATTGGCTTCAAGTTCCCTCCAAAAATTAGTCTTTCTTTGGCTAATGGTATGGCAATGGCTCCCTACTAGTTCTTTAAGGTATTCTCGTCATATGGTGGACTATGGTATATTATAGCCCATTTTGATCCCAATTCCAATATTTTTAAAATCATAAAAATTGGAAAAAAAAAATAGACAGCAAAAGGATAAGGAAAAATTAAAAAAGGGAACAAAAAAGATGAAATATCATACAAATGAAGAAAACAAAATAAATAGAGATTCAATTAAGATTAGAAAAAAAATGTAAAAAGGATCGTCATTCAACACTACCAGATTTAACAATTTTATTGACAGGAATTTCCATCGGTATTTACACTCACAGTTCATCGGTAAGTATTTTACCAATGGGCTCACGGATAGAAACATTTCGTCGAAAAAACTCTTGTCGGTAATTTCTGGTCTGTTGGTGAGTTCGTCGGTAATAAATTTATTGATGGATTTATAGATGGACAAAGTGCGCAAAAAAAAAATTCCTGCTTCATTCGGTTAGTATTTCCCTTGGGAAGTTTGCCATATAACCAACAGAATACTGTATGCAATTTTGTTGGTGTTTGTATTTGTCTGTCAGTATATCCATTGGTAAATATAACATATCACTGACAGAATACAATCTATAATTATGTCGGGGAGTTAATAGTAGCAGTTATATTTGCAATAATTCTTTTTCAACTCTCTTAAAAAATATATTGAACAGAAGTAGAAAAATTAACAAATATAAATCAAATATAAAAAAAAAGAAATTTAAAATAATATAAAAAATAAATATTTCTTACAAATTTAAACATATGTACAATCAAATATAATAAATCTAAAATAAAGGGGGCGTTAGAGGATAAGAAGGAGGTTAGTCGTTGTTGGGACCATCAGGCCAATTAGGAGAAGCACATGGACCACTCATAT